>Ga0325403_1001531_pt1 | contig 19376 bp, 14 predicted proteins | sample PopdelMetagenome_19_FD_205665 | JGI IMG/M metagenome (GOLD analysis project Ga0325403, IMG submission 205665) | Populus deltoides microbial communities from Bellville, Georgia, United States - Xylem-PdKOR-R4 | ecosystem: Host-associated > Plants > Phyllosphere > Stem > Wood/Secondary xylem...
ATTGCCCTTAACCAAAAGGAGTCGGATACATGCCGTTGATGTCTCCTGGCTGCTCAAGTGAACTTTTTCCGGCTATCCAAACACCTAATCCAACCTTTTGTTTCCCCACCATCACCAATGCCCATCTTTTAAGATTTTTCCAAACAAAATTAGAACTAAAAAGTTAATTATATTTTTATTGATTTATTAAATAAACTAAGAATTGTGAAATTCAAATCCGTGATTAGTTAAGAATTCAATTGAAGGGTTTAAACGGTTGGGCTATAAAACAATTGGTGATCTTTCTTCCATAGAGACCGGAAAGAAATGACCGTCAGGTAGATGATGAACATGATAATGAATGGCATGGATAGTACTTGCAGTTCTACGAAAGCGCATCAAATAAGCAAATAAATCCATAATGGCTCTCCTCTTAACCTGTTTCTTATGATTATTGCCTCTCTTTTTTCATTTTCAAGTTAATTTTCTATTGTTTTATCCAATCTTTCCGGGCTTCATTTTATTAGCTTCCTAGGTATAATCATTTCTTGAAGTTGATAATGTTGAGGATATATCCAATAATGTCATTTCTGTATCTATCTTATCATCAGTACCATACTTGTTCAAGTTTGAATCTATTTCTCGCTACTAATTGAACTGAACACTGAGAGTTAATTCATTTTCTCTCGTTTCCTCTCTTTCCCTCAACATCAAAATTGAATAAGTTGCTAATTGATCAATGAAACAGGAGGAGCTAACCAAAAAATATGAACGAGATGCAATCTCTGATCTTGTAGCCATGGAATCCGATGCTGAAAGTGAAAGCGAAAATGATGAAGAAACCACTTCAAGTGAACAGAACCAAACTCTTGACCAGAGTGAGATTTCTCATATCTAGCTTGAAGACAGAAGATAACTGTTTTTGTCTAGGCAAATCAGGTCTTTGCTGAAGATTCATCAACAGAATAGGCAGGCATTCATAATAAATTCTGCAGATTTGAAACTTCACTCTCAAATTATTTTAAATTTACTAAATGGTGGGTTATAAAGCTGTAAGACTAAGAATAGATACCACCAATGTACTGAAGCTTGTCTCCAGAAGCTTCGAAGATAGGATAGGAGATAAGGTTATGGTTTTTGATCTGTATCCTAAGTATGTACAATAGGGAACTCCCGAGTTCTCATCCTTGCAGTTCGTATTTATCTATTGAGGCATGAGAAATGAAGGATAATTTCATAGTCTGCAAGACTGAAAAGTCATTTAATTTGGAAGTGGAGATCAGTCAAATCGCAGGCTACCCAGTATTTTCTTAATGAAATTAACTCCCGTACGATTATTTTGATAATCTAAGAGGGTCCGTTTAAGGACCCTAAACTAGTAGCTTCCGGCTACCTCAGCAGCAACAAAAAAATCAGCACGTCCAATTTTCAACAATGTCTATTGCAGGACTGCACCAGTAAGAAGAAACTACCAGAAATTCACCAGGGACATCAATGCATATAAAAATCATGGTGGCTTTTTTTTTCTCCTTTTCATTTTCACCCGCTATTATCAGTAGATAAATATCATAAACATTGCTGGTAGTTCAAAGACAACATGACATGAACTAAACTTCAACTGTAAGTAAGACTGGAGGGGCAGGACTGGAGCTGTGAGGAGGGAGTTTAATGAAACTAAATTTACCTCTTCCATTGCAATGTTCAAGATCAAGGAAAATATATTCATTTTCAGTAAAGAAAGTCATACACAGATAACGTATAGCAAAATGCCCATGCATTTCTTTGTATGAGATTGGTATGTTTACTTGCAAGATACAACTACAGGAAAGTAACAAATGTTATTGTGCTAGATAAGCGATTGAAAGAAAACCATCTGTTTGGGAAACAAAGGGTTGCAAATGGCTCATAAGCTACCTGCATAACCTGTAATACAATGGCATAGAATTTGCTCTGCCAGAGGAGCAAAATTTCCAACATGGACATTTGATAAGGATTGTCTGGGGATGATGGTGCTGCTCCCATTGGGTCCTAGCTGTGGCGGGTTTGGCCTTACAATTTGTTTTGGACAATTCATTACAAGTCTACAACATGATTGAAGGGCTAAGCATGAAAATGTAGAGGCTATCTTCTGAAAAGCAGGAAAGAAACACCAATCCAAAAATTTATCATTCTGATCCATCAGGGAAAGAGCTTAGTGCATCTTGCTTGCCATTGACATAGAATTCCACCACCGCTTGCATACGCAGAAGCTTATCAGGATGGTAATTTATATGCACAATCACTGGCTTGATCTTTCTCAAGTTAGCATTTTTCCTCACAGTTTTGAAGAGGACCTTGCTGTTCATGAAGAGATAGAAATCCATGGTTCTCCTGGATGCATAAAGTCCATCATACCCAGGATGTGAAGGGAAAAAGAGTTCCTCGTTGAAAACTGCCTGGTCCCAAGCATTCCCACGAGAGAGCCGATTAGCAACTCGATCTAAGAGCTCGATTGAAGGAATTGTCGGTCTAATGTAGAAAAAGCCAGAGTTGTAAACCCATATCCGCATTGTATGGGCATATCTAGCCCAACCCATTGCAGGTTCATCGAAAACATCATTATAACCATAAGCTGTCATATTATTGTGGCCATCACTCATGGATTCCACATCTGAATCTCTATAAAGATAGTGGAAAGGATTTTGCAAATACACAATATCAACATCTGAGAGAAGAACACTGTATCCGAGCTGCAAAAATTCCCTCAATATATGAAATTTCAGTCCTGAAACAGCATGGTTGCCTCCGGTCTTTCCTACAGAATCAATTCCCTTGTCTGGGTCTCTCTTATACACTGGAACATCATTTGATTCACAAAACTTGGCAATCTCATCATCCAAAGCAACAACCAAATAGTTGGGTATCCCTACTTTCTGGATGCTTTTAAACCAAACCTCCAACATGTCCTTTACATTTGAATTCGCCAAAGCAACTATAAGTTCCTTCCCAACGGCAATTTTCTCTAAAATATTAGCTAGTCTCGGGTTCACAGAATCATCTGGAACGACTGTCGGATTTGTCCTTAAACCCTGAACAGTACCAAAAGGCCCAGCTTTATGCGGTTCACCCAACACCAACACTTGCTTCTCTGCATGATCTTTACCTTGTTCAGCCAATCTAAGCTTTTCAATCAACACATTAACCTGTTTTTTCAACTCAGCATTTTTCTCCGATGCAGCCACAAACTCAGCTTTTAACATGTTCAGACTATCAGATGATTCACATGATGTTGATACCACCTAATATAACACATAATTAGAAACTTTTAACAGAATTATCATTTGTGTTGAATAATCTAACCCTACAGATCACCCATCCAATTCAAAGCTGCCAACTAGCTAATGAAACTACCAAAAGTGTAAACAAATCTACACAGATCACATAAATATACATTGACAACAGTACATTGTTGTTGATCGCATTCTAACACCACTTAGACTTGAATCATTGGCAAGAATAAACACAATAACATGTTAATTAGAATATCCCATCTGACAGGAGGATGAATATGGTAAATAAATCACTCCAATTTATACAGACAAAGGAAAAAAACACACTTTATTTCCAAAACAAAAAATCCTCAAAATAGAAAGACTAAATAGTATCTTGTAAATCAATAGGGAATGACTTATAAAATTCAAGAAAACAGTGGAAAGATCAAAACTGTGGCGAAAATGAAACCTGGGAAATGGATCTTGTGAGATGGTTATGGTCAAAGTGAGGAGAATTGGAAGAGAAAAGTCCATGAGGGAAGAAGAAAGCGAAGATGCATCCAAGGAACATCCCAATGGCAATTGCAATTGCAATTCTTGATTTAAGTAGTGATTGATTGCTGCTGTTGTTTCGCATCAACGCTCCATCTCTGCGTCCAATCATCTTTCTTTCTTGGTGTAATATGGAAGCAGAGGTTGTGTTTGGTTTCTCGTTTTATGCTTAGATGGGTTCAGTCAAATGTTGCTGTTTTTTGCTAATGTGTATGAAAGGTAAGAGAAAGGGCTTGGTTGAGTTGAAAAGTTCTTACTCCGTATTGGGAGAGAGAGAGAGAGAGAGAGGACAGAGACAGGGAGAGTTGGCTGGTTCAGAGAGTGGTTGAGGGGGGGTGTATGTCGCAGGAGCACAGTTAAAGTAAAGGTTGTTTTTAAGTTTTTTTTTTTTTTTGTAAATACATTTAAATAATATATTTATATAAAAATAAATTATTTTAATATTAATAAATTAAATCAATCTAAAATCATTAAAAATTTAATTAAAAAAATTAAAGTTCTTAAAAACTCCCATTCAACCATAACCCAAACACCCATGAAGAAAATGAAAACCAGTACTCAAGTGGGCAGATTAGTTGACTTATTTAGAAGGTGGGCAGATTAGTTGACTTATTTAAGAGGTTTTACTGTTAGGTGTATTAGCAATTATTTTTTAAAACATAATTATTTTAAGTTTTAGGTATTAAAATAATTTTAAAACACAAAAAATAAACAGATTCTTTATATAATTTTCTAATAGGCTCTTTTTTTTAAAAATTCAAATATAATTATATTAATTTATGCGTTAATCAAAGCACATACTATTATTCAATACTTAATTATTATTATTATTAATTTATGATTTAAAATCATCCAAAAACAATCGTCATCGTCATCGTGGATAAGAATCAAAAAAAAAAAAATCTTCGAGCAGATGCAGACTCCAAATTGATTAAGTACATTTTAAAGAATTTAATAAATTTCTTTTAGATAATAGTCTTAAATCTAAAAATTCAAGGAAAAAAGAATTTCTCCTTCATTACTAATCCAGCCTCGTATCTCTTAACCTAAAAATCCATCTTCCTATTCATCCACATCAAACTGAGTTTTATCTTTCTCATACAAATGCGAGTGATATTTGACAAGGCCTGAGCTATATGACCTCGCCAATTAAATGATTGAAAATTGAAACTATCCAATGTTTGCAGTGCACAAGGGTAAATATTTTGTTTTGCCTTCTCTTTAGATTGAAATCAAACTTCCAACTTTCACCATACCTTCATAAAAACCCGACTCAGAGAGGATCTAACTGCAGGAGCAGAACGGGGGGGCCTTTCGCTTTAAGATCAAGCCCCCATGCCCGATAGAGAGCTAGCTTATATCAAACATTAATGGCTGTTATTGCTGAATGGATGCATAAAACAACATCAAAAGTCGAATAAAAAAAAGGGGGATATAGACGGGCTAAAAGCCTAAAACCCCCCAAAGGCTCAAGCATTGACAATTTGAAATTAGCCTGGCACCTGGACATTTTTATAACAAGATAACTTAACCCCATCATGCATTACCTGGCACCACCCTCCAAGATATAAAAAAAACTTCTCTCTCCATGTAATACAAGAAAGTCGAATTATTGCTTCAAAAACTAAAGAAAATATTAAAACACAGAAGGGCACGTCATATTTTAAATTCCAGTTTTTCAAACAAATGGCAATTGGCAATCCTTGGCTCAGATTCTTATATATGGCCTACATATATACAGCTCACGCTTTCCATTACTCATTATTCAGATTCGAAAACTTACATAAACTTAACTCAGGCCTGTCAGAAAGAAAAATGTCAACTACCACCTATACAGCTATACTCCTATCAGCGAATTCTGCTTGTCAGGAAGGAAGCCCTAATCTTCCCCGTCAGATTGTGAATCCTGGATTCGCCTGGCTGGGCCTTGAAAGGTGCCATTTGCCTGTCTTCCCCCTGGGCGAATCACATCACGAGCTATTTGGTTCACTGATCACAAAATAAAGAGAAAACAATTTTATAAAAGACAATATAGACATCAAGAAGACCTTGACACAACAGATTATTTACCGATTTAGGCAAAATATGTTTGCTAAGCATATATTCTAGAGTTGAAACTTCATTTAGAATAATAATAATATAAGGTATTCAATCTAAATAATTGCTTGTTCAATCCAAATCCATACCTGATGCCAGAATCTTCATTAAAAGTGCTTTTGCAAACCGAAATTCAGCTTGATGTGCACTGACAAACTTATTCTGCAAATCCAGAAATCCATCAGGTCACTTTCAATTTCTAAACCATAAGTTATATTATTTGAGTAAATTAGTTTAGACACCTAGTCCAACGAGGCACACAAAGTTTACCAATTATGCCAAGTCCGACGAGGCACACAAAGTTTACCAATTATGCCACTTGCTATCAAGACTTTCTATTTACACAAGTTTTTTCAAACATCGAAAACTTAGAACGGGCTAATGTTTAGGATGAGCCAAGGAGATTCAGGCATGGAGCTGAATGCTCTCCTGCCCTTATTCTCATTGTGCATACCATGATGTTGCCATACTAGACGAGGAAGACCCAGTTTTAATAATCCAATTATTTTAATCACAATTAGTAGTGGCACAAATCCTTACCATTTCACCATACAGAAACTCCACAAAATTATCAAGTCTGGCTTGATGCCTCAACAGGAATGGGCGTAGATGGCTCATATACAATTGCCCAGCTCCCTGTTAGATAAATGGCAGACAGTTATCAACATAAACTATTTTCTTATTTTAGACAATAAGTGATATACTAATATAAGATGGATTTATTAACCATACTCAAATAGAGTTTCCAAAACACGCAGTACTAGAATATTCATTAACCATATCAATTTCATCTGAAAGCTAGTACTTTCACTCAGTTTACCCCTAAAAATGCAAGACATGCTTGAAGAAAAACTGATCCACAAAGTAAAGGTGGAAAAATGAAGCTTACATTTGCAGATGGGAGCTGTAGCCAAACAAGAAATGCAAACTTCATGTGATAGTAAAGAGGAAACCTATTGAAAAAGACAAAAGAGCTTTCTGATTGTGATACCTTGTACAAATAAAGCAGTATAACCATGAACCGTGACCAAATTAACTTGACAAAAAAGGGAAAATCATTGTCAATGTTGTTAAATGAACCTTGCATACCTAATACATGTGCGAATGAGCTTACATACTTACTGCAGAACTAAAGTAAAAGAAATGACCGACAGCAGTAAGTCAAGGAAATGACTAATCTCAGCAAGAATAGATGTAAGATGAATTTAAAACTGTCATCATTTTATGTGAGCTTCATTATAGAGCTTTTTTGTGGGTTCTACCACCATTAACAATTGGTTTTCAATCAACTATCAAACAAGGGATACTTCTGTTCCCTGCAAACAGGCTGTGTGGAGTTTTTAATGAACACAATCATGACTCCCATTTACATGCAAGCTTTAATAAAATAAATCCATCAGAGGTCATGATTTAGTCAAGTAAAAACAACATCACATAGTGTAAAACATTTAAACAAACAAAGTAATTGAATAGCATAATTTGACCATCCATGAGAGAGCATCACCAAGTGATTTCCCTAACACAATGGATACTTTCATGGCTGAAGCCCAAAAAGAATCATGTTGGGCAGAACCATACCAGGAGAGAATTTTATCTGCAAAGACTTCCGCGAGGCTAAAAGATCCATAAGCTGCAAGAGGATAAAAACGCTCAATGATATCAACTTATCAGTATAGTATGGCAATCTTTTAATGATAACAAGGAAAAAAAAAAAAAAACAAGTCGGTACAAACCAGCCCAGTAGAGAAGCCATCGCTGTTGCTCGATTTGATCTTTATTTTCAATAGCCTTAAATGTTGAGTAAATAGGTAAAGCAATTCCAACAGAACAGCTGCAGAAACCCCATTATTCAATATCGAAAACATAACCCAATTAACTCTAACTAGAATGCAAGAAAAAAGCGAGGTTTTTACCAAGCTGTCCGGACAACAATGTTGGAATTCAGTGGTGAAAGAAGCAATTGCAATCCCACCTACAAAACCGAAAAAAATGACTTTTAATTTTTTTTGTTGTTGTTGTTAATTTGAAGATCTTTAAATTTCATGAATAGCAGGATTAAAGGAAGAAAAAAACATAATTTTTTTACTCAAGCGAGTTTACTTTAAGAAGATAAAAGTATTGAATAACTAGGAGTTAGAATATAGCAGGAGTGGTAGAGAGAGATAAGAAACAAGTTTTGATGTATGGATTCTTACCTGTCCTGGAAACGCCATGGAAATTCCTCGATGATTTGCAGAGAGAGAGAGTGCGTGTGAAGAAAAAATATACAGAAAATGACAATTAATATAGTTTGTACTAGATTTTTTTTTTTTCATCCGGACGAATTAATTTTTTTCTAATATAAATTTTTTTTAAGTATAATAACTTAAGTAAATTTGAGTTAATTTGATTAATTACTAATTTAAGATAAACTTAAAAAATAATCAGGTAATAGTTTAATGTCTAATAATAAAATTAAATTAAAAAATTAAATTATTCTAATATCTAAAACAAATAATTTTAGTTATGAGACTAAAATAACTATACAGAACACCAAAAAAAATCCTGACTTAACCATAAAAAAATTAAAAAGAAAATGAATGATCATCAAAACAATAAGGATTAAACTTTATATAAGAACTAATAAAAAAATAATAACGAGGGACTTAATCAAAAAATAAATAAAAAATAATTAAAAAAATAAGAATCAATGTTAGATTAAAAAATAAATTAAATAAAATACCGAGAAATAAAATTTGAATTAAAAAAAAATTAAAAAATATAAATTAAAAAAATAATGACCAAATCTATATAAAATAAAATAAAATGTTGAGGGATAAAATTAAAATAAAAAAAACTAAGAAAATGATTAAAAAAACAACAATCAAGAAAATAAGTGTGATATTTGATATATAAATAAAATCAAATAAAATAAAATGGGATAAAATTAAAAAAATTAAAAAGAATAAAAAACAAAAAAAGAGAATCATAAATGATTTTTTTTTATCAAAATAATATTATTTTTAATTTTTAATTGAATAAAAAATTAAGCAATTGGCCAAGTGAAATCATGTTAACACCCATTAATTATTTTTTTATTTATTTTTATCAAAATAATGTTATTTTTACTTCTTTTATAATAAAAAAATCCACTTGACCCTAGCAACCCTGATCATTCAATCCAACCCGCTACCTAAGACATGACAGGGGTCGATTCTCGGGTTGAATTTTAAAAGCATGATAAAAAAAATAAACACAAAAAATAAAATAAAAATTCAATAAAATTAAACAACAAGGAATGAAAATGCTAAAAAAACAATCAATTAATAAGATAACTCAAAATAAAAAGATTTGTAATTATAAAAATAAGAATCAAATTCAACAAAAATATAATTAAAAACAAATGATTATGGATGAAATTAAAAAATAAAATTCAATTAAAAAAATATAAAAATAAAAAAGTAATAGGAATAAAAAAATGATAATCAAATTTAATAAAACAATTATAAAAAATGAAATATCAAGCAATGAAATTGAAAAAAAAAACTAAAACAATATAATTAAAAAAATCAAAAATTACTTTGTAATTTTGCAAGGTATGCGCCAACTATTTTTTATTTATAAAAAGATTATAATATTTTTAATTTCACGAGATAATTGCAAAAAAATCATGGTTCAAAAACCAAAAGTACTTCTTTATTTTAGGAAAAAAAAAAAAGGACTTCAAGGGCTATTGAATAATAAAACTGTACAAAAAAATATAAAATTTCAAAAAAGACTCCTACGACATTAGTTGTGTGTTTTTTTTTTTAAGGACATAGGAATAATTATACTGTATAATAAAAATATAAAATAAAAAATTACTCCTGGATATTAATTAACTATTTGATGTTTTTAGAGAAACATTACTTATTTTACTGTGTGGATTACAATGTACAGTTGTACACAATCCACAGTCTGATGCCTTAATTATAATGTTACTGGAATTCCACGGTGAGGAGGGAATAATAAAAAGTAAACAGCTTCTAAAATAATGATATTGAGATAACCAGCCAAAACGGGTGTCGTGGTGTAGTTGGTTATCACGTCAGTCTAACACACTGAAGGTCTCCGGTTCGAACCCGGGCGACGCCATTTTTGCTATAATTTGTTTTTTTTTGTTATTTTGACATTTTTAACATAGCTACCACTTTTGTTTATATTGATACAAGTTAACAAGAGGCTTAAAGTTTCCAGGCTACATAAGGGAGAGAGCGTTTGTAGCAGCCGGAAGAGCAAACCATTTCACTACCAGGCAATTGATGGGCAAACTTTGAAGAAAATTATTCAATTAAAAAAGAGAGAGGTTATTATGCATCTGCATTCTCAATGATCCATTGCGACCAAATCGGTCATATGCTGCTTTACTGACCAAAAGCATGACCTTGCTTGTAACTTAGCATCAGTTTCCAAGCGGGTGAGAAAAATCACTAATATACAGCAAATTCTACTCTCTAATATTTTTTATTTTTGAATATTTGAATTTGAAGGCTCTAAACAGTACACATAAACCACCATTGTTAAGGAGTCCTTTCATGACTTAGACTTGTTCGATCATTCCCTTTTCCTTTGTTTTTTGTTGGACCATCTTCATTTAATAAATGCTCGTAATCCTCAAGACTTGCAAACGGGGATGCGCCCAAGTTCCCCTTAGACTTCCGTTTCCTCAAGACTCCACAATGTCATCATCTCTCAGTCATTAATGGTGCCAAAATCTTCCCCTTCCGCAGTATCTGAGGGGGCATCCACCTCTGCAATGTCAACATTGCGAAGCAAGTCTTCGTCATCTTCATTCATAGCTTGGTTCAAATCACGAGTCCTATTCATTTTCTGCTACAAGAGACAGATCGGCAGGGTCTAGCATATTATCAATCTCTTCATTGTCGTTCTCATCATCACCAACCACTTCATCGTCATCATCCACATCAAACAATTCTTCAGCTGCCTTATTTGGCTCTGAAAGGTTTTGTAGCTTCTCCATCTGGATGTTCACTTTGGCTTCAGTAATAGTTCTCCTCATAGTTCTAGTCTATTATCCTGTTTCAGAATGACCAAAAAAACTCCTACATGTTATCGTATCTGGAAAAAAGGTCATTTGAAGTACAAAATAACTATACATGACTATAAAAATTGATATGAACCCGATGGTAAGACTTCATTGACCAATACAATATGGAGTTCCTTTCCCAGCATGCAGGGACAAAGCATCACATAAGAAATCTGACTCTATGCACATACCAGAAAGGGACTTTGGAATCAGAACATGATCTTCTCATCTTTCCCAATAGAGAGTCAATTTTTGTTTTAATGCTATAGTGCTGTAGAAGTTCCTTGCATCATCGAGCTCCTTCTCTACAAAGATCCTCTCGTTAACTTGCAAACTTTCTGATAGATGAAGAAGAGAGCAAATAAATGCACAGAAAACAGATTTTTGTAGAAACAAGAATAATAACCATGAGAAAAGGTGAGAACTCATGGTAGTGGACATTAAGTTCTCTCACGATAGACTAGCTTTTAAATATTTCAACGTAATCGCTAAACATCAGCGACCACTCCAAGTTTCCAACTCTCCATCCTAAATGCAGGCTTTTCAACCATGTTGTCATGCCAACACTCAAACATTATCTAACAGAATGCTCCAGCGATTTCATAAAGTTCTGATGTCAAGAAATCCAACATTGAATAGATACACACTGCTTTTGAATGAGTTCTGTCACCGGATATAAATGTATGGACTCCATTATCCAAGTATACCCAACTACAACCAGCAAACTTCTTGGCCTCCTTTCCTCTCATCTCCTTCCTAATCCTACCCATCTCAGCCCAGTTCCCTTCCGCTGCATAAGCATTAGCCAACTGCACATAGCGAGCTCCACTATCACCTTCAATCTTTAACAGTTTCTCCTCTGCCTCTCTTGCTAATTCTGCGTTCTTATTTAGCCTACATGCATTAAAAAATGCCCCAACGACAGCAGCATCTTGATATTCTATAGGGATTCTTTGCATGAATAGGACCATCTTTTCTAGCTGGCTGGCCCTTCCATAAAGATCAATCATGCATGCATAGTGATCAGTTTCAGGCATTATGTGATAATCTTCTGTCATGGAATAAAAAGTTCTTTCACCCAAATCTACCAACCCACGGTGACGGCAAGCTGACAGGAGGGCAACAAAGGTAATAGCATCTGGTCCAACTCCTCTCTCCAACATTTCCTGAAACAGATTTATAGCTTTAATCTCATACCCATGATGAGCATAACCGGCTACCATTACATTGTAAAGGACTAAATCTCTTTCAATAACTTTCAGGAACATTTTTTCTGCATATGGTATACTTCCACATTTTGAGTACATATCAATCATAGCAGTAGTCATCTTGATGTCCATTTCAATCCCCATTCTGTATACATAACCATGAATTTGCTTCCCAGGACCAAGCGCAGCTTGGAATGCACACACACTAATTGCACTGACAAGGATCAAAGCATCAGGAATTGCAGCTTCCTTGGCTATATACAAGCATAGAAGTTCAAAAATAGCTTCACATTGATTCAATTTGACATAACCACCAAATAATGCAGCCCAAACGATAGAATTCTTCTCTTCCAACGAATCAAAAAGCCTACAAGCTTCCACCATGTTTCCTTGTGAAGAATACCCCACAATCATTGAAGTGATGGAAAAGGAACTTCCAGTCCCGCTTGTCAAATGGAATGACTCTGCATACTTCATATTCCCACCCTTGCAATAAACATCAACAATGCCACTTTCTACAAAAGCACTCGAACTCAATCCATTCTTCAAAATCCAAGCATGCATTTCCTTACCAATCTTCAAGTTCCTTAAATCAGCACAAGCACTCAAAACACTACCAAAAGTATGCTCATTCCATTTAACACCATTCTCCCCCATACAAACAAACAACTTCAATGCCTCCAGTGGATAACCATTTTGAACATAGCCAGAAATCAATGTATTCCACGAAACCGAATCGTTCAACTCATTTTCCCTCCAAAACAACCCCAAAGCCATCTCCATTTCCCCTTCTCTACAACATGCTGCCACCATCGCATTCTTTGAAACCAAATCAATACCCCCTTCTTTTTCACTCCCTCTAAAGATACCGCAGGCCTCTTTATAACACCCACATTTCGAATACATGTCAATCAAAGAACTCACAACAAACCCGCTTCTATCGTTACCAGTTTTCACCATATATGAATGCAATTGCCTCCCATAACACAAATTAGATAACTTAGCAAACAGTTTAACCATACTCGTAACAGTAAAATCATCAACACCAATACCATTACTCTTGCTGTGCATTTCAACAAACAATTCAAGGGCATTTCTTTCATATCCATCCACGTCTACATAACCAGATAACATAGAATTATAAGTGACCAAATCCCTAACAGAAGCGGAATCAAAAATGGATTTTGCTTGTGCTAAGTTTTGGGATTTTACGTGGGCAGATATTATTGTGTTCCAAGAGTAAATATTTCTACGAGGCATTTCATCGAACAGTTTCTGGGCTTCATTTATCAGGCAGTGTTTGGAGTATAAGTGAATGAGTTGATTAGAGGTTAATATTGGTAGTGTAAAACCGGACTTTATGGATCGGACATGGTGTGTTAGTCCAACTCTTAAGGACCTCATTTACCATGATTACATGGAACAAAACGATGAATGAATTGAATTGCAGGAGGGATGTTGAACAGTGAGGTTTAAGATTTGCTCCAAGTGAAGAACAAAACGATGAATGAATCAAATACCTACGTGTTATTTATTTTATACTTGATTCATTGGGTTTGGGCAGGGTGCGCTGCATGGTTTACGTGATGGTTTGAGAAACATTCAGGAAGCGTTTGGAAACATTGTGTGTGTGTGTGTGTATAAATTGTATTATATTAAAAAAAGTTTCTAAAAAATAAAAACAAATATTATTTTAATATATTAATTAAATTTATAGAAATCAAACACTGTTCCTTCATACAAATCAAACAAGAACACCCACTCGAGCCATTTAGTTAATTAGCTGTTACTACCAGATGAACAACTTAATACATGGATACCATGGCAGAAGAGAGATCGACATGCTTCTCAGAAAAAGATGCCTTGTACTTAGTTGGGCATGCTGGAACTTCAGTCCCAGTTTGATCCACAACTATGCTAGTGGTTCGCCACTTCAACTTTGTATTTTCGTATTTTTCAACATACAACAATACTCATGGGCTGAAGCATTGATTCATGAAACAAAACTTTGGCAGCCGAATATACGGACCTTGCATCGTCTGCACCAAACAAAAATCAGAAAAATCACTAGTTACGGCCTTAATGAGATGATATGATCCAGCGATTATTTGTAAAACCATAACATCTAAACCTGAACAGATAGAAGCAAGTGTCCCACCAACCAGGCAGTCACCAGCCCCTGTAAGGCTCACAACTGATGCAGGAAAATGTACAGCAAAAAGATGAGAGCTTCTCTAGATCTGCATAGCACCAGAAAATCTACTTGAAGGACAGCCATATGTGTCACATTATCATATAATTGTCCACTGAATCCATATTTCTTGGTTCTACCCAAATTAAATCTCAACAAGTTTGGTCCTCTGGAGCTTAAGAAAACTCCCATGTTCTCCAGCAAAACCAAGATTGCTGGTTTCAACAATTGGAACAAAGACTCGACTGGACACTTGTATCCCTTTAAATTGGATGAAAAATATTTTCAGAAGACAGAGCATTCGCCATGGCGTTGTTAACAATTATTTCAAATAAAAAATTGTTGGATCAAAGCAATCGCCATGGCATTCCTTAGCTTTTTATCCCGAAATTCTTCATGAAATCAATTCTTGAAGAATTTCAATCGTTAAATCAATGAGATACATTAATTCACTTATTTAATATAGGAGATCTTTCAAAAAAGAAAAATGAGATACAATTAACATTATTTATGGCATAATATTCTCACATGAACAACCCCCCTAAAAGTTGTATTTTATTCCCTTTTTTACGTATACACTCTTCATTCATTAATCTTTTATTCTATTCATATATATATATATATATATATATATATATATATATATAGAGAGAGAGAGAGAGAGAGAGAGAGAGAGAGAGAAGAATTGACAGGCAGAATCCGATTGGGCTCAGCCTATCGACGCAGCTCACCCCAACTCCAGTCTAGTTGGTATTTGTTGCTTTAAATAGCAGGCCGAGAGTTCAGACTTTCCTTGGAGGTGGGAGTCGATTTTTTGTTTCTGGGAAAAGTCCTCTCCCCTTGAAGGTGGGCACAAAAAGCCCAACAACTCTCGACGATGGCCAATTAAATGTATAAGCCTAAAAAAAAAAGATAAATAAATTAATAAACAAATAAAAGTAAGCCATAAGTAATTTGTAAATTTTGAAGCCATTATATCATGGCATTTAGTTACAAGTGGGTCAACAAGCCTCGTCTTATTCCTAGTGGACCTTCAAGAATATAGGTTTTGCCCATATTAGTATCACAATTCCGGCAATCAACAAAGCAACGATGGCCTTTACGTTAGTGGTAGAGCCGGCAATGAAAATGTTAAGAAGTCAAAAACCATCTCAGCTTCTTTAAGGATATGCACAACGAATTTCTTACACGACCCCCATTGGCTTAAGTAAATCATTAGCACTTATCACTTAAGCATATATTCAAGATGCACGTTAATCTGCTGCTAATTTGGAGAATAATAAACTTTAAATTGAGAGCGAAAAGGTGCTCAACACCTATCCAATGAGCCGCCTTCAACTCTTTCTTCAACCTTTGCTACTTCTTGACAAACAAATCTTCTTGTGATCTATTCGTCTCGTGTTGGCACTTTCGTTGTAATTCAGTAGCCATTTCCTTTATGTGGGGATGATGTGGAGGAGAATGTGTGATCATAAAATGATATTGTGGAACAATGATTATGAAGAGAAAGTCATATGACGATAATGACTGGCACTAAAATTTGATGTCAGAAAGTGTGACTGGTTCATATTGGTATATATCAAGAAGCACTTCCGGCAGTGATTTTTTTGCAAAATTAGGCTTGCTTGGTCGTTCGGTTCAAGCTACTTTAAACCACATGTAGCGTTCATACAAGGAAAGAGGTTATTGGAATATGCTTGTGTAATACTTGTCAGATTATTATTGATCAAAGTAATCTCTACTTATAGATGAACCAATTCAAGGAGACGTGAAGGGATTGAAAGTAATCCAAAATCCATAACCATTCAAGTGCTTGTTGGTATAAAATCATGTGTATAAGATTTGGGGTTTTAATCCTAGATTATATATAAGTTGCCAGATCAATTCATAAGTTGATGAATCAACTCAGTTCTTTTATTAAAATGATTTGGAGTTAACGAATTATCAAATTAATTTGTCATGTCGGACTGTGTTTTTCAATTATATATGAAATAATTGGAATTTTCTTTTCTAGTTCATTTTTCCATCTCTTTGAAAACTGGTTATTCATGTGCACATAATTTTATTCCTCATAGTACAATTATAATGTATTTTGATTTTAACTTTTTTTTTAACCGTGGGTATTCGAGTCAGTTTACACGTACCTCGACTATTATTTCAAGATAATGACCATGTAAATCTTCAATAACCTTGAGATTTATGACACTCGAATTAATAATTTCTAAAGAACAAACTCAAGTCCTGATCAATTCAATTATGCGCTTTAGAGTTTTTTTTTTTTTACTTAAACTTAGAAACGAAGGAATTGACAGAGATCTCTAAGGTGGCTTGTACCGTTTATGTTTGATCAATTCAACTTGGCCGAGGAGAAAATAATTAGTAGAGATTCTTACTGACTGGATTATCTAATCTTCAGCAGCAAGAAAATCTAAAAGTAAAACCATTATGAGAATTCGAAGTCCACAGATAATGAAATGTTTTATAGGTTTCCATTTATCCGCAAAATATTAAATTCGATATGAATATATTATTATTCTATAGCCGTAAGGGTTTGCTTACTTATATATTGTCTACAGATTCAACTCCCCAACCAATCGTTCGTTGACCAACTTTTAGAGATGCGAGCTGAGGAAACAGAGGAGGGGGTTCGGACTTCAACGAGTGAATATAGAATTAAAAAAAAAATCTTAATTATGCGCATTCAAGGATTCCTTCAGCCTTAGTTTAGATGACAAATAAGTTTAATTAAATTAGTATGCTGTGTTCGAACTCAAAAGAAAACGAGGAGAATGGAGCCTTCTGCATATAAACATATCAATCTAAATATAAATATCATATCAGTAGACAAAAATTGGTGTGAAAATAGCTTAATTTTTTAGTAAAAAGGATATAAACATACCAAGTTGATGGAAGAAAAAAATGGGTGGTATGACTTTGGTTTTATGAGGTGATAAGGTTGATTAAAACCACAAGATTGTCGAGCCCGTTCTTTCCATGAAACCGGCGTCATTTTCCACCCAATGAGCTTTCGCTTTTGGAGATTCTATCACCTTAAGATTTTGTGAAAGAAATTAGGGCAAGCAGTCTCTCCTAAGCACTTTGAAGTTTGAAGTCAAATTCTACAAAATCACAAGTAACTTCAGTTGATTTCCGGTGCCCTCTAAGGAGAGTCCAAGTTCAGTTTCTAACCAACATGGGAAATAAAAACTGGGAGTGGTAGCTGAATAGAAAAGACAACGGCGATGGACTTTTAGCAGGCGATAGATCAGTATCACGCTGTAAAAGGAAAGGGGTGATGGAGCTTTGTGAGGTTGTGGGATTTTGTAATTCATTTCTAGGAAAATAAAATTCTTGTAGTCTATGAAAAGACAGGGACTTAGGCGGCCTATTCTATGCGGTAAAAATGACCACCCCTTGATAGTGGAAAAGGCAAGCTTTCTACCGAGACGTCCCTTTCCAAGCCCCACAACGAGGCACATGGAGAGAACGCACATTATTGTACCCAACTTGAAATAATAAAGCAAGAGAGCAATTTTGTAAGTTCCAAAGAGGCACATGAATTCCAAGAAATGAAACAATTTTACCTCTATACCTATCTATGTGATTGTTACTGCAGCGTAGATTACTTTTTAAGAGTATTTTTTTATTTAAAAATACATTCAAATAATTTTTCCCAAAGACTTAATTTTCAGAGAAGCATGAAATGAAGTTGCGAATGTTGAAAATGATGAAATTATTTGGAATCGAAACTCCCTTTGATTTGATTAAAGAGACTTTGATATTATATTGGTAAATGTTTTAATTTTATAAAATTTAAGTTATTAGGTGTAATTTCTAAAATGATTTTTTATTAATTTTTAAACAAGTTATCAGTTTCTATCTATTGAGATTAAATTCGTTTTTAATCAAATTTGAAATCTCTCTATCGCAATCTTCTTTAATTTCAAATTTGAGATTATAATTTATGCGGACAATAAATACCTCATAGGCAAGCGTTGCAGTTCTTCTCGTAAAATTTGAAACAGAACACAGAGATCTTGCATGGTTGCCCTCGAAGGAATCTAGACGATTAAACTTGAGCCAGGATCGATCGATCTAATATTAGATATATGATGTTCAATGAACAAAACTTAGATGTAGAATCTCTAGTTGAAAGCTTTCACGTTGCATCATTTAATATGTGATGATATTTGAACTGTTAAAATCTTATTATAAGTTTGTTTTCTTTAATTATTCTTTATTAACTATCTCCAATATCTTGAACTTGAAAATGATTTTCGCCTCCTGACTGATCAGTCGATCTTGGTTGAGCTGTAGCTTCCAGATTTACCGAACTTGGGAATCAAATGTCCTCTCATACAAGGAAAATGCTCGGTGGAAAGTCGAATCATACTAATTAATCAAGAACTTGTTTTGATAATTGAGAGGATAGAATACAAAGAAAACAGAGAATAAAAATAAAAGAATGATTCAAATCCTTCACTTCAATTGTTTCGAAGAGATTTGCAAAGGTGGTCTGCGCTCATGTGGTCAAAAGTGGCAAGCTATGGAAAAGTCCATGCACGAGATTTAGACTAAAAGTGATTCGTCACGGGTCAGATAAATTTTATTTCATAAAAAATAAAAAATAAATATATAAGTTTTTTATTTTTAAAAAAAAATTAATTATAAATTTAAAAATCTATGAAAACTATTTATGTTAATAAATACAAAAAACAAAGTATTAACGCGTCTATTTAACTCGTCTAGCTACAAGTCGAATAATTTTTTTTCAACACAAGAATTAATGTGTTTTTTTACATTAAGTTAAAAATATAACCGTGAATCAAAAAATAAACACTTACATATCATAAAATATATGCAGGTTGATTTTATCATATACATTAATAAATATATGTAAGATTTCAAACTGATTTTTAACATAGTTGAAAATAAAATAATGTTATAATTTCTATAGTGAAACATAATTTTCTTAGTTTGTGTATAATAAATTTTCAAAAACAAAAGGTGTAAAGAAAAAAAACATTAAAAAA
>Ga0325403_1001532_pt1 | contig 19367 bp, 14 predicted proteins | sample PopdelMetagenome_19_FD_205665 | JGI IMG/M metagenome (GOLD analysis project Ga0325403, IMG submission 205665) | Populus deltoides microbial communities from Bellville, Georgia, United States - Xylem-PdKOR-R4 | ecosystem: Host-associated > Plants > Phyllosphere > Stem > Wood/Secondary xylem...
TTATAAATATAAGTATTATAAAAATTAAAATTATAAATATAAGTATTCACGAGATAATAATAATAATAATAAGCTTAATCAATAATTCAAATAGCATGAAAAAAAAATGTAAACAACAATAAATAAAGAAGAAGAAAAATTGACAATAGGAAAAAAAAAAAAAAACAATTTGATCCGATAGAGTTTTGTAATTTATAAATTAAGAGTCTTAAGATGTAGTTCATAGATTTGTGTACTATGTTGTACAACACTATCTTATCCACAATCCACGTGGCACCCATATGAACCCTTTATTCGTTTTCCATTAAATGGCTGATATATATTGTCTGAGCCAAAGACGAGAGTCTAACACCTGTTTGTTCATCGGATAATGTGACTCGCCATTTCTCCTACACTAATAAAAACACGTTTTATAAATAGTTGCTGAAGACGACAAAAATGGGCCCGCGCTGCCCATCTACTTCTGCAGTCGGTAGTCGGTACAGCTTATCAATTATCAAGGACAGCACTGTTTTTGACGTTTTATAAATAATTCTTTTTTAAAGTTCGAAGTTCGCACTGTTTTAAAAAAATCAGAAAAATAATATAATTAGAATTTTTTTTTAATAAAATAACATAATTTTGTGGTTGAGAATAACGATTCTTACAAAGTCGCAATTGGAGATAGTGATTTCAAAGGAAAATTGTTAAACTTGCTATTCTCACCGATACAGGATTCCACGTTGTGTTTTGTTTTAAAAACATTTTATTTTTTTATTTTAAACTGATATATTTTTAATATTTTTAAATTATTTTAATATGCTGATATCAAAAATAATTTTTTTTTAAAAAAACATTACTTTAATGTGTTTTGAAATGAAAAACAATCACTATCACACTCTCAAACACCCTCATACTAAACATGTTATTTTTCTAAAGTTTTTTCTAATGGTTAATAAGCGAAAGGAAACACTGTTTCATTTAAGAGTTAATTCCTAATTTTTTATACTAGACTATTTTAGACTCTATTTTGACTTTAATTTTTAGAAAAACTAAAATAGATAGAGGTTTTACTATGCAAAATTCATTGTGCATATACTCATAAATCACTTGGTGATTTTTTTCATTTTGATTATCAAATTATTTTCTCATTGATTATGTCTTTTTATTGCAAAATTAATAATTAATTGCTTCTAATTTATTAATCAATAGCAAAATTCAAAGAAAAAAGACAATAGTGAAAAATACAAATACTAATTTCGACCAAAAAAACAGTCAACCCTAGTGTAAACGGGTTTGATAAGGGGAGCTCTATTGTAGTGTTGAAGCAGGAGAATTTCTTAAATACGCAATCTTATATTAATGAGAATAAATTTTGATATGACTGTTGGATCGAGTTAAAATTTTGCTGAAAGATTCTAGAGGTTTTGTTTCTTATAAAGTTGAAATGTCACAACAATCAAAAATTGGAAAGGGCTTCCAATAACACCCAATATTTTTTAAATTTTCATTGTTGATTTAAGATTTTTTTTTGCTTTTTGTTTATGATTCTTTTATTATTTTTCTAGGTTTGTTTAGGCTTTTTTTCTAGTATAAATAGAGTTATTTAACTTGTATTTGAGGAGGTCCCCAAGGGGCATAGCGTGATGGCAAAAGGCTTGAGATCTGCACAGCAGGTCTCGAGTTTGAGTCATGGCGTGCACCTCTTGTAAGAGCATGGGACAGCCGGGGTTTTACTCACTCACCTGAGCCCACAAAGTGCGCTTTCCGGGGGATGGGGCTTTCTCGAATCCAAAAAAAAAGAAATTGTATTTGAGGAGACTACTTGAAAGAAAATGTTCATTAATAAAATTTTGAATTAGGGATTTTGCATGATCCACTTTTTAGCATAATTTTATGCTCCTATGTTTGCTATCTTTCTTGTGTTACTTCTATCTATGTCAGTTGGTATCAGAGCCCAACGATCCCAAGTTATTGTTTTATATGTGTTGCAATCCCATGTTATTTTATTTATTATGTGCTACTAAATAATCGTGGCTAGAAGAGGTCGCAGAGCAAGACATGTTCAAATAAGAGGGGATAAGGAGGTTCCTCATCGGGAGAGAAACATTTAGGAGCTAGTGATAGAAGATATGGGGAAACTAATTTCAAAATTAACATTTCAAGTGGAGATAATAATCATATAGAGGAAAGTTAAATAATTATCTTATCAATTAGCGGAGATGAAAAAAAGAATATTGGAGGATCATGAGAAGAGTGATCACGAATCCACAACTAGTTTTAAAAACTCATTTCAAAAGCATAAGTAAAGAAGACAATTTTTTTTTTTATCAGAATGAGTATTATGGAGATTTCAATAATCCTATTTGTGATGAGGTAAATGTGGATTGACATTGTCCACCAACATATTATGTTTATTTTGATGATGATGATAATGTTGATGATGATATCATAAATAATAACAATAATGGTAGTGTTGATATCATTAATGCTCTCTTATTGATAACTTAGAAGTTAAGTGCAAAGAAAACATGGAAGGTGCATAAAACAATTATTGATTTAGACTATGTTGATCCTTTTGATTACAAGTTTACTATTATCAAAAAGGTAGATGTGTTCAAAGATTATGTGGATACAACATATATTGATGTATTAAGTTTGAGATTTTCAAGTCATTACTTTAGAAGCCAATGGAATATGAATAATTTCCAATTGTTATTTCTTATGCAAATTTTAAGATGAAGAGATTAAAGTTGATGTCTAAAATTGTTATTTCTTAAAAAAAAAAGGAAGAAAAGAGGTTGTAGAGTTTTTATTAGATATCCACGAGATTGAGGAAAGTATAATTTGAACTCGAGGACAAGTTCTCTTTAACCCATGAAGACTTATATAGGAGATTTCTCCCATGCACATAATCTTATAGTAATGGCAATAATTTTTTATCCAACCATTGGATTGAGCTGAAATTATTTTAGGAGATCATAAAGGCTTTGTTTGTTATATGGTTACAATTTCTCAAAAATCAATGATTAGAAAGGTCTTCTGATAATCTCTCTAAGTTACTTATCGAGATTTGCTACATTTTCCTAGTTAATTTAAGATTCTTTTTTATTTTTAGTTTTAAACTCTTTTATTATTTTTTGAGCTATGTTTTTTACTTTCTCCTCGTATAAATAGGGTCATTTAGCTTGTAATTGAGGAGAATATCCGAAAAGAAAATATTCAATGATAAAAATTTCATTATTGACCCCTTCAATTCCAATAGTCAGCCCTCTCATTCGACCACGTGCATGTCACAACATGATGGTGACTCCATGTTATGGATTTGTCTGATTGAACTGAGTTTTGCTTGTTTGCTTGTCCATTTTTGTTGGTCTATGCAATTTAATTTTAGCATGAGCTCATGCATTTTTTACATATTACTCATGCATAAGTACATTGAGTATGGATTAATACCTTCATGAATTTTAATTTTCAAATAAACCTAATTTTAGGTTAGGTGGTGAGCAGTGGTTTGCCTCGTGAATTTCAGTCAAGGTTCGATTCATGAAATATCTAACTATAAGTTGAGCGTTTACTCAGTAATTGCAGTCGCATTGTGCCCCAACCATTCCTTGTAAACCCTCATACTGGTTTCATGAAAGGTGGTCACTATGCAGATCATAAACTCTTTAGACACCAGGTAGTAAGCCTAACCCTCATGTGGTGGCTTAGATCTTGCCCTTAGAATATAAACTCCCTAATAATTCATTTTGTATAAAAGCAAACCTAATCCAAATCCTGAACTCTACAAGATTTTTTGAGCTAAGACCATGACTTCTGTCACACCCAGACATCGCAGCGACCACTTAAAAATTAATCTTGAGTGGAAAAAGAACAGATATCTGGCATCTTGTTCTTTTAAGGAAAAATATCTTGTTCAAGGAGTAGTCACCTAGTATTATGGTCACTAGGAACCCTAAACTGATCAACAGAGATTCTATGGTACGAGACTGGTTTACACAAAAGGGAAGATGTTATCACCCCTTAAGCGTCATACCTAGGACAGACTACATTGTTGGTTTTGTCTAAAATTGCTAAGAATTTGTTCTCTTTCATGTTCCTGACTCTGACATTAGTGAACAATTCCTATGAATATTTCCAACTCTGGCGTTGGTAAATATCGCGCAAATCCAAAAAATGTGATACTCCTGACTCTAGCGTTAGTGAATATTTTCGCAAAAAAATGAATTTGAAGAAGAAATTTTCTATGCTATTTTTCTTGTTTATCCTTTATTTTTATTGACCCTTTTCATATGGAAATAAAAAAAAAAACCTTGCACGACATATTTGCATTTAACAGTAATAATCCACAGATTAAGCACATAGCTAAAACAAATACAAGCACAAAGAAAAAAACAGTGTGAGGGGCCCACAAATAAATCAACGAAGACCCCCAAATATTTTTGAAATTGTTTGATATCGAAAAGGGGCTCGTTTAGCCAAACATCAAACTAGAATGGGCATAAAAATTATGGTCAAGGCATAAGGGTGTGTTTTGCCAAACACAATTTGGGCTGGCTAGGCCTAAAGCCCAGACCCGGCCCACTCTTTTTTTTAGGGCTGGGTCGAGCCCAGCCCACTAGACCCAGCTGGCCCAACCTGATCACTAGCCCAAGCCAATGACCCGGCTGGACAGCAGGCACACGTGAGGCGACTCACGCGTGCCCTGCTCAATGCGAAGGTAATTGATTACCTCCGCACTGTTTTGCACATTTAAATGAAAGAACATAACAAAGCAAGAGAAAAATGTTACGTGGCGAAAGTGAAGACAGGGACGGAGATGAAGATCAAAATGATGGTCTTGTTCGAAGAATGTTCTTCTTTCCCCCGCTCCTTTCAGTCTCTTCTCACTCTGCTCTTGTGTTTTTCTTTTGTAATGGGTTCTCCTTTGTCTTTAGGTTTTTTTATTTTTTTTCTCCTCTATTTTCTCCTCCGTTTCTCCATCCTTCTGTTTCTTATCCTCCTTTTTTCTCTGCTGTTTTCCTCCCTGTTTTCTGCTTCTTTTTTTCTCTCTTCTTTCTGGCTAATCGCTGGCCTTTTATAGGGGCACAACCAACTGGTTGTTCCCCAGTATGCCTCTTTTTTTCTTGGCAGAGGATAAGTCTTGTGGGGACTTGGATATGGGACTCAATCCTTATCTCCCTCGGTGTTTATCTCCATATGGATACTCTTGAAACCCTTTGTTTTGGGTAGATTGGGACACCAACAGTCCTGCAGCTCCTGGACTGTTGGTGGTGGTTCCTTCCCCGTCTCAAAGACTTGCTAACTGGAGGGAATAATCTGAGAAATGGCGATAGAAATCGTGGAGATTGTTCATTCGTTTATGGTGGCAATTAATGTCCTACCTCTCCTTCTTTGCAGGGAGTTTCTTTTGTTCTTAGAGGAAGAAGACGATGACCAGAAATGAAAAACGGTGTCGTTTCTAGACTGAGCGGCCGTTTTTCAATCTGGTCCTCCCAGTTTCAACATTTTTTAATCGGGCCCCAAGACATAATTTTGGGGCCTTTTACAAAATGGTCCCCGGACCTTAATCACTTGTAATTTTGTCCTTAATTAACTTAGAAATTTAATATTTATTCAATTATGCCCTTGATTTCATTAATTAAAATAAATCTAAGGTGACCTGCCGAATAAGAATAAAACACGAAAAGGGTTTCGTGAGTGGTCTAATTGTTCTAGGCAACCTGCATGATAGGAAGAAGCAACGCGAAGGATTTCACGAGTGGTCTTATTTTTCTAGGTGACTGCCCGATGAAGAATAAAATGCGAAAACTGTTTCATGAGTGGTTTAATTGTTCCAGGTAACCTGCCCGATAGGAAAAAGAAACGCAAAGGATTTCGCGAGTGGTCTCATTTTTCCAGGCAACCTAATTGTTCCAGGTGACTTACCCAAGAAAGAAAAGAAACATCTTAAAGGGATGTCATGATGGGGCTCAAACGTGCACTTGAAAAGGAGGTGAGGGCTAGGAGGCGCACTCGAAAGGAGGTAGGGTTAGGAAACGCACTACCTTGAATGCTTGAGGGCTCAAAGGCATACTTGAAAAGAGTTGAGGGCTCTGAAGTGCACTCAAAAGGAGGTAGGGTTAGGAAACTGACACGACCAAAAGATTGATGTCTCCTCCCAAGTGTAGGAGTGTCGAAGTAATCAATAACCCGGCAAGACTGGGGTCAAACCATGGGAGGTTAACTGTATAAACTACAAATAAAAAATAGATAATAATAGAAAAGGAGTTGAAGAGAGCTTTGAGATGTGATATTGATATAAGGTTTAAACAAGGATAAAATAATTGTCAAGGTTAGAGGATCCACTAATGGTATTTCAAACAAGTATAGTATAAACTCTTTTTATTACTCAACTAAAAACCACACACAAAGGAGGTTCCAATCGGATTATAAATTGTTAACATGATTACATTAGTTATCTTATTCGAATAATGTTAATACTTGTAAATGTTGTCAGGTATTCATGATTATAACTTAGGTTAACAACAAATCAAGTTCCTTTCATAGCACAGGTGTCGGTTATACCATACAGTTGGGCTATGAAAGTGCCAAGTATTTGTTGTACCAAGGGTTATACAACATAAATCTAGATTAAACATTTAACAAGCAAAATATTAAAAGTGAACAAGATAACAAATACAAAACATGTTAGTATCAAACATTAAGATCCATGTTGAGTTTATACTATACTTATTCTTACACCATTAATGTAACCTTTTCACCTTGACATAATAAACTTAGCTAAACATAATGAAAGAGAGAAACATAAATAAACAAGATAAGAATATAAATAAGATATAAGTTAACTAAGTAAAAGAAAGGAAATTAAAAGCATAAACAAGAGATTAATATAAACAAAAATTAAGCATTACAAAACTATAAAGAGAGAGAGCAACAACATGATCTTGATTTAAAAACCAAGATGCCTAAATGCATGGCAAATGCCTCATTTTATAGGCCAAAATTTGGAACTATTGATTTGATGACTAATTATTGAGTGGGTGGCCACATCTTGACTTGGTAACAATCCTTATCTTCTTGTCTGAACAAAACGTCATTGCTAACGTCAGAATTTGAATAGTTAGTCTTCATAAAAGTTTTAGGAAATTGTCTCAGCTTTCCAATGAAACACGAATCAGTGCATTTGGACTTCTAGAACTCGAGATATGGGCTAAACACTGAACAGTGTCTGGGTTGTAGGACAGATTCAGACTTTTCTGTTATTGCTACAATTTGAACTTGAAAATAGTCTTTTTGAATCTTGAACTCTCATGAAAGTTTTAGGCCTATGTCTTAGCTTTCCATCCATATAGACCAGACCTAAATCCAAGTTCTATAGCACCAGGTATGATCCAATAACCAAATACTGTTCCAGTTTGGACTGAACCAGCATCTCTTTTCTAAGCTTGCCCCTCTCTTTGTCTTCTCAATTTCAGTAGTTAAACTCATCAATTAATCCTTTGATTTATGTGATAGGCCTATATTTAAGATGAATATTTACCATAAATTAAAGGTATCTTATAGTATCAGACTTGTTATTTTAAAACATGCTTTAGTTAAGGAGTTATTGATACTTCAAGTGCAAAATGATGATATAAAACCTTGATGAAAATACACTTTTAAGTACTAATTACACCCCCCAACTAGCTTATTACTAGTCCCTAGTAATCAAAGCGTTAAAATAGAAAAACAATTTGCAAGTTCCACAAAGCAAGGCATTCATCATTCAACTTCTATTAATCTATCCAAATAAACAAACTCTTATTAAATTTCTATATCTGCTTCATACTGTTGAAACAAGATATTAATAAACCTTCTTTTTATGTGCTCAATGTATGAAAACATAGATGATGGGGATTTTATTGGAAGAAAACAATATTATGTTCTAATGTTTTTCTAAAGTTAACTTCCTTAGGTTGAGATTATTATCATTTTTTTCTTCTTTATATATATATATATAACTTAAAACACAATAAATCTTTAATTCATGTAAGGAGCTTTTGGCTAATGACTCCCAGACCAGTTAGTCTTAGGGCATTAGGTGTTGAGACACCCGTACGAGCTTAGTAACTCGGGTAGAAGATACTGATACGTAGATAGTGCAATGTTTAATTCCCTTAATCTTTTCTCCTTAACCCATGTAACAAGCACTGGGCCAATAGCTCCCAAGTCAGTTGACTTTAGGGTATTAGGTGTTAAAACACCTCTTCGGGCTTAATTGCTTAGGTTAAGGAGGCTACGAAACCAAACATATCTATGTTTTTATTATCATCAATATTTTGTTTTTTTTTTTTGCAAATTATATATTATTCATTTCCCTTAGTTGTTACCTTTAACAAAAGAACATAAATAATGTAATAATCCAATGTGCAACCCACAATTATATGTTAAAGTGTGTGTATGAAAAGGAAGGTTTAAGAATACTTGTTAAATGAGTATATGAGCAGAATCAATTGATAATAATGCGAGAGTTTATAAACCTGAATATTTCAAGAGAAGTATGTGATAGACCTTATGAATATTGCAAATAACTATTAGAAAATGTTTATTAAGATGCGTCTCAAGAGTCAATAACATTCCCCCTTACTCTACCATCCTAGTAATAACAGTTTTGTCAAATGTTTTATTAAAAACAAAAGTAGTTAGTTGGTTAGTTTTTTTTTCTTTTTTCAACTACTACTCTCGTCCCCCAACCAAAATAAGACATTGTCCTCAATGTCATAAGGTAGAAAGATAGAGTATAGAAGACATCACCTGACACAAGGTTTCACAAACGAAGGCTCAAATCCAATATAAGCTTTTTACGACTTTCCATAGTTGACCAATTTATACGATTCATGGAGGGATCAAGTACAGGGATGAAAGATTGTAGTTGGTCAATCAATTATTCAGCAATAGCAGCAGAGATTATAATTTGTCTTGCCGAAGATGTTAGAAATTTCTGTTCCACAACTTGATCAAGCAAAGACAACAAATTATCATAAAAACCATTAATATTTAACAAACATATAGGTTTATGGTGAATGTGCAGTTGGGCCCAAGAGGAAATATGAAAGATCTCTTTCAATATGCCCAGACCACCTGGTAAGGCAATAAAGGCATCAGCATGGTTAAACATTGCATTCATTCGATCAAACATTGTGAAGACCTGTAGTTCCTCTCCAATTGTTTTTCCAATGATGTCCCATTTTGAAAGCTTTCAGGACGACCCCAAAACTTGACTGCCTCGTAAAAATACAGCTATTGACCCAAGATGATTTGCTAATTCTAAAAACTCTAAATGAATCTACAACTCCAGGTATGATCCAATAACCGAATACTGCTCTAGTTTGGACTGAACCAGCATCTCTTTTCTAAGCTTGCCCATCTCTTTGTCTTCTCAATTTAAGTAGTTAAACTCATCAATCAATCCTTTGATTTATGTGATAGGCCTGCATTTAAGATAACATTTACCATAAATTAAAGGTATCTTATAGTATCAGACCTGTTATTATAAAACATGTTTTAGTTAAGGAGTTATTGATACTTCAAGTGCAAAATAATGATATAAAACCTTGATAAAAATATACTTTTAAGTACTAATTAGAAACGCACCACCTTGGATGGTCGAAAGCTTAAAGATACTCTTGAAATAAGGTAGGGTTAGGAAACGCACTGCCTTAAGGATGGGAAATGAAAGGTGATGGAAAAATACAAAGATTTTTTTTTGGCGGCCTAATTCTCATTGGCAGCCCGCCCAGGTTAAAATTTCTCAAAAGTGAAAAATTTCCAAAGGCAATTTCAATCTTAGCCATTTCAAGGCGGCCTTCCATTTGATGGATCCCGTCAGAGATTTCTCTTATGAACTTTGCAAAACTCTTTGTCCAATGTCTCAAAGGTTAGATGGTATGCATGCATCTTTACCTGATTTGAAATATAGGCCCTCATTTCTTCTTAATCTTCTTGTTGCTTAACTGATGAGGACTTGTTATCTCAGATTTAAGCCATCTTTGTCGTTTGACTACTAGCCCACTCGAGTTAGCCCATGTAAGTCTTTTCCCAGATTTGTCCATACAACTCAGCCTTTATAATGCCCATCGTAGCCCACTTGCTTACTAAAGATTTTTTATCTCGTCATATAATTTGAGAGGATCATTCATTAAACACTTGGTGTCACTTATTGGAAGGATCAAGTTGCCTTTTATAAACCACAATGCCCCCTTGTCTTGTTGTATGAAATGTTCCTCTCTTTTTTCTAGAAGGGATCGATTTTCCTTCTAAACACAATGTTGCCCCTTTGTATTAGTCATTGCCTCTAAGTGTGTTTTGTCAACGACTCAGACAAATAATGGTTTTAAGTGACCATTCTCTCATTTCTCTCCTTTTAAGTTTGGTGAAGGAATATCTGTTCAAAATGAATCTTGAAATCTTGATCTTGCATTTTGTAAACAAAAATTATTTTGATGTGAGTTTAAAACAATTTGCTTTTGAAACCTTGCAATTCCTTAATTATTTTTCTTAGAAAAGAGATTATTTGCTCTTGTGTTTGGCGATATTGTCTTTGGTGAAAGTATGTCATGAGGTGACTTTCTGTTTTTTATGGGTTTTAAACTGAAGGGCTCGAGAAAAAGCTCAACGTTTTATTTGAGAAAAATTGTCTCTTTTTGAACACTCATTTTATCAGCATGAATAATAATGAGTAGCTTGTTCTCGATGTTATGACTCCTATGAAAATGTACTCTTTGCATTTTGAGAGCATTGTTTATTGTTTCAGGTTGCTTGCTTGCTTGATTAGAAGAGACTTTTACAGGTATGTAATGTAGGCTATGGTTTTCAGTTATGAAAGAAAAGGATTCATAAGGCTCAAAGAGTGTTTCAGGGTTTCAAAGACTGAAGATCACTATCAGCAGTTCGACTTTTTGTGTCATTCATCTTTTCTTTTACCGCTCTTCTTTGATTTGCTTTTTCATTGTTTTGCTAAGGCATACTCACTTTATCTTGGTTATCACTCTTTTTTGTGATTTGGGCATGCCCCCTAGCATTTGAGTTTCTTGGGCTCTTTTGCCTTTCTAGCTTTCTCATGGATTTTTTTTTCATTAAAATTCTCACGTGCCCCTAGTGTGGGGTGTGATCTTAGTCGGGATTTTTTATGAATGAAAAATTACTCAGGCTCAAAGAGGGACCACAAGGGATATACTTTTTTAGAATGTGAAAGGAATAACAAAGATGGTCTTTCCTCATTTCAAACGCAAGCAATTAAGATCAATAAACTTTGGCCTCACCCAATGTGATGGTTTGGTCTTTACAAAGAGATGCATTTCATGAGTCTATGAGCAAAGAGTTCACCACATACCATTATTCATGCATTTAAAACAACATGGCTCAAGAGTCATGGTGTGAGGATGACAATTCATTTTCTATTCGTGCATTTTGGTTCAGAGTTTAGTCACCTCAATGAAAGAGTTGCTTGATTCATGTGTCATTCTACAAGTAAAATGTCAAAAATATCATTTTAAATAAACATCAAATTACTTTTGAAATCAAAATGCAAGTTCAATTTTTAAAATTCCAATGGGGAAACTGATTTTGTTAAAAGAGATGAATTGAGTCTATGAGATCACGCGAGGCTTCAAAAGTGTATTTGTGAGTACTTAGAGGGAATCCCTTTCTGGATATCTTGGTTATAAATCAAAGGAAAAGACACAATTGAAGGACAAACTCATTGTTTCATTAAAAATCCTAAAATAGCAACAAAGACCTTATACTAGCAAGGTGACACGTAAAAGGGTTAAACACTTGGCGATCATCGATTGGAATTTCTGGAATATTCCAACCATCCCTCTCTTATGAATTCCTCGACAAGGGCACCTTTCCAATAGTTAGTTAGGGTCACACATAGACCATTCTTGGCCTAGTGACACTGTAGCTTCGTCTTCAGGACAAGTGATCTCTAGATGTCTTTGTTTTGGTAGCTTTTTCTCTCGCCTTTGTAATCACCTTCACTATTATGAACCTCGGTTTCTTTCTTTTCTCTAGTGAAACATTTCTCCTTGATCGAGTCAGCAATCCATCCTAAGCAGATAGCTTGTTCAATCCTTTCAGTTATAGCAACCAAGTCAGAAAAATATTGTGTAGAGCTTCCAACCAGATATTCAAAGTACGAGGCCTGTGCTGACAAACAAGTTGATCATCTCCTTTTCCAATAAAGGAGGATTAACCTGTGCGGCAATCTCACGCCACTTTTGAGTGTATTCTTTTATGAACTTCTTGTTGTCTTTTTCCATAGCTTGCAAATTTAACCTATCGGGGCCTACATCCATATTGAACTTATATTGCCTAATGAAGGCATCAACTAAGTCCTTCCACTTTTTTATCTTGGTATTGTCCAACCGTATATACCAAGTAAGGGCAACGTCACTCAAACTGTCTTAGAAGAAGTGAATCAAGAGTTTCTCGTCATAGACTACCTCAGCCATTTTGTTGCAGTATGCCTTGAGATGAGTTATAGGGCATTGAGTTCCTGTATATTTGACGAATCCTGGCACCCTAAACTTCTTAGGAATGACTACGTTAGGTACCAAAAACATCTCGAAAACTTTTATATGGTCATGTAGGCTAGTTTCCTCGAATGCCCTCAGCCTTTGTTCCAGGGCAACCTATTTGTCCAGGCCATCTTCTTTTACCATCTTGTTCTTTTGAGATTCTTTTATTGTAAGGTCAATGGTAGATGACATTCTTATGAGATATGTTGGTTGAGCAAATTAGGAATACATAGCCTGTTGAGACACCTCATTTACCCCCAGATTCTGTGGATTTACGAGCATAGGTTCAGGCTGAGCTATACATTTTGCTTCTTCAGGTTTAGATCTCAAGCCCTGTTCGAGTAGGCTAGTGAGCTTTACGACTTCTTCTCTAAGACTTTCCGTCTCTTTTCGGTGTTGGGCTTCCAACTGGGCTTTTTCTTCGTTTTCCATTTTTTTTTTTTTGCAGTCGAGTGTTATAAGTGTTTTCAATTGGGGACCTATATTTCACCTGGAGTGCGGTATTATCATAGTTCATAAGTGAATATTCAAACATGCATGAAGATGAACACAACATATTGGATATGGATTCACTTTTTTAGGGGGGTGACATAACGATCGTTATTCTTTGGATGTGTGGTCAAATCCGAATCTGATATTCATTGCAATGTCAAAAGGACATCTGTTTAGCCTTTTATCATTTGAGCTTTCAATCACATTCTTGGTGTCTTTTATTATGCATCTAATGTCTTAGCGTAGCGGTATCTCACCGACATCCAGTCTAAGGCATTCTCCCTCGGTCATTTGTAAAGATTCAGACTCGAGTCCATACTCAATAGTTGTTATCTTAAAAATAATGATCATTACATCACCCGAAAGCAAGTTTAGCTTATCTCAGTGAATTTACACAACGATTAGCCTAAAGGATAGGTTCTAGTCATTAAATGTATCGGGTAGCTTTACTATATAGTCTCAACGGTATTTCGCATGCTCAGTGATCGCCCTTGAAAGTTTGATATGAGGTTTTACAAGTAGCATGAAGATAGAGGCCCTGAGTATTATCAGTTCAGCTTATCGACCACTGTCGAGCAAACAATCATGCGAGAGTTAGATAGTTTCGCGAGCCTTACCCAGGCTAAAGCCATTGGGGTGTCGTTACTCCTCCACTTATCTTAAAGTTGATACCAAACGTATTTAAAAATGAGATAAGTGATGCGTGAAGACCTTAGATCCATATCCAATATATATGCATGATAAACATGACAAACTATGCATGCTAAAATAGTAAAAAGAGCAAAAACAATAAAACTTGGTAAACATAAAATAGCAACAATAAAGAAAAAAAATACGACAAATATTGTTTAGCAATAAAAAGACAAATAGCAAAGCTTAGTCCTAAGAGTTCTCTAGTGGAGTCGTCATTCTGTCACACCCGGACATCACGGCAACCACTTAAAAATTAATTTGGAGTGGAAAAAAAACAGATATTTGACATCTTGTTCTTTTAGGGAAAAATGTCTTTTTCAAGGAGTCATTACCTAGTATCAGGGTCACTAGAAACCCTAAACTGATCAACAGAGATTCTATGGTACGTGACTGGTTACACAAAAGGGAAGATGCTATCACCCCTTAAGCGTCCTACCTAAGATAGACTGCATTGCTGGTTTTGTCTAAAATTGCTAAGAATTTGTTCTCTTTTTCCTTTTCTATCCTTCCTTTCATGTTCCTGACTCTGGCATCAGTGAACAATTCCTATGAATATTTCCAACTCTGGTGTTGGTAAATATCGCGCAAATCCAAAAAATGTGATACTCCTGACTCTGGCGTTAGTGAATATTTTCGCAAAAAAAATGAATTTGAAGAAGAAATTTTCTATGCTATTTTTCTTGTTTATCCTTTATTTTTATTGACCCTTTTCATATGGAAATAAATAAAAACCTTGCACGACATATTTGCATTTAACAGTAATAGTCCACAGATTGAGCACATAGCTAAAACAAATACAAGCACAAAGGGAAAAAAAAATTGTGCGAGGGGCGTGGCCCACAAATAAATCAACGAAGACCCCCAAATATTTTTGGAATTTTTTTATATCGAAATGAGGCTCGTTTGGCCAAACATCAAACTAGAATGGGCATCAAAATTATAGTTAAGGCATAAGGGTGTGTTTTGCCAAACACACCCTTAGCAAACATAATTTGGGCCGGCTGGGCCTAAAGCCCAGACCCAGCCCACTGGACCCAGCTGGCCCAACCTGGTCAGTAGCCCAAGCCAGTGACCCGGCTGGGCAGCAGGCACATGTGAGGCAACTCACGCGTGCATTGCTCAGTGCGAAGGTAATTAATTACCTTCGCACTGTTTTGCACATTTAAATGAAAGAGACCCAACCCACTGAACCCAGCTGGCCCAACCTGGTCACTAGCCCAAGCCTGTGACCCGGCTGGGCAGCAGGCACACGTGAGGCGACTCACGCGTGCACTGCTCAGTGCGAAGGTAATTAATTACCTTCGCACTGTTTTGCACATTTAAATGAAAGAACATAACAAAGCAAGAGAAAAACGTTACCTAGCGAAAGTGAAGACAGGGACGGAGATGAAGATGAAAGTGATGATCTTGTTCGAAGAATGTTCTTCTTTCCCTCGCTCCTTTCAGTCTCTTATCACTCTGCTCTTGTGTTTTTATTTTGTTATGGGTTCTCCTCTGTCTTTGGGTTTTTTTATTATTTTTTTTTTGCTCCTTTGTTTTCCCCTCTGTTTCTCCATCCTTCTGTTTCTTATCCTCCTTCTTTCTCTGTTGTTTTCCTCCCTGTTTTCTACTTCTTTTTTTCTCTCTTCTTTCTGGCTAATTGCTGGCCTTTTATAGGGGCAGAACCAACTGGTTGTTCCTCAGTACGCCTCTTCTTTTCTTGGCAGAGGATAAGTCCTGCGGGGACTTGGATATAGGACTCAATCCTTATCTCCCCCGGTGTTTATCTCCATGTGGATACTATTGAAACCCTGTGTTTTGGGTAGATTGGGACACCAACAATCCTGCAACTGCTGGACTGTTGGTGGTGGTCTCTTCCCCGTCTCAAAGACTTGCTAACTAGAGGGAATAATCTGAGAAATGGCGATAGAAGTCGTGGAGATTGTCCGTTCGTTTATGGTGGCAATTAATGTTCTTCCTCTCCTTCTTTGCATGGAGTTTCTTTTGTTCTTAGAGGAAGAAAATGACGACCAGAAATGAAAAACGGCGTCATTTCTAGACTAGGCGGTCGTTTTTCAATCTGGTCCTCCCAGTTTCAACATTTTTTAATCGGGCCCCTGGACAAAATTTTGGCGCCTTTTACAAAATGGTCCCCGAACCTTAATCAGTTGTAATTTTGTCCTTAATTAACTCAGAAATTTAATATTTATTCAATTATGCCCCTGATTTCATTAATTAAACTAAATCTAAGGTTAATTAAATGCTCAAACTTATCCATTCTTCAATCAAACTTCCAATATCATTAATTAAACCCAATCAAAGTTTAATTTAAACCTCATACCTGTTAATTCTTTCAATTTCTTTCAAAATTAACTTCTAAAGTCATAAATCCAATATGATTAACTCCTCAAAGCTTCTCATTTGTGTTGTCATGATCCAAACCTCAATTTTTCATTTTTTTTCATTTTTTGAATTTTATGTTGTCAAAAATCGGGTTATGACAACTTCAATGACTTTTTCTAAGTACGAGCAAAAATCCAAGATGATACAATTAATTAAAAGGGATTGTTTAAAGACCAAAGTCGGGGAATTACTGTGTATGACCAAAGTACATTGCTTTGTGGATAATATAAAGAAGCTTGTGCCAGACTTGAGTTTTATGGATGAGACCCTATTCGAGAGGAGGTATGAGAGAATCACCCATCTGGTAAGACTCCTAGTATAGATTTCAGCAGTCAAGGTCTTAATGCATTTCTAGGACCCGGTTTACAGATGTTTCACCTTCAAGGATGTTGACATGACCTCTACCGATAAGAAATATGCTCAGATCTTGGACTTCCTAAACAACTTGCATAAAGTGTATTTTAGATAAAGATCAGAGACATTATTGTCAAGGTTGCAAAATTGTTGCACCTAGACTAAGTCGATCAGTACAAGACAAACAACGAGGGGTTCAAGTGGAAACTCATTGAGACTAAGCTAAAGGTAGATAAAGATAAGGGAAAGTTAGGAGAGGAGAGGTACTAGGCGGTTGCTTTTTCTATCTTTAGGTTAGCCTTGTTTCCTCCAGAAGTTGTTGGAATCATTAGTGTCGAAATCGCCAATACCTTTGTTAAATATGAACGAACAAGGAGTAACCCTTCTTCAACTATCTTGGCTAAAACTTTATTATCGCTAAATCATTGTAGGGTGTTTGGAAAGGGAGCAATGTGGTGTTGTATTCCTCTATTATTCATATGGTTAATCAGTCACTTGGAAACCTCGAGAGAGGTTTTCAATCATTTATTGTGGTTTAACTTGAGGTTCTTGAAGCTGACTTTGAGTGAATATTAGAAAAGCCTAGATAAAAAAGGCATAGGTAGAAAAATACCAAGCATTCCCTCAAAGTAACTTCAAGTGGAAAACCCTATAGGTAGGTAATTCATCTTAACCTATGAGTTGTTGTAAACCCCGGAAAAAAAAATAAATAAATAAAAGTGAAGAAATTCATGTATATGATTAAATAAAAACAGAAATTCAGAAATTTTTGAATATAAATTTCTGGGCGAAATAATTCGAGACATTATAATAAACCTAGTACTGTTGAGGGTTAGATTTAATTGAAGAGAATAATGCACTTAAAGGAAAAAGGGGGTCTAAATGTAAATAAGGGAAAATATAGAGTATAAATACTTTCTCCTCATCAAAAAAAAAATCGGTAGGAACCATAAGGAGAGAAAATAGGGAGTTTTATACTCATTCTCGAGAAATCAAGAGAGAAACACTAAAATTTTAAGAACCCATCCAAGATTAAGAGCTTAAAGATGGGATAAACACTTGAGAGCAAAGGATTACTAAGAAATTGAACAAGAAGGAAAGAAAAGAAGGAGTTGAGAATCTTCAACTGGTTGAAGATCAAAATCTTAATTTGTACCGGGTAAGGTATTCTAAACATGATATTAAAAATATTCATTTTAAATTCGATAAAAAATTGATGCCTTGATATTGAATCATAGGTTAGGGTTCTTAGACATAAATTGGGGAAAAAGTACTTATTGTTGAGATTAAGTTAATTCATGTGTGGTATATAGTTTATGAAAGTATTGTGTGAAGGGGAGGGGGAGACGAATCTGGACAGACTTGTCTCCTAACTGTCGATGAGATTTCGGGTAGGAGGATGAGGGGATTAGGATCGGATTCCCCATAAAAATTGTAGATTTGAATGTTAGCTAACCAAGGAAACTGGTCTTGCTCAATTTGGAAATGTAGAACTCCAGTTATGGGTTACCAACTGAAACTAAGTCGTGACTGATTTATGTAGGGCAGTAGGACTAATTAGTAAATGAACAATTTTGACTATCTTGGAGGCAAAATTAGGTTCTCCTCCCTTAGAGAACTAATAGCCTCGCGTCTTAGCTTTCCAACAAGATCAATCTCAGTTAAAATGGAGTTTTAGAACTTTAGATATAGTTAAAAATCTGATGAGTGTTCAGACAGTAACAGTTGGAAATTGAACAGTAACAGTTCAAAGTTAGACAGTAACGGTTGGAAAGGTCAAACAGTAACGGTTGGAAAGGTCAAACAGTAACGATTGGAAAAGTCAAACAGTAACGGTTGGAAAGATCAAATAGTAACAGTTGGAAAAGTCAAACAACTGTTAAGGTCAAACAGTAACAGTTCAAAGTTAGACAGTAATAGTTGGAAAAGTCAAACAGTAATGGTTGGAAAAGTCAAACAGTAACAGTTGGAAAAGTCAGACAGTAACAGTTGGAAAAGTCAGACAGTAACGGTTGGAAAAGTCAAACAGTAACAGTTGAAAATTTGACAGTAGAAGTTCAAAGTTAGACAGTAACAGTAGACTTTCACGTGAATACTATAAATAAGAATATAAAAGAATTGAGTCATACGAACACTTGCGTATTGAGATATTAAGTCTGAAAATATACATGATATATGTATGTATGTTATTATGAGGAAATGAACATGCATAGAAAGTAACATACGAGTAATGGATGAATATGAATTCTCTATAATATCGGCTTGAAAGAATCATAACAAAAAAAAAACTTCCTTGTGATTCAGGAGGAGCAACTAGGATCGGATCTTCTATTAGGGGAGGTTGCGAGGCAGGCGAAGCAGGTGCGTGATTTTCCCTCCTATTTGCATTTATACAATTTAGAATCCTTCTGGTGAATGCAATTATAATAAATATCGTGTTCAATGTAAATAAAGCCTAGTGTATTTACAAGATTAGCTTCGGCTAATGGCATCCGTGATGGGATTGCCGGGATATGACTTACACGATTAGCTTCGGCTAATGGAATCCGTGATGGGATTGCCGGGATATGACTTACACGATTAGCTTCGGCTAATGGCATCCGTGATGGGATTGCCGGGATATGACTTACACGATTAGCTTCGGCTAATGGCATCCGTGATGGGATTGCCGGGATATGATTTACACGATTAGCTTGCAAGGTCACCCAGTTTATGCAAGTAAATAAGATTATTCAATTAAGAATATACAAATGGGTGTTAATTGGGTTTAAAAGATTTACAAGCAAAATATAAGTTCTTTGTTAGAATTCTCATGGATTCGATAGAAAGTTAATACTTCATTCGTATTCATTACATGAGCATACATATATTCTTTATCAACATAATGGTATGTTTATTTAT
>Ga0325403_1001535_pt1 | contig 19354 bp, 6 predicted proteins | sample PopdelMetagenome_19_FD_205665 | JGI IMG/M metagenome (GOLD analysis project Ga0325403, IMG submission 205665) | Populus deltoides microbial communities from Bellville, Georgia, United States - Xylem-PdKOR-R4 | ecosystem: Host-associated > Plants > Phyllosphere > Stem > Wood/Secondary xylem...
CAACAGTGCTTAGCATGATGGCATAATTATATTACCATTGCAGTCCAGAGGAACCCAATCTTTTTTTTCTTTTTCATTCTCATACCTTATTTCTTTCAATTGCGATTTTCTGTATCAAATTATTGAAAAAATTATTGTAGTTTAATAGGAGAAAGAAGAAATTTTTCCAAAAAAAACCAAAACGTAAAACAAGAAGAAATCTCACTAGTCTCTACGTCGCTAGAAAAAGGTTCTTTTTAGTCCACTTCCTTTTATTTTTCTTCCTTCACAGCCCTTATAGGTTTTATAATTTTAATTTTGATCCAAGAAATTTTTTTTCTTAATATTTGAGTCCTTAAATTTGAGAAGAGAGAAAGAGATTCGCTTGAAAATTATAAATGAGAGAGAAAATTATTGGGTTGACCATCTTCCACCGACAAAAAATATTAATCCTAGTGTTAACGAGTTTTATTCAATGATGGAGAGTTCTATTAATGTGTATTTGAACCTTTGTTTCGTCTAAAAATGTAGATCAAGGTTGATAGAGAATTTTTTTTTCTATTTTGATTTTGTGTTTTTTGAATTTTTTTTTTGTCTTTTTTGTTTGTTGATAAATTGATTTTTTGAGGTTCCGAAAGTGTTTATTGGGTACAAATAGGTTGAAGTTTTTATGTTTTTGGTAAAAAAACACCCACTAATTTTACAGGCATCACTATGGTAATCGTGTTCCGAGCAGGCAAATAACACATCATCTGCTATATATTTTTTTTTTTTGAAAAAAAAAGAGAAGAAAAAGGAGGACAAGCCTCATAAAAATAAAATAAAAAGGCATTTGCACGCGGGCCTAAGGTAGGGCCACGGGCCTAGGCTTTTTTAAAGGCCCAAGCATGTTGGTGACCCACTCATCTTGCCTATTTTATATTTTTTTTCTTTGATTTTAAATTAGGTTTCACTTTTTTTATGGGGTTATTAAGATCTCAAACAAACATCTTGGTATTGGATTGATGCTCAATTTTATAAGCGTCTATTTTTATTGTTGTATAATTAAATAAAAATATTTTAAAAATATAAATTTGTTAAACTCAGTAGAGTCCATGAACCAAATTGTAGTTTTGGCAGGTTGACTTGGGTTGATTGAAAATTGAGCTCCATAATTTATTTCAGTTTGTTTTCAATGGAGTTATTGTGGTCTTACACAAATATCCTGATATTAGGTTGGATCTTGATTTCGTAAGCATCTAATTTTGTTTTCATATAATTAAATAAAAAAATAGTTTACAAAACAAAATTATTAAATCTAATTGAGTTCATGACCCAACTCACGGGTTTAACAAGTTAACTTGTAAAACCTAAGTTGATCCAATATATCATCATTTTAATATTAAAAAAAATATTATCTTAAATTTTTTTAAAAAAATTAAACTATATTTTCACTGCTTATTCGGATCAATTTTGAACCTGTAAAATAGATTAGATAACACCAAGACAACTTCTACAAACAAAGTTATAAGATGTTGTTTTTTATATGTTTAATTTTTTTTTTATTTATCCGAAACAAAAACGTAACACAAGGCAAGTTATCTAGTTAGTTGCTAATCCAGCTAAAATATTACGTGGCGTATCTCATTAGGCATTAATTTTTCAGTTTCATGGAATGTAATTTAATTTTCATATTAAATTGATTTAAAAAACGGAGGCTCATTCAACAACATCATTTACAATATTCTTTATCATATTGTACGATCCAATTATACAATTGTTCTCCATCCCGTTTATATTTGTTTTTTTGTAAAATTATTGAACTGACTGCCTTTTGATGAGCCATTTATTGGTGTAAAGTTGAAAGAGTGAATAAGAAATTGTGTTTGTTAAAAGATTATTAATTTAACATTATGTATATAACAAAGAGATGATGTGTGTTAAATAAAAAACACTTTACTTTTTAATAAAAAGAAACGTTAAATTAACTATAAGAATTGTCTATATAAATAAACAATTTTAAAATATTTCTATCATTCAGATCATTTTTTTGGCTAATAGAATCTTTCTCTTTTATTTATCCTCCCACCAAACTTTATTTACTCCTTCTTACAAGACTAACTTATATAAATTTAGTTTATTATTTATTTTTTATAAGAGATTATAGCTTCTCCGATGTTAAACATAAACCCGCTTATGAATTTTGAGTCTTTGGTATCATAAATCTAATTATCATTGTTATACCTTTCAAGAAAAATTAGATATCTTGTATAATATAGTTCATATTTTAAAGTGTATCTCAAATATTTAAAATCTCTTATAATAACCTTCCAATGATCCTTTCTAGGATTACTTCTATTCCTACTCAATTTGTTAACTATGATACTATGTCTGGTCTAATGTAGTTAATGAGATGTATAAAACCTCTAATAGCATGTGAATATTCGTCTTGAGATATTGCATCACCAATATCTTTATATAGAAGTAGGTTTACATAAATTGATGTCTTGACTATATTGTTCTCATTCTTGTTAAATTTGTCAAGAATCTTCTCAATATAATGACATTTAGAAAATATTAACTTATCATGTATTTTACAAATTCTTATCCATAAAATCATATTTGTTAAACCTATATCTTTTATATCAAACTTATTTCTTCATTTAAGCTCCCATTCATGAAAGAAATTTTAAAATCCATTTAGTGTATCTTAAGATTATTAACCAGAGTAATAGCAATTAACAAATGAATAAGCATTATCTGGTAATTAGTGAGTAGGTGTTGAACTAGTCAAGCTTTCCTTTTGTTTATAACCCCTAATTATGACCATGACTTTGTATTTCTCAATAGATCCATTAAATTTAATTTTTTTTTTTGAATATTTATTTTCACTTTAATGATTTATTCATAGAAAGAAAATCTACCAGTTTCCATGTATGATTTATATGATAAAGTCTATATCATTATTGATGGATTTTTTTTCCAGAATGATGCTTTTAGAGTTAACATTACTTCATTAAAGTGAAACTCGTTTTCTAACAAATAATTAAAAAGTCAAGACCAATATTTTTATAAAATTATCCCTCTTATTTCTTATATGTTCCTCTTCCTCCTTAACTTATTGAGGATCACTACTAATGGATTCATTAATTCTCTCAGTAGTCTTTTCTTTTTATGCATTTTTGCTAGAAAATTATTTTCTAAAAACTGATGCATCCTTGAATTCAATAATTTTATTAATATAAATATCAAGAATGTATGATTTATGCACAAGAAAATGATAAATGACATTATTGTTAACATTTCTTATAAATATACAATCAATAATTTTAAGTTGTGTTTTTATTTTTATTTTTACTTTTTTGGTAGAAGAATTACAACTTTGGCAAGACACCTCCACACTTTCATATATTTATAGGATGGTCTTCGGCACTTCCATAACTCATATGGTATCTTGTCCAATTTCTTGTGAGGTATTTTATTCAAAATATAATTTGGTTATAAAATAGTCTCCTCTCATAAGTTTTGAGGTAGTACTAAATTTATCAACATGACATTTATAATTTCTTTAAAATTTAAATTTATAGTATAACAATATCATTTTGTTGTGGTGAATAATGAGTTGTTATTTAATGATTTATACCACGTGTAAAACAAAATTCATCATAAGATGAATCATATTCCCATCTCTATTACTTCTTACTACTTTGATTTTTTGCTAAGCTAATCTTTAACATCACTTGTAATATGTTTGAACACTTCTAAATTCTCGTCTTTGCTTCTTATCAAATAAACATAACAATAGCTTGTATAATAATTGATGAAAGTAATAAAATATTTTTTATCACCTCTAGTTTGCTTAATTTTTAAATCAAACATATCAGTATAAATTAAATCTAGAAGATTGCTATTTTTATATCTATGGAATAGAAAGATGTTTTAGGAAATTGGATTTAACATAAATTTCACACTTATAGTTTTGATCAATTTGAAATTTTAGGAGGAAATCCAAGTTACTAATCATTTTTAATAATTTATAATTAACATTATCTATTATATTATGCCATAAATCACGAGACTAAACTAAATAAATAGGAGAATAAGCTTTATTAATCTTCTTGTTTCTAGGTAAAATAGTTATAACATTGAGCTTAAATAGTCATCACATAAATATATGTTGCCCATAAGCATCCCACTCTTGATGAGAATAAACTTATCATACTAAAAAACCATCATAAACTCATTCTTGCTCAATAGCGAGCTAGAACCATTGTTAAGGTGAATGAAAAATTTGTGTTAAAAGTTTATAATTGTTTATTTTCAGAAAAAAAAAACTAATGTTGCGATTCTTTGATTTTATTACAAGTCTGAATTGTTCTAATAAATAAATAAATAATTTCATTATATTATTGCCTCATAATTTTGAGTGCCATTTGAGCTCCGGTCTGTTTCCCTCTATCATTGGTAAGTTTGATTCAATTTAACATTTTGCAAGTTAGTTTAGTTTAAACTAGGATTATTGGGACAAGAAATTTTAACATTTTGCGAGTTAGTCTATAGCATTTTATTTATTTTTCAACAACAAATAATCAATACGTTGAAGTTATTGTAGCAATCTGATCATGCACAATCATAATTTTGGAGTTACACACATGTTCTTCTCTGCGGTAGTTTAGGCAAGTGCCTAGAATGCCTCCTTTATTGGTCCACAATTAATAGATAATTTTTCAGTATCTTGCAAACACAAAATCTGATAGGATTGCATCCTGCAATTATTTTATTTTATTTATTTTAAAGATAAGATACATGTCCCCTACACAATACCATTATCGTACGCAATGCACACTATATATCCCACATGCTCCGTTCGGATTGTGATAGCAAACTCATGAAATCACCCGAAAACACGGCTTTGAATAGACCAATCAGTTTCCATTGCATGCCCTAGAGCATGGCCCAGGATTGTAGAACATTATATAATTAAAATGGTCTCCATTAAGCTGCCGATGTTGCGGTTTATTCATTGTTGTCCCCCAGTTGTTACCATTTCCATGCTTTGATGAAATCTTATGGTAGGGTTCGCCATGTTTAATTAAGGTATTGACTCAGCTGTCAAAATGATAGCGGCTTTGTTTCATTGTAATTTGGCCGACCATTAAAGTTATTGGCGGGTTAGCTTTGCATACAATGTTGAGCTTTGAAGAGAAGTACAAGTTTGACAAATCCACTTGTTTTTGATCGTGGATGACCAATCCACATTGAACCTGTCCTCCATGAATAAAATATGATCAAATAATACCCTAATGCTTAAAATAACGAATTTGGATATTCTCATGTTTTTCTTCAATATGATTTAAATTAACGGTCATGTTCCGTGTACGCTTTTGACTATGTAATAGAAAATCTAGAAAATAAATATATATGATATTAATAAATAATTTTCATGTACAATTAAAATTAAACCCACATGCAAGATGAAATGACAATTCATTGATGTTTCTTATGTACTCAGATTCTACTATGACTAATAAAAATAACAAATGTGTTGAAGAGAATATAAAATAATCTCAATCTAAAAATCACTTTCCATAAACATTATCATTTTGTGGTTTTGCAAGTACAAGAATAATAATCACTTTGATGCTTAAATTATGCAATCATAACACTTGAAAAAAAAATAAAGGTTCTGATGTGAATCCTAGCATAATTTTATTTGAAATATTTGCAAATCCAAGATCTACCTAATTCAAGGTTTGAGATTGAGAATTGAGTTTGACATAATGGATAATTTATCCCAAGGCATCAAGACTATAATAACCACTAGCACACAACATCCTCACTTGGAGACGAGTACAAAAGGTATAAAATCACAATAAAGATTAGTCAATTCTTTAAAGAGTGTAGTTCAATCAAGAATCAAGTAAGAGAATTCCTATTTTCTATAATTCAATATGTGGCAACTTTTATGTGTGGTCCATCTCAAAATTAAGTCTTACAAAAGAGCATTTATACTCTTGGAAATAAAACCCCAAGATAACTTAATGAGCTCATATGACCCAATTTGAAACTAAGCCCTAAATAACCCAAAAACTAACTAAATAACATGAAAATAATAAAATAAATATTCTGAAATTTTATCCCATGGTGCTGCAACTAATAACTAAAAATAATACAAGAGAAATAATTGTTTGGATGTAAAATCCCTCCATGTCACCACTTTTCTTTGAAAAACAAACTAGAAAATTTTCTTGTTCCTATAATCCTAGTTTGCTGCCACCTTAGTGTCAATGATAAAGTAGGTTTTTCCTTCCAATTAAATTGCCTTGATAGATTAGGCTTTCATTCCCAAATAATTCATGATTTCCTTGTTGGATTAGGAAACAAAAAATACTTAAGAAAACAAGCCTAATGATGCCTAAATTACTCCCTTAGCCAAAACCCATGGTCCTCGAGCCTATTTTGAATACAAATCAAATTTATGAAGGCTTTTTCTTCTTGGTTTGTTGCTCTTTTGTAGTCCAACTGGCCCATATGTCTGGCAAAAGCTTAATTATTAAAGGTTTTCTTTAACGTTTTTGCCCTAGCCTTAGTGATTAGGCATACTAAAACCACTAATAGATCCTTTGGTGTTGGTTGGATTGCACTAGATTATACTTGATATATAGATTTATAATCTCTTTATATATCAAAATTATAAATATACATGACTTAATTTGAAGGACTTTATTAAATATGACTTTATTGTTACTTATTTCCTCTTAAAATTGATATCTCTTTGGATCTTGTCTCTAACTTTTATTAGTATAGTAAAAAACTATGGTGGAGTGTTTTCGTATTGCAAGAAAAAACTATGCAATATGATTATTGAACAAACCATGAGCTCCATATCAATTGATTTGTTTTCTCCAAAATGATGATATGTCTTAATGCCATATATTGATTTGAAGAGCATGAGCCAACCTTAAAAAAAATAGAACTTTAACATATTTACATAGTACATCTTTTCATAAACTTCTCTGCCTTTTTCATGATTAGTTCTTCAACATATTCACACGTTCTTGGTATTGAGTAAACCCCTCATAGAGAACCATCTCTAGCTCTATGAATTTTACAATTATGTATCGTTTGACATCACTTTTTTTTTTTAATATTGGTTGATAGATCATCTGATGACCCCTTGATTGTATTTGATATTATTGCTTAGCTCACTTGTAAGTTAAACTATTTTTACATTCACTATTTTAATTTCTTGGAGTGCAAGTTAGATTTTCTATATTGTACTTACATAATGCGTTATGCATTCCATCTATCATTGTAGACTTTTTTACACTTTTGAGATGAGAAGCCATTATGTTTAGTTTTATCATTTGTGATATTGTATGTTCTTTTTATAGATGTTTTTGCTTGACATAATATTCATGAAGTATATTAATTAAGTACACATCGAATATAATTTTAGTTTGTTTAAAAAATAGACAGATCCATGACTTTTATCTAATAAGATTAATTATAATCATAGACATGTTTTGGTTAAAAATATATATAAAATAATGATAATTTCTAATTTTATAATTAACCAGTACTAACTAGTTTACCCACGCTTTGCCATGGGTCAAATAAAATTTATTATTTTAGAAAAAAAAAAGTGTAGCCATAATTGGCAATATATGTTTTGTAGCATCAAGATCTTTTTTTAGTGTGAGTAAAAGAAATATATTATGAGTCAAAACCATTATGGAGGGCTGCAAAAACAAAACAATGGCTAATGTTATAACAAGTAATGCTATAAAATTTCCTTAAAAAAAGATCGAAGGGTATTTAATTAAACAACATAAAAAAATGTAGTGATGAAAGAAAATCTAAAAAATAATAATCATAAAGGCTTGTCTAAAAAGAGCACTTGTTAATATTAAAAAAATGCTATGATTTCATGGAAGAAAATTGGAATTTCAATGGTACCCAATAAAAAAACATCAAACTCTTTTTTTAGTTAATGAAATGAAGTTTAAAATATAGGAAAAACATTAAAAAAAGAAATAAAAACAAAAACAAAAACAAAAACAAGTAGGGCATGAATGTGGGCCTATGCATCTAACCCATCCAAACAAGGCTTGAACCACACGCCATACCTCTTTATTTGTTTTTTAGAGTATAGTGTAGGCAATGCATCGATTTCTGGTCCCATTTGATGCGATCAGAGGGTCACTAAAGAATCAGGCCATGAGTTTATTTGCTAAACAATATGATTTTCAAACTATTTTGATGTAAAACACCATATACACCTTGATAAACCCATCAATGACTACAAATAACCCAAAAACCAGCCTAAAAACCCAAAATCAATTAGAAATAAATAAAAAATCCCGAGCTCAAATCTACCATCTTAAAAGATGAGAAGCGTCAAGAACATCTAGATGACACTCCCCTTATCAAATAAAAACAATTAACACCAAAATCGATCTTTTTCGTGGATGGAATTGATGCCAATAAAGACTTTCTTTCTCTATAACCAGAATCTAGCTAATTTGTGTCTCATCTCTTAAACCAAGGACTAGAAAATAAAAAAAAATAAAGTTTTGTACTGAAATTGGATTTTAAAAATTTAAAAGGATAAAAAATTATCATTTAAAAATTAGGAAGACCAAAGTAAACTTTCTGCTCTTATTTTGAAACTATCATTATTTTTTCTACCTTTTTCACTTTTCTCTTCTATCTTGAATCTAACACTTCCTTAATAAACTTGCTTAAATTGGCCATCAATTTAGGCATATAAGGGTGTAATTTAAAAAAAAATGAGGAAAAAAAAGTGTTTTCACAATCCATATATAGTATTTAAGCAAGTTTTAGTGTTGTTAAGTTTTTATAATCATAATACACAATACATGTATCAAGTTCAAAGTTACCAAAGATGACATATAAGAAAATATTTACAAAGTAGATTTCTCTACTTGTGAAAATTACCTAAAAAAAAAAAACTACTAGAAAACCATTTCAAAAAGGTACAAGAGCTTAATTTTCATTATAATTAATTCATTTAGACATTTATGGTTTGATAAATATGAAGGCAAGGAATGAAGCTACCATTTCATCATATTTATGGACTATTTCACTCATTATAGTTTTATCTTTCTTATATCTCATGAATACAAAACTTTAAATTGCTTTATAAAATATATGAATTTAGTTGAGAATCAATTAGATAAGAAAATAAAAGCATCAAGAATTTATCGATGACGTTAATATCTATTTGATTAGTTTAGAGGTTTTGTATGATGACATGGGAATAAAATTGTAGTTGACTATTCCTAAAACATCGCAAGATAATGGTGTTGTGAAAAGAAAAAAAATATAACCCTTCTTAAAATGGTTAGGTCAATAATGGCATGAGTAAAGTTGACAATCACATATTGGGGTGATGCATCATAACTTCCATATTTGTATTTACATACGTGCCTTCTAAGTCAGTTATGACTACTCTATATGAGTTATGGACAAAATGTAAATATGACCTAAGTATTTTGAAACCTTGGGGTTGTGCTGTATATGTTCATAATTCTTCCTATAAACATGGAAAATTAGGTCTCAATAAGAAGAAATATATCTTTATAAGATATTTTGAATGGTCAAATGGACATATGTTCATATATGAATAAAAAATAGTAATGTAACTAAATTTTGAATCACAAGATATAACATTCTTAGAGAATGATTTTCCTAAATATAAAGAAATAGGTCAAAACTTATTTTTCATATAAAACTCGGGATCATATTGCTTTTTCTGTACAAACTCCTTTAAATTCACTTATGAGTTGAAAACCTTTAAGGAATAATGAATTAGTTTAATTTGAACCTTAAACCTTTATGAATATATTGTTGGTTCTAATGGGAGTAACAAAAAAATTGATTTGTCAATTTATCAATCTCAATTATGATGAATAAGTATTAATATTATTCCTCATTGATGTCTTAAGATCAAAAAAGACATATTTATAGTTCATTTGCAAGATGAAAGGAGACAAGTAATATGAATAAGGCTCTTACTTGCCCTAATAAGGAAAAATTAATTAAAACAATGAAAAAAAGAAGAAGTGGAGTTTATAAAATTAATCCAATTTTAGAAATTAGTTGATTTACTAAAAGGATGTAAAGCTATTGGAAACTAGTTGATTCTCAACAAGCATAATATTGATGGTAGTTTTGAAAGACATAAAGATCACTTAGTAGCTAAAAGGTATAACAACAAGAAGGAATTGACTATGAAAAGACTATTTCACTTATTGTATGGTTTTCCTTGATAAGAGTAATTCTTACTATAATAGCTTTCTAGGATATTAAATTACATCAAATAAATATAAAGACCGCCTTTCTCAATATAGAATTGGAAGAATAAATCTTTATGGAACAATCTATATGTTTCATCAATAAGGGTTAAAAATATTAAGTGTGTAGACTTTTAAAGCTAATTTATCCACTAAGATAACAACTAATATATGTATTATACATATGTTCTACAAATTATGTAATTAAGCATTAAAAATATTTTCATTAATAAAATACTCATGAACATGATTGGAAAAAGAAATAAAATAAGCATATGTACATCAACATCTACATAAACATAATAACTTAATATGTCTATTGAAAATATCTTTTGTTACAGGCTTTGTAAATGGATTTGTTATCGTTTCTTGCTTAGATATGTATTTATGTTCACTTTTTTATGTGCGACTGTGTTTTTGACAAAATTATACTTAATATCTATGTTTGATTTTTTTTTTCATGGTACTTGATATCTTTTGTATATGCAAATACCTCTAAAAAAACATATCTAAGTACTTGGTCAATAACACTAGCAAATACCTCTAAAAAAACCAAGAAATGTTTCAACCAAATAGCCTCTTACACCATAGCTTAAAATTACACAAATTCATCTTTCATTATAGATAAGGCTATATAAGGTTGTTTCTTACTACTCCATGGTATGACATCATCACTTAATAAGAAAAACATATCCAAAGGTAGATTTTCTTTTATGTAAATATTTTATCCAATCAACGTCAATATAGCCTTTCAAATCTAGATCCTTACCTTGACAACATAATTTATAATCAATCGTGGTTTTTAGACATCTCATTAATCTCTTCACTACTTTTTAATATGTTTTCCCTAGGTCAGATTAATATCTCTATACCAAACCAATATTATAACAAATTTCAGGTCTTATACACATCATAGAATACATTAAACTTCTATTTGTATTGGCATAAAGAACTTTATAGCATACATTAAACTTCTATTTGTATTGGCATAAAGAACTTTACTTATTCATTGCTTTTCTAGTGGAGTCTTAGGACATAGTTTATGACTTAAAGCTTCACCCTTTAAAATAAGAGTATATATGGTTAGCAATCTTGTATGTTAAATCGCTCAAGAATTTTTAGATATATAGAAACTTAGCTCTTGAAAGTATACATAGTCATATGGTTTTTTTTGTTAAGTATAAATTTTGTAATAGAAATGAGATAGTTTATCCCATCATGTGTGATGTTGCTAGTCACAACCTAACTCTGATCCTCTCGTGTTCTAGAGATGGTGTTTTGGATAGGGGTCCCTCATGCAATGGCAAAAATTGATGATTACATATCACACAAACAAGTAAAAGAGCCACCACCTAGGGTTAACAATCATAGAGACCTAATGACTGATCTACTAGAGTCTAGGTAAGGGGTTGGTTATATGGAGGAAAGAAGAACTCAGCTAATGATACCCCTCCAACGTCTATCCTAAGGCCAACTATAGTGCACACATTAATCATAGAAAAATACTTGGTTATAATGCAAAAAATGAAGGTAAAGTAAAACAAAAACAATACATAAGAACCTCTTCCTTGAAAAAATAGTGGCCTCAAGATTCAATAAGACACATAATAAAATAAAAAAATAAGAACATGCACAAATAAGATTTCAAATATCAACGCAAAGGATTGAATTCGCAAATTTTACCACCATTCTAATGCAAGGTGAAACGCCAAAGCTGATGGAATCAGACATGGACTACACATAAAGTACCATCATCATCAGGCAACCATCCCTCTGGGATTTTATTTATGTATATACATATATAACATGCAACAAGTTATCATATAAAAAGGTTAAATATATGAAAATATGACAAGGAAAAATATGTTTTTAGGTGATCAATCAATAATGAACCGTTAAGGGTGAATTGATACAAGGTTTATAAAAGCAAATTGGTCAGACAAATAGCTCATAGGTAAAATGATTAGAAAACATAAGTTTTAAAAGCATCGGTAAAAAAAATGGTCTATAGATGAATCAATCAGAAAAAAAAATATTTTTAGGAATTAGTTAAAAACAAATCACTCATTGGTTTGCCGATTAGAAAAAAAGGTTCTGAAACTAATTGGTCAAAACCAGCTACTCATGGGTGGACTAATTAAACATGAAATTTTAAAAATAATTGATAAAAAGTGAACCACTTATGAGTGAATTGATCATAAAACATAAGTTTTGAAATCAACTAGTTGTAATGAATCGCTCATAGGTGGACTTATTAAACTTAAGACTTTAGAAAAAATGATAATTTTAAAATTAATCGCTCATAGGTGGACTTATTAAACTTAAGACTTTAGAAAAAAAATGATAATTTAAAAATCCTTTAAGTTCATCTCATGTCAATGATTATGATGCAAAAATAATCAAGTACTCAACGTCAATCGAGTAATCTCATATCAAAAAATTAAACCATACAATCAAAATTAAAATACGAAACTTGAGATTTTTTTATAAAATAATTCATGAAGATACATCATACATAATCTATCAATAAATCAATAGGTAATTAATTATACATGGCAACAATTAATCAAGCAATCAATCTAGAAAATCAATGGTTGATAAATCATTCAAGTATGGATTCGATAAACATCAAAACTGACACTCATTTGGATAATCCTCAAAACTTAAATCATAATTCCATCCTTCTAGTTCCACTGTGGAACATTGATACAATCCTTATTTCTCCTTAAAATTACCCAGGGGCCTTAGATCTCCTAGTTTTGGCGCGTTATGGCATAAACACTTCATTAAATCAAACATCCATAAATTCTCATACAAGTGTAATTATTTTTAATTACAAATACAAGTAAAATAAAATAAAGTAAAAAAACTAAGACTTGAGAAATTACCGAAACTCCTCTAGTCTAGGTGAAATTATTATTCTACCCTCGTCAAGAGTGTGAAATTACAATTATACCTTTAATAGTGAACTGAATTGTTCTACCCTCGTTTAGTTGTTGATACCTTGGTGACGATTATGATGAGATGACGGTGCGTTAAGTTCACTAGGAAGATCTCAATCTCATTTGTCCATTAATGGTGGTTGATAAGTGCAAAATATACATATGTTTTTATTCCTTTGACACTATGCTTTTTAATGTATTTTGAACTTATTTGAGTTGATTGGAAGTTATTTTATGAGTTTGGCATGCAGAAGAGACTTTGTGAATTAATCGTTAAAAGATAAGAAATTCTGCATTTTATGTTTTGGACCTAGCTTATTGTGATAGGTTTTTTGCAAAGTTAGAATTCCAGAATGAGAAGGTGGGCTTTATCTAAGTTAAAGTACACATGTCAAGCTTTCCAGGAAGGTGTTATAGGTAAACTTTCGATCTCATTTGGACCTCGAATCAGACCTGCAAAATCATGCCAAAATCCTTTTCGCAGCAGGATTCTTTGCTTTCACACTAGAGATTCAAACGGGAAATCTTGAGTTTATGATATCAAAATCAGGTGATTTAAAAACCCAAATTCATCTACAGATTCAGGACTATAATTTTAATGAGGACTCAAAATCAGATAAAATCTTTTTAAAGGACAGAATCTGGACACAATTTGGTTAGTCGAAATGGGTCCCCTGATCTGATTCGAAAACTAACGGTGCCGAGCATCCCAATACGGTTGACAATATGATATAAAAACGGTGGGCCTTAGGACTCAAGAAAGGTGCAGATCAAGCCTTTAACATGTCATGAATGAGAGAATATAGCTGGGATGGTCGGATATTGCAAGAAACCAAGTCAGAATCAAAGTCTAAATTACAACAGAGTTGGTATTACAATAGAATTGTGACAGCAACAGAAGCAGATTTCAACACAAATTCTGAGAGATTTATTCAACCTTAAAGACCAAATAAATAAGGAATGAATTTAGCATCATGAAGATTCCTAATTAGCCTAAGAATTCGAAAGATTTCGGTAGCAAATGGGAGAATAAAGAGAGCAGAACACAACTGAAATAAGGTTCAAAAAACATTCATTTCTTCTTTGCTTTTGTTAATTTTCCAGCAACTATGAACTAAACTCCTAAATTCGATTCAAGAGGGATACAAACCATCTCCATTAGCATGTTGTGAGAAGTAACATTATCATTGTAATTCTTTCAGATTCAAGTATGTATTTTTCCTTGTTCAGAACTATGCTATTGATTGTTATTCAAGCTTATCAAATTATTTTGAGATGGCATGTATGCTTTCTAGTATCTTTCGATCCGTAATTAGGAACTAGAGTAAGAAGCAAAAGAATTAATTTGATTGCTACAATTCTCATCTTGATTTATCAAGGAAGAATAAACTAAGTTAAAATTGTCAAGCTTTTAAATGTTTACTTATAATAAATGCACAGATTTTATTCCTATGACAATTACCGAGTGAATGAAACTTGCTTTCAATATTACATTCGTTTGATGGTAAGAAATTAATTAGAGAGCTTTTCCTAAGTAATGTACTTGTAATCTCATCGATTTCCCTCAACTTTAAGGGATATCGAGTTTATTTGCTTGACGCGAAAGAATATTTATTTTACTTCGATGATCAACAGATTTATAGGAATGGATATGTGGACCCTAGAACTGATTTAACGACATCAATTTATTATTTTCAGAATTATTGTTTCTTGAATTTTTCATCTAAATCCCCTATTTTTTCTCATTTCAGTACATTGTAGGAAGATTAAATGAAATTTTTCTTAGATTCGACCTGGTTTTCACAATCATACTATAAATTTATTTTGTTTGTGATAATTAAGTGAGAATTATATCTTGATGGTTCTGACAACCGACCATTGGCCATGTATCTCATTAAAAACCAGGGAGGGAGGTTGGTAACGACACAAATTCAAGCTACTCCTTTGGTTTTTAAGCTTTTTAACTCTAGTATTGTTATGGTTGATGATGGGGAGTGGTCGGGATTTGGTCACTGAGAGGAGACCCATTTTTATATGGTGGTCTCGAGAAAAACGGTGGTCATACGATGAAGAAATAGCAACGTAAGTTGTGCTTTGGTATAGTGCGATCCATGATAAGTATGTGAGCTTACTTAGGTGCACAACTGAGATCTTGCTTTAGTCAATCCAACAATACAGAGCCAAGTAATTAGCCCATGTCAAGTTCATGAACCAACAACTAGGATGTAATAGGTTTTTAGAAATAACAGTTGTGATTTGTTTGAGTTTTAATCTGGTGTGGGCAAGCCTAGGCTAAGTTTTATAATCTAAAAATGAGATTCATCAAGTGTTTGATCAAATAATCATATTTCTTTTCAATTTTTTCAACTATCCAAATTCTTTAATTTTTTTAAGTGCCCTAATTTCTCTCTTTTCTTTTCTTTTCTTTTTAGGACAAAGAAAAGGTAGAAAAGAGGGAGGGGGGATTTGTTGCAGAGGTTAAAGCTTTTCTGACACTTCAATTTGCAAAAATACTTCTCACCTCAAATGATATGCACTATTTAAGTGATGTGAATTGATTAATTATATCATATTGCATCGCTCAACCATACAGGTTTTAATTAATTTTTTTTTTACTTTTTTATAAATATCAATATAAAAAAAATAAAAAAAACACTGTAATCTTTGGAAAAACAATTTTGACCACTAAAAAACAAATTTTATCCACCAAAAAATATTTTTGATTCTATAAACAAAGCTTTAACCATTAAATGATGAATTTAACCCTAGTAAATCATTTTGACACTTCTTGATGTGATAAATTCGGTTTTGATTGTAAAAAATTGAGTTTGGTTGATTTTGACGGAAACCTGATTTTGATTGTAAAATAACAAATTTGACCTCAATAAACTGATTTTAACTCGATGAACTTGATTTTGACTTTAAAATGATATTTTTTGGCCAATTATGACGAGAAGCCTGATTTTAATTATAAAATGACTTATTTGACCTCAATAAATTGATTTTGACAAGTTTTAACATGGAGAACTTGATCTTGACTATAAAATGATGACTTTGTCCTTTTTTTTTTCATGAGAAACTTGGTTTGAGAAACTTGATCTAGGAAAATTATTTTTTGGTCTGGAACATAGTTTCTGATTTCCTTTTTAGTGAATGAGGCCAAAAACAAGTTATGACATGTGATTGGGAAATCAAAGAATTAATTTCATCATATGTGAGTGGGAGATGAAAATAAAATTCTAAAAGCTTTATAAGGAAAGTTGGCATTCAAGAGAAAGGAAAGTTAAAAAACTCTTACATACTCTCAAAGGGATTGAATAATGCTTAGATTAGTAGTACAAGTTTTTTAGAAATGGTTAATGTAGTGAATATTAAAAATTATTTGTATTCAAATAACTACCTTAGATTAATGATAAAAGTTTTATGAAAAATCTTACTTGAAAATAGATTTTAATTATATATTAATTTTCCAACAATAATCGAACATATCATGTTTGTCGCACCCGACATCGCGGCGGCCGATTAAAAATTATCAGTCTTTGGAAAAGAACGGATTTCTGGCATCCTGTTCTTTGATGGAGAACGGTCTTGTTTAAGGAGTCGCCACCTAGTATTACGGTTACTAGGAACCCTAACTGGTCAACAGAGATTCTATGGTCCGAGACTGGTTACGTAAAAGGAAAGATATTATCACCCCTTAAACGTCCTGCCTAAGGCAGGCTGCATTGCTAATCTTTGTCATTAATTGCTAACATTTTATGTTGTTTTATACTATGATTGTTTGCGTATAATATTCCTGACTCTGGCGTCAGTGAATATTCAACTACGGATATTTCCAACTCTGGCGCTGGTAAATATTACGTAAGTATCAGAATAAATAAATTTAAATCATCATTTTTTATATTCCTGACTCTGGCGTCAGTGAATAAACAAATAAATATCAATTTATTTTTTTACGCATACGCATTATTTTTAGTTTTTATGTAGCTAAATAAAAACAAAATAAAATAAAATAAAATAAATTTACATTAGCATTTTTTATTCCTGACTCTGGCGTCAGTGAATATACCAAATAAATTTATTTTATTTTATCTTAAGTTATTTTTTTTTGCACGCACATTTTTTATATAACCAAATAAAATACAATGAAATCAATTTGAATTGGTATTTTTATTCTGACTCTGGCGTCAATGAATAAATAAAAAACAATAAATTTATTTTTATATATTTTTTACATACACAATTTTTATTATATATTTTTTTTATCTTTTTTATCTTTTTATTTTTGGGCGGGCCTAGCTCAGCCCACATGGGCTTGGCTGAGCCCAGCTGGGAAAATAACACGCGTGAGCTGGTTCACGCGTGTCTAAGTGTTCAGTGAATTAAAATTCACATGAACAGTATGGCATGAATTAAAACTGAAAAGCGAGAGGAGATGTAGAGAAACATACCTGTGGGCTGCTGCTCCTGAAGATGAAGACGAAGTTTAAGGGCGGTTGGTGCTATTTCCTTCTTAAGTTCTTCCTTTATTGTTCCTTCTCTTTGCTTTTGGAGACGATCAAAATGGCTGCAGGGGATTATGACTCTGGGTCGTTCTTCTTTTTTCCTCTGTTTTCCCAGCTCCCCTTTGTTCGTCTCTGCTTTCTTTCCTCTTCTTCTTTTTTTTTTTATTTGCTTATCTCCCCTGTGTTACTGCTTTGAGTCTGGAAAAACTTCTTCTCTCTGTTTTTCTTCGTGGTCTTCTTTTCTCCAGTCCAGTACCCTTTCAGTCCTTGTGATGTACAGTGCTGACTTCTCCTTTCGAAATTGGGTCTCCTTTTTTGCTCTGTTTGTGGCTTGCGTTTTATTGGTTCTTGACTCTGTTTTTCTGGGTTCAGTTTTAGCTCTCCTGGTTCTGTCTCTTCCCCTCTATTTCCTCTGTGATCTGCCGGTTCTTTCCCCAGTTTTGCTGTTTCGGTTCCTGCTCTGCCCCTGTATATTTGACTTTTTTTTGCTGTGTTCTATGCCCTCTTTTTCTATCTCTGGATCTTCATCCCTTACTCCTCTGTTGCTGGCCTGTTCGTCCCAATCCCCTCTGGTTCTGTTTCCTCCTCTGATTTTCGGCCCCTCCTCCTCTGTTGCTGAAGCCTTTTCTGGGTTTTGCTTGAGTCTTTATTCTCGGTTTTTTTTATCAATTTTCTCTGTTTTTTTTTTTTGTTTTTGGGTTAATTTTTCGGTTCCTTCTCCCCCAAAATCCTCCCTCCTTTTTCCAGGCCTTTCTCTGGCTTTTATAAAGCCAGAGAAGGTCTGGTGTCCCTGCCTCCACAAATGGTGGGCATCGTGGAAGCGAGAGATTATGACCGCATCGTGGGTATAGTGGCCATGATCTGCTGGATTTTCCCCTGTTGAACCGGTCTTTGACAAACAGATGATGAACAGTAGGATCCAAAACGACGTCATTTGGCATGGAAAATGACAAATTATAGTTTGGTCTCTGATGTTTTGAAATGTATCAACTGGGTCCCTTAATCAATAAATTTAATTTTGCCCCTTGGATTAATTTCAATTAAATCCCTGAATTTATTTAATTAATTAAATCAAAATTTAATTAAGTTCGCAAACTTATTAATTCTCTTGATTTCATTAACTAAACTAATCTAAATTTTTAATTAAAGTCTCCAACTTATTAATTCTTCAATTATTGATTAATTGACTCTCAAATTTAATAATTTCATCATCAAACTTTAAATTTTGTGTTGTCTGAACCCCATTGTCAACTATATATTCAATTTTTATTATTTGTTTAAAAATTGGGTTATGACAATGTTCAAATATTTAATTTAAGTATAAAACATCTAATTAAACATTACCATATACAAAACATTATATAGAAAAATTTTATAGTGCTTAGGTATAACTAGTGATATCTTACTGATTATTCTTTGAATTAATTTTTATAAAGGAGATAAATACATGAATGAAAGATATAAAAAATCAAATTCATAACCTATTAATTAAAATAATAAAAATATCTCTATCTAAATATTCTTTTTTATTTTTGTCAGATTTTTCTTAAAATAAGTTCAAGAAAATAACTAACATGATACAAAAAAATTACTTCATTGCATACAGATATTAGGGCGAAGGAATTTGATC
>Ga0325403_1001536_pt1 | contig 19352 bp, 13 predicted proteins | sample PopdelMetagenome_19_FD_205665 | JGI IMG/M metagenome (GOLD analysis project Ga0325403, IMG submission 205665) | Populus deltoides microbial communities from Bellville, Georgia, United States - Xylem-PdKOR-R4 | ecosystem: Host-associated > Plants > Phyllosphere > Stem > Wood/Secondary xylem...
GTGAAAAGAGTTTGTCTCGCCAAGACTAACAAATTTGAATTCATTTGTAGGTGATGGCTCGATCTTCTCCACTTGACAAGCATACACTAGTGAAACATTTGTGTACTTTCGGTGAAGTTGTTGCAGTCAGGTGATGGAATGATGCCCCAGCACTCCATGAAGCAGATATTGGTCTAGCAATGGGCATTGCTGGGACTAAGGCTAGTTTATTCTAATTCTTTCAAGGAATCCAGTCAAATTTTCTTAACGTAAAAAAAAAAAACCTAAGCAACAACAATTCAAGTAAATCTAAGTTAATTTTATTAACACATAACCTGATATGAAATCAAAATAATATAAAAAAAATAAAAAAAAATATTACAAAGCTCAAGGTCTAATAACTGAATGTCAAATGATAAAACAAAAAACAAATTAAAAAATTATAACATCGAAGAAGAAAATTCGAGTCAATCTAGGCTACTTAACTAGCACATGCCTTGCGATATGAGATTGAGATAAAAAAAAAAATTTAAAAGAAGGGCCTAGTAAGAAAAAAGAACCAAGTTCAATTAAAAAAACATTAAAAAAAACCTGAGTTAATTTGGATTAACTTTACTTACCTTCTCTTAGGATAACCTGATAGAAAGAAAGGTTAAAAATGATGAAGTTCAAGGGCCAAAAATTTAAAATCAAATGATAAAAATTAAAAAAATATCAATGTTATAAAAAAATGTTTAGGGAAAAAAACAAGAGTTAATTCGAGTTAACTTGACTAACCTACCATGCATGTTATGAGAACAAGATAAAAAAAATTAGACTCCCAAAAAAAGACCTAGCAAAAAAAACCAAATTTAAATAAAAAATATTGAAAAATAAAACTCGAGCTAATTCAAGATAACTTGACTAGCCCATATTCAGGATAACCCAACAGAAAAAAATAAAAAAACACACAAAATTCAAGAGCCAATAATTTAATGTCAAAGGATGAATTTTTGTTTTTAAATCAACCTCATAAAAAATCAAGCAAAAACATTCCGAGTCAATTTAGATTAACTCGACTAACCTGTTACCTAGCATATGAAATCGAAATAACTCAATAAAAGAAGAACAAACAATGAAGCCAAGGATCTCATAACCAAATATCAAATGATGAATTAGAAAAAAATATATCAATTTTTAATAAACAATCCCAGAAAAAGCCGAACTTAATAGGGCACAGGTCATGAAACAGGGATTACCTCGTAGAAAGACAATCATGAAAAAAATAACAAAGTAAAATTTCTAAACATAAAATAATTTAAAACTCAAACAATATGGACCGAATACGGTATAAAAACAAAATGAAAGAAAATAATTAAGGGGTAAATTGAAAAACAAAATAAATTAAGAAAATGATAAAAAATATAATTGGAAGAATAAGGATCAAATTGGATAAAAAATAAAATGAAATAAAATGATGAGGGATAAAATAAAATAAAATAAAATAATCAAAAGAATGAGGACTAAAATTGAATTAAAAAAATAAATTCTATAAAATGATAAGGGATAAAATTGTAAAAAAAGCATTAATTAAGAAAAGTATATAAAACACATAAAAAGAGCAATAAAAAAAAGTAGGAGGACCAAATTAGATATAAAAATAAATGGAATAAAATACCCACAAATAAAATTGAAAAAAGCTAAGCTTCAAAATGCATCAAAAGAAAAATAAATTGTAATGAAAAAAATAAGGGTCAAGATCGATAAAATTATGAACTGGAGGACATAATTGTTTTTGGAAAGGGTTGGCGCGAATGTCAAAGGCATGAGAGACGAAAGAATAAAAACATCATCACAGCCCAACCAGACCTCTGTCGTGAGCACAGATCATATTGTTGGAAAGAGGATGACTAGCCACTCCTAACACCACTAGGGGCTGACGCTTGTAGTTTTTTTCAATAATATTTAATTACCAAACAACACCTAACTAAATTAAAAAATACAAAAAAAAAAAAACAGAATGAAAAGACCAATACGCCATTGAAACGAGCCTTATTTTTTTTTTAACTCAAGGATAATTCCATAATTTAACTGTTTTAAAAAATGAAAAAGACAAAGAAGCTCCTTTATACATGTTCACTTTTCTCTCTCTCTTAAAGGTATGATCGTAACTTTACTATGCAATTTTTTTAAAAAAAAATAAAAGAGCCTATGACCGAAAGCTTAACATTTTTTTTTTTCACTTTTAAAGGCAAAATAGTCTAACTACTTAACTACATTGATTAAATCACTCTTGGTTCGGAATATTTGTTCAACTCAGTACTTAAATCTAAATTTATATGACTTAAAATCTAATCAAAGCTCATCATATAACTAAACCCACCAACTTCTTCAACTTCAGGAATATGGGGTATCGTTGTTTGGTTTATTGGCTCACTGTTTCTATCTTTCTCAACTACATCATTGATATCACAATCTTTTTTCTCATCATCTAGTTCAGATTTATCATAACAATATAGTGTTGTTACCACCTCAAACCAAGGTTCCACAAGCATTTTTCTTAAATTGAAGTTAGGTTTATTACATCACCAACTGTCCTAAACAAACATGTTGCATATAATAATTTTATGGCTTTTGATTGTAACTTGAGACTCGAGTCAACTCCTAATTTAAAGAGTTTCCTACTTAAGTAGAGCTCTAATATTTGCAATGATCAACTCAACCAATGAATTAAAACTCATATCACTAATAATGAAAACATCGACATAACAATTCGGATGGCCTCCACCCAACACCTTCCAAGTAATATCAACATCAAATAAGATCAAATTCCAACCAATTCCTTGACACACTAAATTTTTTAATTCATCGAATGAAATGTCTAATTTCAAGCTATACAACTCTGTACTTCTTTCATGATATTTAAATTTATCAAATGAAATGTCTAATCTCAAGCTTTCTAAACTCAGGACTTCCTCTATGATAAAAGATAGTGTTATCACCATCGATGATTTTATCATCATAACAATATAAAATTCCCATTATAAAAGGCTTGTTTTGTGAAAATCACAACAAAACACAATGCTAATTTGTCAATATAAAAAATTATTTAAGTTACATTAAAAAATTCAAAATTAACAAAAATCATAAAGTAAATCTTAAAACCCCAACACTAACATAATCAACACAATTTAATTCATCGATTTTTCTTACTAAATAAGAAAATATACACTCTTAACTTATTTTAAATCTAATTAATCTTCAATTAGATAAAATAAACAAAAACCCTAAAATCATTATTCTAAAAAATTCACAAATTAACCAAGTAAAATAATAAATTAATAGAGGGAAATGTTAATAAACCTAAAATTGGTTACATTGAGCACTTATGGGCGGCGGCGGCGGCGGCGGCAATGGCAGTGACAATGGAAGAAATCACTGGTTGTCTCATGGAGATGGCTAGAGAGAGATATTATTTCTCATGTGCTGGAATAAAAATTACTTTTTCAAATTCGCTAGATTAGAGAACAAGTTTTTTCAAAATGAAAAAGTGAAAAGAGTGCTCATTTTCCTAGAATGCCCCCACCTTAACTGGAAATTAGTGACCTCATCATCTATTGGCGCGCATCAGGATTTCAGGCATCGCTCTATAGATGTGCGCATTATTTTGGAAGGCAACGGACCATATCGAGAACCCTTTCATCATTTCAATGAATAATTTTTTTTTTGATTCGAGGAAATCTTAGTCTACCGGAAAGTGTATTTTATGGGTCAAAGTGAGGGAATAAAACCCTGGCTATCTCAGGTTTTTACAAAAGATGCACGCTCTGACTAGAATTCGAGACTTGCTGTGTAGATCCCAAATCTTTTGCCATCACACTATATTTTTGGGACATTTTCAATGAATAATGCCCCGCTCTCCACCGTCTATATTCGTGGCCTGCGTAAACCTCATCAATCTGGACCGTCCAATCAGCAAGCCCTAGCCTGAGATATGTTCCGTTACTGTGAAGTGGGATGGATATCAAACTCAATCCATGGCAAAATCCCACGATGAAAATTATAGATGAAAAAAAGAGAGAAGGTGCCACTGCGACAACACGTGGCAAGTGGCGACCCTCACGAGGAGGACATTGACACCTTTTCAAGTTCTTCAAGTGAACCGTCCATCGCCTGCAGCCTCTCGCCCACTAATTTTCTTCGACTACATTTTCTCACTTTCTAACACAACTGAATATATTACATTGGAGACAGGTACACGTACGTGAGCTAACTGCCCACATCTGCTCTCTCTCTCTCTCTCTCACAAACAGTAATAATCATCAACTGATTGATCATTATCCGTCTTTCCTCTCCACAAAGAGCCCACCAAACTACCAAGATATTGCTGCTAGTTGTGTTGTGCTACATATTCAAGGCTTTTCTTTTTCTTTCATTAACATGCAGCTGAAGGATTGGTGAAGGTATTATAGAAGTGAGGCTTTGGAACCATGGAGAAGGAGCTCTTTGAAGCACCGTCACCACCACCACCTATTCTTTCACAGGATGGGCACATGGTTAGAGTGGCTGCTGGCATGTGCATGTAAAAGGGCTGTGCCAGTTTCAGTGCTTTAAGTTCTTGTAGCTCTTTTTGTAACCTCCTATTCTCATCTGTTAGTGCTTCACAGCACTTCTTCAGGAACTCAAAGTCCACTTCAGTTTGCTTGAGTTTTGTCCTGCAGAGTATTACCGACCACCATTAATTCAGATTCTTTTCTGATAAAGAAAAACAAAAAAGAAACCCTCCAGCTTAATTATGATAGTTTGAGATAGCTTTATTGATTAAAGCAGGTAGTTGTACTTCGCTGATTTAAGCACAGGTACCTTGGTGCTGAAAATGCTTCAGATGGTTCTTCTTCAGGGATAAGAAACATATTTTGTGGGGCTTTTGGGTGTGTTATGGATATTATGGAACATGTTTCATGGAGATAATTTTGTAACTGTTAAATTTAAAGATTATCTTCTTAATTACCTGGCTCTCCTGTTTTGAAACCATACTTCTACTTGTCTCGGCCGTAGATTCAGCTGCCTTGCTAAAGCTTCCTTCTGCTTCTGTTTGTTTATTAAAGAAGGATCAAGTACTCTTAATCACTAGATTAATAGACATATAGATTTATACAAAACCATGAATCAAAATAAAATAGAGATTAATTATTTACAGGATTAAGGTTGCTGTGTTGTTTGAAGCTTTCCTCCAAAAGGGCAGATTGCTCTTTGGTGAGCCTAAGTTTCTTTCTGGCATTGGTTCCATCTTCATCCTCGTCACTCACTCTTGAAGAAATCCTCTCTACCTCTATATCTTCACAGCCATGGTCTCTTTCCCTCTTAACCCTACCGCTAGAGAAAGAAGAAACAGCGCTCTGATCAGGAGAAGCTTGACGATACAATAACAGATCATGAGCAACAATAGACACCTCACAACCTTTCTCTCCATCCATGGTCTTTTGGCGAGAACCATGGCTATAAGTTTCAGAAGAAAGAACCAAACTAAGTGACAGCTCAAAACTTGTACTCGTTAATGGCTTGTGGTCAAACTTGAGGGATGGCTTAATCTGAGGCCTTATAAGTCGATTGCTGTAATCACCTGGCTTTGATGTACTACTCTCTAGGTCTGTTAAAGGTGTGAGGCCTAGCCCCAGAACAAGGCCAGTACTGCACCCATCATCAAGACAACCCATTATTAGGTGCAAGCAAGAGCAGTCTCTTATAAAACGAAGGGAATAGAAAAGGAAGAGGAAACGATGGATCAGCTGGGGAGAGTACGTCGTCTGAGAGAAATGGGAAGAGAATGAGTTGAGACTTTTTATTTGTGTTTAAGGGGGAGGAGGGTGTGATAATCGATCAAGAAACGAATCTTAGGGCATGAAAATCATGAAACACCATATTTCTCTCTATACAAAGGTTGACCATTTGAATGAACCCTGCTAGCTAGCCATCAATATCGTGACAAACAAGCATGGGAAACTCTCTCAGGAGCGGAGCAGCTCACATGGTTTCTGGGCAACACATCAAGAGAATGATTCGCTTCGACCTTCGCCACCCATTAACGTACCAAAAGTAACTATTAACACTTTGCTTTTCGGTGTGTGTGTTTCCCTTTACATGCATCAATTATTAGCCAAGATATATGCTTTATTTACGCGTATTTTATGTCTTCGATCGGCAGCCTGGGGCTACTCTCCTTTAATTACTTTACCACCTTTCTGTTCCATTCTTCCACAGCAAACTATGCCGTTTCTATGCGCCCTCATTCAAAGATTGCTTTCAAATAATTACAAGGGTTAAAAAAGAAACGCAAATATGTCTCCAATGGAAGTGGTCACGTGTTAGAGGGCCAATTTTTGGATTTCTTAAACTGTTTTCTTTTTATTATTTAAAATTTTTTGAAATCAATTTTTTTAAATATAAGAAATATATTAAAAATGTATTATACAAATTTATTGGAATATAATTAATTATGGTGAAATATAATGATATGATAGAAGAACTCTAGTGGCATAGCAATTACAAAAGGTTTTCACTCTATTTTCATAGCTATAAGAGGTAAAGATGGTATTCACGATAGAAATACCAAAGAAAAAGTAATCATCTTTTTGGATTAAAATTTTCAGAGTAAAATAAATAAAAAATTTTAGTTTTTTTATGGTTAAAAAAGTTTGGAGTATCCTGACTGGTCTTCAGAGTTTGGATAAGAAAAATGGTTGTGTATAGAGAGCATAATATTATCTCTACTACATCTATGATACATGCAAAATATAAAAACTATTTTTTAAAAATCTGTTTTGGTATTTTCAAGAAATGCTAAATCATGCAATGTATTTTTTCTGTATTTTTTTTATTAAAAATACAAACATGATTTTTTTGAAGAAACTTTGCCATATGAAATTAAAACATAAATATATATTTTTTGAAAGTAGGATTTTTGTTTTTTTTCTTAAATGTTTTTTTTAAACCCAAAAAGCATCTTATGCATAAGTTTATAATCCTAAATCTTAAATATAAAAAGGTAAAAAATAATATGAAAAAATCAAAATTAATTGTAAAATGGTTCTTCAAAAATCTAAAAATAATTAAAATTAAACTAGGGTATATTTGACAAAACACAAAAAAAAACCCAAAAATAATGGCAGTGAAAAATAGATTAGGGCTTGTTCAAATACCCTCTTAACGAAAAAAATATAGACTTATAATTTGCTTTAAGGAAGCATTTTTCAAATACACCTTAAAGACCTAAAAACAATTTTTTTTTTTCCTTTGATAAATCTTGGCTTGCTAAACGTAGCTTTAGGCCTTAAAAGTGTCAGCCCATTTGCCCAAATCTAACGCAGTCCCTGTCCAAGTAAATGATTTGGGCTTTAAAAGAGCAAACAAGGGCCTTGTCAGGAAAAGCATGCTGCTCGTATTTTAAAAATAAATGGCTTTGAAAGCCTGACCCACAAACTAAAACTAAATGCTCTTTTTTTTTTTTTTTTTTTTTGGTTTTTTAAAGATCAAAACCAAGTCATGAAAGGACTTGCTCCATGTTACTCGAAACTTTGCATAAACACAGAATCTCTGTTTTTTTTTTTTTTTCAAAGACATCGAAAACACATTTCCATGCCAAAATCGAAGCTGTGGAAATAGAACAAACTAAGAAGTCTCATGGCCATGTATCATATTCAATGAGATCGTAAAGGGAAGGAAAAAGAAAAATGAGAATGAACCACCCAAGATTACACCTTTAGATATAGCTTTTCCGGGCCTTATAAAAAATGACTTGAGTGAAGACAAAAGACTAAAAGAAGTATAACTCACACATGTTTTTCATGATTGTGGTATTTGTTTTTTGTTTTTTTTATCTTTTGGATATAAAATAACAATTTTATTGTTAAATCTTGTTAAGGGGAATCATTACTGCATTTTGAAAAAATCTTAGGGTATTTTAATGAGAGGATGAGGGTAAAAATTAAGTTAAAACAAGATAACTCAGGAGACCTTTTAGGTTTAAATGAAAAGGAAAATAAATAGTAACAAATAAAAGACATGTTGTCTACAATACATTTTTCAATTTATCTCTATTCTTTTGAGTTTTTCAAATAAGCCCTCAATTTAACCCAATTTCAAGGAATTTCTTCAATTTCACCCTTGAAATATCTCAATCGAATCCTCTGTTTTTCATGCCTTCTTCACAATGATCTCTAGTTTTAGGATTCTTCAATTTGATCCTTAATCAAACTTCAAAGTTCTTTCAACTAAGTCCCTCATAACACCAATTAGTCTTTCTAAGTTCAATTGGATCCCTGACATTTCACTTATTTCAAATCAACTTGAATTAGGCCTCCAAATATAATTTCCCTTCAATGAAATCCTTAATTAAATCATTTAAACCTATTAAAAGTTTAATTACGTCCTTAACCTAATTAATTCTTTCAATTTCAGTCAAACTGACTTGGAAACTTAATTTTGCTTTAATTAAACCCATTAAAAGTTTAATTACGTTTTTAAACCTAATTAATTCGTTCAATTTTGGAAAAATTGACTTGCAAACTTAATCTTACTTCAATTAAGTTTTTAATTAAGTCAATTAAACCCATTTAAAGTTTAATTAAACCCTTGAATTTATTTAATTATTCTAATTTTAGCTAAATTGACTGCAAACTTAATTTTGCTTCAATTAAGTGAATTAACCCAATTGGAAGTTTAATTAAACCCTTGAACTTCATTAATTCTTTTAATTTATTCCTTATTGATTTTCACACTTAATCTTGCTTAAGTTAAGTCTTTAATTAAGTCAATTGATTGAAATCAGAGATAAAATTGCAAGAAAATCAAAGTTTAAGATCAATTAAGGGTTAAATTGAATAAATTCACAACTAAGGACCTATTTTAAAAAGGTCATTAAACTTCAAGGACTCAATTAGGTTGAAAACAAGGATGAAAATGAAGCAAATTGCAAGTTTAATGGTTAATTGATGATCAATTTGCATAAAGCTAGAACAAATACTCAAATAAAAAGACGCTGAAACTACCAAAGTAAATGTAAATGAATGAATTAGATGTTTCTTGATACTAGAAAGCCAAATAGATAGAATTGCAATAATTAATTTTGATCATCTAATGGTTGACTATATAAATTTCATTATGGTTGTCGCATCCAACATCACAACGATTTAAGGAAAAAAAGAGTCTTTGTGTTGTGAAAGGGTAAAAGATCTAAAACTTATAAAAATGAGTTATCACCTAGTATTATAATCATTATAAACCCTAACTAAATTTTTGAGTTCTAAGATAAGAGACTAATTATGCTAAAGAAAAGATAGTATCCTCCTAAAACATTCTACCTAAGGTAAATTATATTGCTATTTATCTTTTATACCTAATGTGTTTGTTGTGCATAAAATACCAGTGATCTATCTATATGGGTAAGAGTGGGTCTATTGCAATAAGTTAAACCTCAGGTTTAATCCTATCATTTTTAAAATTCAAGTCATCTTTGTCACTCCCAATTGCTACCATAATGTTGACTACTAAGGGATTCATCCATTTGATATCAACTGGTGAATTGATATATCTACAACCAATTACTTTTGATCAAGACCTGTGACCATTGATGGTCTATCAAGCGATGTTAGTTAATACCTAGATGGGCCTATACCGGGCTTAGTGAACCCAACCTTAATCCGATGAAGAGTTGTTGCTAAACACTTGTTTATACGACATTGGCTCATAGACAATGACTAATGAAGGTTCATTTATCATATGGTATCGATGTTGAATGAGGTTCTTAACCTTGAGTCCTAAATATCCAAACAATGACCATTATAAGTTCTTCTATTTGGAAACAAGATCTGGTAGTATGAATGTTTTTTTTTGGACTAAGTTTGGACAATAACCTTTGTGGGTTCATTTTTTATAAGTTATGTTGCTGTGTTTAACAATCACATTAGTATTTTTTTTTAAAGGTGTTGCCTCATATCAGAGGTTATATATACTGGTTTGTAAGACTCGTGTATGCACATCCACTATAAGTGGACAACTTAATTCAAATTTTGTTGTTTTCTTTCTTATCATAATTATTGGCAAGCATTTTTAAAATGTGATTAATTAAGGGGCTTAATACCCAAAATGGACACTTTAAGAGCCATTGGTGGGTATTAAAAGGATCAAAGTAACTAATTTAGTGCTATCAATCAACCCTAAAAATACAATACCCAGTCAAGGTTCACTTGCACTAAGAAAGCCTTGATGGACACTGGCAGGGGCGGAGCCACACTGGGCATAAGGGGGCAACTGCCCCCTTAACTTTTTATAAGCACATTTTATGTGTAGAAACATAAATTAGGAGTTGAAAAGTTTAATAGATGGAAGGCGAGCTACAGAAAATATAGGAAATAAAAAAGAGAAAAAGAATACTCTGTGTCTTCACGTCCAAATAAAGCAAATGCATGTTTCGTGGAAAATCATCCATTTTTGGATTTTCTTATATGCATTATATTAAAATCCCTACAAAATCTTTTTTCCGGCAACGTTTATTTTTTTATAGTTTCGGTTATTTTGAGAAAAATATCTTCGATGAGATTGATAATGAAGTCATTATGAAGCGATTTTAAAATATAAAAACTCGAAGATAACAATTATAATGTAATTTTTTAATTTTAAAAGTATTCTTAAATTAAATTCATTTGATATGAGTTTGTTTGAGAGTGTGGTTGCGGTTGCTTTTCAAAATATTTTTCACTTATAAATGTATTAAAATGATGTCTTTTATTTTTAAAAAATCATGATATTAGCACATCAAAATGATTAAAAAACACCAAAAAATATTAATTTAAAGCAAAAAAAATAAAAAAATTTTAATTTTTTCAAAAATGTTTTTGGAACGCAAAGACTAACAGGGCCTTAGTATATATGTTTCAAATTGATTTCTCTATATAACACATGCCTACATAATACATAATATCATGTATTTATTAATAATTTGCCTCCTTATTTAAAAAATTCTGGCTTCGCCACTAGACACTGGACTAAAAGTTTGGGTATTTTACAAGAAAGCATTTTGCAATTATTTTGAACGAAAATCACAAGGCTAAAATGCTACTCATAAATATCTCAAACAATAACTTGTTATAAGCCTGTAAGCCTCATGTGTTATGAGTGAATAACAAAAACACCAATTTTGACATGGTTAAAAAAAAAAAGACAATGGTTTTTGAAAGGATTTTGAACGTCAACCTATGTATACCTTTTAATTCAATTTTAGTCCTCATTCTTTTGATTTATTTTTTATTTTATTTTGTCCCTCGTAATTTTATTTCATTTTGTTTTTTTATCCAATTTGATCCTTATTCTTTCAATTATATTTTTTTATCCTTTTCTTAATTTATTTTGTTTTTCAATTTACTCCCTAATTATTTTCTTTCATTTTGTTTTTATACCGTATTCGGTCCATATTGTTTGAGTTTTAAATTATTTTATGTTTAGAAATTTTACTTTGTTATTTTTTCATGATTTTTTTTCTACGAGTAATCCCTTTTCATGACCTGGGCCTATTAAGTTCAGCTTTTTCTGGGATTGTTTATTAAATATTGATTTTTTTAAACCGAAAAAGTATCTTACGTATAATTTTATAATCCCAAATATTAAATATAAAAGGGTAAAAAAAATATGAAAAAATCAGAATTAATTGCAAAGCGGTTCTTCAAAAATCTAAAAATAATTAAAATTAAACTTGGGTATATTTGGCAAAACACACAAAAAAAACAAAAAAATAATGGCAGTGAAAAATATATCAGGGCTTGTTTTTCAAATAATCCCTTAACTAAAAAAATATGGACTTAAAATTTGCTTTAAGGAAGCATTTTTCAAATACACCTTAAAGACCTAAAAACATGTTTTTTTTTTTTTTCCTTCGATAAATCTTGGCTTTGCTAAACGTAGCCTTAGGCCTTAAAAATCTCAGCCCATTTGCCCAAATCAATGAAATAAAAGCATGAGTAAACCAAAAACATGGTAAGAAGGTCGGCTAAATTTATCAATGCAATGCACTCATGGAACGGCAAAAAGATCTAGGCTATGTTTGTTTTTTGGGAAGTGATTTCCGGAAAATCACTTTTTAAATTTTCTTATGTTTGTTTGCCATTAGAAAATTGGTTAACGGAAAACACTTTTCAGTCATATGAAAATTTGGCTTGGTTTCTAGGAAAGTGTTTTCCTGAAAAATTTGGGCGGAAAACACTTTCCGGAAGTTGTGAAAAATTTAGAAATATCATATTATTTGCTGATTATATCACATTTGGTCCTCAAACTTTTAATGTTATATATATTTTATTTTGAATATTTATTTTTCAATTTCATCTCTTAAAATTTAATTTTTATATTAATTTTGGTCCTCATTTTTATAATTGTTATTTGCTTTTTCCTTATCATTTTTTTATTGAAATTTCTTATCTATCAAATTTGGTCCTCATTCTTTTGATTGCTACTTATTTTATTTGAAATAATTGATGAAATGTTAATTATTATTATTTTAATTTCTTCATCTTTCATTTTTTTATTTTTTAGATTTGATTTCTATTATTTTGATTATTATTTATTTCATTTGAAATAATTTATGAAATTATATTTTTTTTCAATTTCATTCTCATTCAACCTTTTAATTTGTAAGATTTCTTCCTCATTATTTTAATAAACTTGAGAAAATAAAACATTAATAAGTTATTTTCTAGCTCATTTTCCATGACATAACCAAACACTGGAAAGTGTTTTCCAATTTATTTTCCATTACACTACCAAACATCGGAAAATAATTTACTTTTCTTGAATTCACTTTCCAAAAGAAAACTACTTTTCAGCAAACAAATGGGACCCTAGGCGGCTGAAACTGGGTAGGATATCATGGTTATTAACCTATAACTCTATGTCTTGATTGATCTAAAAATGAAGGTTCAGAAAAAAATATAAAAAAGTATAACTCTGACATGTTTTTCATGAGCTGTGATTGGGATGAGTATTTATGATATATATATTTTTTAATCTTTTGGATATAATGTAAACCTTGGAAAAAAATAAAGCTTGTTTAAATTGCAAACTAAGAGGCTGTTTGTTTACACGGTTGCGGCTGCTTTTAAAGCAAACCGCGTAAACAATACGTTTGGTAACAATAAAACATGAATTACTGTATACGTGAGGCCCGTTAAAAACACTGGTTCGTGAGAAACAGCTCTCAGCTGCTTCTTACGCGGTCGGGTCTAATGCCCAGGTGAATTAATTCACCTGGGGCACTGTTCACTTCTTGTAGTGAACAGTGCCCTGGTGAATTAATTCACCTCGGCACTGTTCACTTCAAGAGTGAACAGTGCCCTTGAAGTGAACAGTGTTATTCACTTGGCACTGTTCATAGTGAAAAAAATTGTGTTTTATTTTTTTTATTTGTGTTTTATTTGAAAAATTAGAAGGAAATCGCTTGATGACGTCACAAAAAATTCAGTTTTTGTTGTTGCACACTTAAGAAATCATGGAAAATATAGTCCTTATTTGATAGATTTCGTACGTGATGAAATTGCACATAGTTTAATGGAATAATAAAATTATTTGATATCAATATTATTTATTTCATGATGTAATAACAGTAGTTAAATCTACAATATTTAAATTTAAAACCATCGATATATATATATATATATATATATATATATATATATATATTAATTATTTTATAATCTCAATTTGAAAAGCATTTTTTAACCAAACACATTAAACTACTTTTTGTTCAATCTCAATTTCAATCACAGTTTTAACTAAACATATATTTTTCCAAACCAACCTCAACTAAAAGTACTTTTTATAAAATAATTTTTTTCAAACCATAACCATAACAGCTACCATAATACCAAACACACTCAGATGGGAAATAAAAGTGAAGAAATTTATGCATATGGTTAAATAAAAACAGGAATTTAAAAATTTTTGAATATAAATTTCCGGATGAAATAATTCGAGACATTATAAATAAACCCGGTAATGTTGAGGGCTGGATTTAATTGAAGAGAATAATACATTTAAAGGAAATGGGGCTTAAGTGCAAATAAGATAAATTATAGAGTATAAATACTCATCTCCTCACCAAAAATTTGCAGCAACCATAAGGAAAGAAAAGAGGGAGTTTTGTATCTATCATTGTAAAATCAAGAGAGAAACACCAAAATTTCAAGAACCCATCCAAGATTAAGAGTTTATAGATGGAATAAACACTTGTAGGTAAGAGATTAACAAGAAAATTGAACAAGAAGAGAAGAAGGAGGGTCGGCTGTCATTAGAAAAGAAAAGAGAGAGTTGAAAATCTTCAATTGGTTAAAGATTAAAATCTTAATTCGTACCGGGTAAGGTGTTCTAAACATGATCTTATAATTCATTTCAAATTCAATAATGAATTGACGCCTTAATGTTGAATTATAGATTAGAGTTCTTAGACTTGAATTGGGGAAAAAGTATTTGTTGTTAAAATTAAGTTAATTCATGTGTGGTATGTGATTGGGGATGTGAAACCATGATAATTTACCTATAAAATGTAGTTTGTGAAAGTTATGTGTGAAGGGAAAGGGGTGACGAATCTGGACAGTCTCGTTTCCTAACTTTTGGTAAGATTTTGGATAGGATGATGAGGGAATTAAGAGCAGATTCCTTTATAGAAATTGTAGTTTTGGATGTTAGCTAACTAAAAAAATTGATCTTGCTCAATTTGAAGCTATAGTACTCCAGTTATGGGTCACCAACCAAGGCTGAGTCGTGACTGACTGTGTAGGGCAGTAGGACTGATTTGTTGATGAGCAATTTTGACTATCTTGAAGGCAGATCTGGGTTCTCCTTCCTTCAAAGAATTTGTAGCCTCGTGTCTTAGCTTTTCAACGAGACCAATCTCACTTGAAACGGAGTTCTAGAACTTTGGATATAGTTAAAAATATAAGGAGAGTTCAGACAATAACAGTTCAATATCTAAACAGTAATAGTTGGATAATAACAGTTCAATGTCTAGAGAGTAACGGTCCAATGTCTAGACAATAATGATTCAAGACAGACAGTTTAATGTCTAGACAATAACGGTTCAAGACAGTAATAATTCAATGTCAAGACAGTAACGGTTGGACAGTAACAGTCCAATGATAAATATGGTTAGATAAAGAATGACAATATTAATTAGTGTAATGAGAAAAATGTAAAACATAAAAAAAGAAATGATAGAAAGAAAGACCTATAAGCTGTTGATATGATTTTTATGAAACATATCCTTGAATGAGGAAAATTTATGAGATGAGCCCGTGATTGCAGGAGGGACCACCGGTGTGGTGTAATAGCAGCAGCAGCAGGGGAGCACGAGTAGAGCTTCTACTACAAGTAGGTGATCTGCTCCTATACTTTCTAATTAAATTCCATGATTCAATATGTTATTGATGTGATATGTGAATTACCGAATATTTGGATATTATGGGAAATGAGGAAATTTTACGTAATGATGTCGATATTTTAAATAGTATTCAAGGTGAAAGGATGTTGTGTGAATTACCATGTGATGAAATTATCGTTGACGAAAGAAAAATAAGAAGTGTGATATGGGGCGTGGACTAGCATACATTTAGTGTATGTTAGGATCCCAAGTTAGGGGATCACCATGTTTTGACTAGCATATATTTAGTGTATGTTAGGATCCCGAGTAAGGGGATCACTTTGCATCGACTCCTACGGGGTGATGATGATACCAGTGAAATCGGTATCAGTAATGTGTTAAGCGAAAATAATCATGGTTGATTTTATAAAATCTTGAATGGAGGTTGATAATGAAAAAGGAAACGGTTTTTAGTAGTTGAAGGAGAAAGAGTTTCCAATGAAAACCAGAAGGAAGAAGTGAATAAAATATGAATTCATGATTGCTTTTTTAAATTGTTGGATATTTGTATTACTATTTATTATGATATTCATGTTTCAATAATATGTATTTTGTTTCAGGACCATCATATGCACGATAGGAGTAGATCCTAGCTTATGTTCACTTTTTGCAATCTAGGTTCTAGGGAGTATACTCTTGTATTTTGTAATATTACAACTTTTATTTAACTTAATTTGTATAATTGATGCTTAAACTTGAATAGATGAATTTAATTCTGTAGTTTGTATAACCATGTTCCATGTATGAATGTTTATATCTTTTAGCCATCCATAATGATAATTGTTGTTCAATGTATATCATGAACATTATGGTTGACATGAATGATGATGTTTGTGGGATTGAGACCCAGGATGATTGGGTTGAATTGAGCTATGAGATGCGGGATATTAGAAGTGTAAACAGGTCGTATGTTAATAACTTGGGACCTCCTGATATAGGGGAGACTTTGCCGAAATTTTAGTGAAAATTTCAATAAATTTTAATATATATAAAATTTAATCACTCTGTTTATCAGTTAACATAAAATCGTTGCTTTATCCCGGATATGAGGGATGTTATATATAAAATAACGATTCAGATTGTTAAATCTTGTCAAAGGGAATCATTACTGCATTTTGAAAAAATCTTGGCGTATTTTAATGAGAGGATGAGGGTAAGAATTGAGTTCAAACAGGACAACTTAGGCAAACATTTGAGATTTAAATGAAGAAGAAAATAAATAGTAACAAATAAAAGACATGTTGTCTACATTACCTTTTTCAATTTAGTCCCTATTCTTTTGAGTTTTTCAATTAAGCCCTCAATTTAACCCAATTTCTAGGAATTTATTCAATTTCACCCTTGAAATATCTCAATCGGATCCTCTGTTTTTCATGCCTTCTTCACAATGATCTCTAGTTTTAGGATTCTTCAATTTAGTCCTTCATCAAACTTTAAACTTCAAAGTTCGTTCAACTAAGTCCCTCATAGCACCAATTAGTCTCTCTAAGTTTAATTGGGTCCTGACCTTTAAATTATTTCAAATCAACTTGAATTAGGCCTCCAAACATAATTTTCCTTCAATTAAGTCCTTAATTAAATCATTTAAACCCATTAAAAGTTTAATTACATCCTTAAACCTAATTAATTCTTTCAATTTCAGTCAAACTGACTTGCAAACTTAATTTTGCTTTAATTAAACCCATTAAAAGTTTAATTAAGTCTTTAAACCTAATTAATTCATTCAATTTTGGAAAAATTGACTTGCAAACTTAATCTTACTTCAATTAAGTTCTTAATTAAGTCAATTAAACCCATTGAAAGTTTAATTAAGCCCTTGAATTATTTAATTATTCTAATTTTAGCTAAATTGACTTGCAAACTTAATTTTGCTTCAATTAACCCAATTGGAAGCTTAATTAAACCCTTGAACTTCATTAATTCTTTCAATTTATTCATTATTGATTTTCAAACTTAATCTTACTTAAGTTAAGTCTTTAATTAAGTCAATTGATTGAAATCAGGGATAACATTGCAAGAAAATCAAAATTTAAAATCAATTAAGGGTTAAATTGAAGAAATTCACAATTAATAACCTTTTTGAAAAAGACATTAAACTTCAAGGACTCAATTAGGTTGAAAAAAGAGGTGAAATTGAAGCAAATTGAAAGTGTAATGGTTAATTGAGAATCAATTTGCATAAATCTATAACCAAAGACTAAAATAAAAAGGCACTGAAACTACCAAAGGAAATGTAAATAAATGAATTAAATGTATCTTGATACTAGAAAGCCAAATAGATAGAATCACAATAATTAATTTTGATCATCTAATGATCGATTACATAAATTTTATTATGGTTGTTGCATCCAACATCACAATGATCTGCCCACTTTTCTAAAAGGAAAAAAAGAGTCTTTGTGTTGTGAAAGGGTAAAAGATCTGAAACTTATAAAAATGAGTCATCACCTAGTATTATAGTCATTACAAACCCTAATTAATTTTTAGAGTTCTAAGATAAGGGACTAATTATGCTAAAAAAAAGATACTATCACCTTAAAACATTCTACCTAAGGTAAATTATATTGCTATTTGTGTTTTATTCCTAATGTGTTTGTTGTGCCTAAAATACTAGTGATCTTTCTATGTGGGTAAGAGTGGGTCTATTGCAATAAGTTAAACCTCGGGTTTAATCCTATCATTTTTAAAATTCAAGTCATCTTTGTCACTCCCAATTGTTACCATAACGATGACCGCTAAGGGATTCATCCATTTGATATAAACTGGTGAATTGATATATCTACAACCAATTACTTTCGATCAAGACCTGTGACCATTGATGGTTTATCAAGCGATGTTGGTGAATAGCAAGATGGGCCTATACCGGGCTTAGTGAACCCATCCTTAATCCGATGAAGAGTTTTTGCTAAACACTTGTTTATACAACATTGGCTCATATACAATGACTAGTGAAGGTTCATTTATAATGTGGTATCGATGTTGAATGAAGTTCTTAAACCTGAGTCCTAAATATTCAAACAATGACCATTATAAGTTCTTCTACTTAAAAACAAGATCTTGTAGTATGAATGTTCTCTTTTGGACTAAGTTTGGACAATAACCTTTGTGGGTTCATTTTTTCTAAGTTGTGTTGCTATGTTTAACAATCACATTAGTATTTCTTTTTTAAGGTGTTGCCTCAAATCAGAGGTTATATATACTGGTTGGTAAGACTCGTGTATGCACCTCCATTATAAGTGGACAACTTATTTCAAATTTTGTTGTTCCTTTCTTATCATAACTATTGGCAAGCATTTTTAGAATGTGACTAATTAAGGGGCTTAATACCCAAAATGGACGCTTTAAGAGCCATTGGTAGGTATTGACAAGATCAAAATAACTAATTTAATGCCCTCAATCAACCCTAAAAATACAATACCTGGTCAAGGTTCACTTGCACTATGGAAGCCTTGATGAACACTGGACTGAAAGTTTGGGTATTTTACAAGAAAGCATTTTGCAATTATTTTGAAAGAAAATCATAAGGCCAAAATGTTACTTATAAATATCTCGAACAATAACTTGCTATAAGCCTGTAAGCCTCAAGTGTTATAAGTGAATAACAAAAACACCAATTTTGACATGGTTAAAAAAATAAAACAATGGTTTTTGAACGTCAACCCATGTATGCCTTTTGAAGTGGGTCGAAACCTTAAAAGGCCGTGCAAATTGGTTCCAAAGCCTAAAATGAATACATGCATGATTAGTTTTGGTTTTGTTATTGAATGACCAAAAACACTCCACTGTTTTTCATGGATTCAAAATCAATAATAACTAATAGAATTATACTTACCATTATAGTGATAAAAGATGAATAATAACACATCAAACATAAGATGATACGTGGTAGGGTTTTGACTACAATGTACTAAAAGATATAAAACTGAACAGAAAACAA
>Ga0325403_1001537_pt1 | contig 19347 bp, 14 predicted proteins | sample PopdelMetagenome_19_FD_205665 | JGI IMG/M metagenome (GOLD analysis project Ga0325403, IMG submission 205665) | Populus deltoides microbial communities from Bellville, Georgia, United States - Xylem-PdKOR-R4 | ecosystem: Host-associated > Plants > Phyllosphere > Stem > Wood/Secondary xylem...
CACCTGGGTTAGAGGTTAAACAAATTAATAATTTTTAATAAAATTTAAAATGATATTATTTTTAAAAATAAATTAATGAGTTCTGATAGGATGACCGTCAAATTGATCAATTACTCTATATTAAAAGGTATTGGTTTTTGGAATTGTTGTGCATTCTTGCACAATATACTAATATATTGTAGATTAGAGCATTGTATTTTTTTTTTAATAATTTTTACTTTGATTTTTAAATTTTTATTTTGCGTGATTTAATTTTTTTTAACTCAAATTAGCTCTTAATTGCAGATTTTTTTATGTGAAATGATTGAATTGAATTTTAAAATTTAGGTGATTGAAATGAAAATCTCAGATAATATAAGAGACATGTTAAAACTTTCAATAACATGTTCATTTTAGATATTAGATAATTAGTCCTTTGAATTTTAAAAAAATATATATTTTGATACCTAACTTCATTTTCATTTTCTTTTCTAGTTATTTTTTATTGGGAGAAGAGAGCGGGAGTCGCTAGATTCCAGCTTAGAAAGAGAAAGTGGTTATTTAAGAAGATTACAGCCACCAAAATGGTTGATTTATGTGTCAAAAGGTTTCATATGATGGGGGGTTATGTTTAAGTGTTTTTTTTTCTTCTTAAAAACACCTAAAAAACATATCTAAGCTTGGGAATTTTTTATTTGTTTCAGGTGGATTTCGAGTTTTGGAGCGGTTTATTGGGTTTTTGGTTACCATGGATTGACTTAACAAGGTTTCTAGGATTTTTTTCCTAGGTGTTTTAGGTCAAAATAGGTTGAAAATGGGTTTTGGGTGAAGTAAACAAAGAACTCTGTTTTTTCAGTCACCACAGTGACCAGATTTTGGGTTGCGCAGATGACACGTCTTTTTTTATATATATAAGTGGGGTGGATAACGCGTCGTCCACTCCATTAATTTAAAAAATAAAGCTGTGCGCTTGCACTTGGCCTTACAGTCCCACACGCAGACTGTTGCTTTATTGAACCAGGCCCAGGCACAAAAGCGCCTAACTTTGTTCTTTTTTTATTTTATTTTCTATTTAAAAAAAATATTATTTATGAGTATTTTTTCTAATAAGTTTTAGGTTTATTTTTAATTACATTGTGATTATTTTGAAATGAATTGAGTGTGTTTAATTTTTAAAGAGGTAGTTATGATTCATTTATGATTTTTTCTTAATTTTATATAGATTAAATTTGTTTTTTTTTAATATTAAACTTGTTATAAAATTTTTCATATGTGCAGCCTTACATCATGTTTTTTTAATTATTATTCAATAAATTTTATGTATATGTCGGTTTCTATTACAAATTTTAAGTGTTTTTCTATTACAAATTTATTTTGATAGAAGAATTCATTAAACATAATCAGGTCAATTACTCGTATTGTGATGTTAGATATCTTAATTTATACTTTTTACTTGGTTTTCTTAATTTTTTTTAATTATTGATGAAATTTTTTATTGCTTTGCATTATGATTATTGATTTGTTTAATTAGATGCGTGAATAAGTTTTTCGATTTACTTCTATGAGTTTTTTTTAGTGTAACAAAATATGTTGAATAATTATATATATTTATTTTTTTATATCATGTTTTGATGTTTATTCTTATGATTTTTTTTTATTTTTTTCTTGAATCTTTTATGAAAGTTTCATTGTTTTTAGTTTCACTCTTCAATTCAAGTTTATAGTGTATTATTTTTTTTAATCATTTTGTTAATGTTTTTATTCTTTTCAATTTAACTCTTAAATTTAAAATTTATTGTTGCCTTTTTTGATTTATTTTTATATTGCAATTTTAACACATTATTTTTATTGTATTATTTTTATTTTAGATTTTTTGTTGTATTTTTTTGTTATTTTAACCCTCATGATTTTTTCATGTATAGTACTTTCGATCTTATAACCCGGGTCACTGTTTAAAAAGTTAATAATAATTTATTTTTTTGTCTTTTTTTTTATATTCATATTTGTTTTTCTTTCTATGTAATTATTCTATTCTCATTTAATTTTTACTTTGTTAACAAATAAGATCATTAATATGTTTTGAGAATATTGTGAAGATATATTTTTATATTATTGGTAAGCGTTTATCTTTTGTATTGAATCGTTGTTTTTTTTTTTGTTTTATTTGTTGTCGATATCTTATTTTCTATTGATATTATTAAATTAACCGAATTTATTAAACTCATTCGAGCCAATTATCTTAATATTATTTTTTATATTTTTTTTAAAAAATATTTATTTTTTTTGATATTTTTTTATGCAAAAAAAATTGGTCTGTGGTGTAGCGAGAACCACTTAACTAGTTCTAACTAGTAATTAGACCAACTCTGAATAGATTGTGTTTTTAAATTTGATCTGGACAAGAGGGGTTGACAACTCCCTATCTAAATTTAATAATAATGATTTTTATATAAAAAATATATTAATTTGATGTTTTTTTTTAATAGAATTAATTTCAAATTTCAATCTTATCACCTAATGTATGAAAAATAGTGATAAAAATTAATGAGATAGCTAAATTGTTGAACCGTCTTGATTTATGTTAGCATTTATCATTTATAATGTCATTAAATAATGTTGCACGATATAACTAATAGTCTGTTTAATGTTTACTGAATATAATTAGTTTCTTTCAATTAAAGGAAGCATTTAATAATATAAAAATTTGGTTACCAAAAATAGAGCTGATTCCAGTAATGAAAACCAAAACAATTATATTTTTTACGTCGCATATTAATTAATTGGATTTTTTACGTCATGATACGGACAATACAAATATGTACATTTATATCCGAGTACAGATAAAATAATAGTTTTTCTCCTTGTTCACAAATTAATTTCAGCAATATAATATAATGAAAAAAAAGGAATAATACGAGGATAAGGGAAATTTTGTTAATATTAGATTATTTACCTGTATTACATTACATTGTCAGTTGGATCAATTTTTTTAATGTAAAAAAAATATCTAGACATTACTAATATTTTTTCTATTAGAAATTGTTTTTAAAACCGTATGAGAATTGACCTGATATTACCCTGTCAACTTGGCAGATTTAAAGGTAAATCGAATGACTACTAAAAATATAGTTTAACTCATAATAAATATTTAAGATGAGATTTTTTTATAAATCGAATGACACAATAACATATTGGATCAATTCGGGTTAACCTACAAACTCACTTGCTGAGTCATGAGACCATGATAACCCTTAAAAAAGTAAATCAAAACAAATTAAGAAGCTCAATTTACAATAAATCCAATATTGAAGGATGAAATTGAAAAAAAAATTATAAAAGGGCAAAAAATTTACCGAGTTAACTTGCCAAACACGCGTTCTAAGTCATGAGAATAGGATAACCCAATAAAATAAATTAAAACATATTATGATGATCAATTTTCAATTAACCTAGTGTTGAAAGATGAAATTAAAAAAAAATCAATCAAAAAAAGAACACAAAAAAAATACTCGAGTTAGCCTCTGTTAACTTGCTAAATTCGTGACCCAAGTTATGAGATGAAAATAACTTTATAAAAAGAAAATCAAAACAAACTATAAAGCCTAATTTTCAATCAACCTAATATTGAATGATGAATTTTTTTTTAAAGTCAATTAAAAAAAGAAAACAAATCTTGAGACAACCGAGTTAACTCGTCAAATCTGCGGTCTAGATCATGAGACTGGGATAACCTCATCAAAAGTAGTTTTAAAAAAAAAAATCATGAAGCTTTATTCCCAAAAAAACCTAATGTTGAAGAATATAATTAAAACTGAGAAATTATTTTAAAAATGACATGAAAAATGACTAAAGTTAACCAAGATTAACTTGTCAAAATTGTGATCCAAGTTAACGAGGATAACCTCATAAAAAGTAAATGGTAACAAATCATGAATCCTAATTCTTAACCAACCCAATGTTAAAAGATGAAGTTGAAAAAAAAAAGTCAATTAGGAAAAGAAAAAAAACTTGAGTCAACTTAATTAACCTGCTATACCCGCGGTCCGGGTCAATAGATTAGGATAATCTCATAAAAAGTAAATTGAAAAATATTATAAATTTCAATCTCTAATAAACCTAATGTTGAAGAATAAAATTGAAATTGAAACAAAAAACATATAGATTGGAAATTATTTTCTCCTATAATTAGTGTTTTGTGATGAAGGGTAAAGTAAATCCTCATTCTCTTTTAGTTTTTTTTGTAATATTATGTTTTCAATTAATCTACAATGAGCATATAAAGGAAATATTTTGTTTAAATATAGTACATTCAATATGCATTGTCATAACCTAATTTTCAAGTTTCCCTAAAATTATCTTTTTTCTTTTAAAACTCAAAACAAAAAAATAAAAAAAAAACTGACAACTTGGCAAGAGCAAGTTGAGAAGGCTTTCAAATGCATGGAGAAACCAAATTGAGATTTTTGACAAAAATCAGGAACCCAATTATACCCAAGTTTGAAAGATAATATGGATAGAAGGTCAAACTAAATGATTACTAGACGAATCTGCATAAAGATTAAGTTTAAGGACTTATTAGACTTTTAATAGGCCATTTTGATTAAATCATGGGCTCAATTGAAGGTTTAATTAAATTTAAAAATTAATTTGGTTCAAAATAAAAAAATAATTAAGTGCAAGGACTTAATTAAACTTTTAATGGGTCAAATTAATTTTATTAAAAACTTAATTGGTGAAAAATTAAGTTTGAAATCTTAATTGAAAAGATTGGAATTTTAAAGGATGAAGCGGTTCATTTATTGTGAAACATGTGTATCCTTATGGGGCCTTTGATATTGAGAATCCAAAGAATGACAATGTTTTTAAGGTAAATGGACATCGTTTGAAAGCTTACTTTGATAATTTCCCAAGTGAAAATGAATCCATTGGTTTGAATGATCCTGTATATAAAAGTTGATTATTTTGTTTTTCTCACATTGTTGTTATGTTTCTTTTTGGTGTGACTCTTGCTTTGCTAGTTTTTCTCCAACCCCGGTCAAATGACGGATAACGGTACTCCGTAACTCTTATGTTGGTTCTTTCATATTCCCATGATAACTGATATCTGTGTATATACCTGTTCAATTCCTTGTTCCTTCTTTTTTCTTTGCATCTCTTTTCCACTTCTCATCTAAAAATGGACACTACTCTTGAAAAATTGAAAAAATATTTTCCCATTTTGCCTCTAAATCCGATTGCAAAAATCTACCATGCCAGGTGTGAAAGATTAAGGTTGTTAATGAACCATGGAATTCCTGAAGATATTCGGTGGATGATTGAAGCAAAGGTTCGATTATCAGGTGAGTCTTCCAATTCTTTTATTTGATACATGTCTGGGACAGGTAAAAGCACTTTTGCAAAGAAATGTCGCGCAAAACGATTGAAAGTCTGTCACCGACGTGCCAGATGGACTTGTAATGCACAATGTCGTTATTTAGGAATGATATCTATAAACCATGAAGATAAAATACAATTCATTAAAGATGACCTGAGTAAGGAGTCTTTAGATAATCTTCTAGTAACTCTTGAGACGCATCCTAATGGAGATGTGCATCGTGCAATTCATGATTTATGAGCTCACTTTCATAAAGAACATGATCGATGTAGTCTTGGGAACTGATTGAAAAAGACCCTGTTTGTCAGTTTTTAAAAAAACTGGATGGAAAGCTTATCCCCGACCCATAGAGGGCGTTTAAGCCGTTCTTGGCCGTAAAACCAAGGGAAGATGTGAGCCACAATCACAACTACTTGTACATACACATGTTCTAAAAAAAGAGAAAGAAAGAGAGAGTGTGAGACTCTAACAGGTCTATATATAGGTGGTATGATTGCATTTTCAATTTCTCATCTATAAAATCTTCTATTCCTTCCTTTTATTTCTACTTAACTCATATATTCAACAGATATAGAAGTGTGTAGAATTGGCAAGTTTCTCAAGTCATCAAATAAGAAATATTTGTGTTTTTGGTGGATCAAGTCCTGGGAAAAAAAAAGTTTTTAGAATCAGCAAATCATCTTGGTCAGGTACTAGCTGAGAGAAAGATTCATTTAATGTATGGGGGACGCAACCTTGGGTTAATGGGGGGTGTGTCAATAGCTGCATTTTTAGAAGGCAGTCAAGTTTTGGGGGTCGTCCTTAAAGCTTTAGCAAAATGGGACATTAATGGAAAAACAATTGGACAAGAACTACAGGTCTCTACAATGTCTGATCGAATGAATGCAATGTTTAACCATGCTGACGCCTTTATTGCCTTATTAGGTGGTCTGAGCATATTGGAAGAGATCTTTCATATTTTCTCTTGGGCCCAACTGCACATTCACCATAAACTTATAGGTTTGTTAAATGTTAATGGTTTTTATGATAATTTGTTGTCTTTTCTTAATCATGTTGTGGAACATAAATTTTTAACATCTTCGGCACGACAAATCAAAATCTCTGCCGCTACTGCTGAACAACTGCTTGATCAACTACAGTCTTTCATCCCTGTAATTGATCCCTCCATGTGTCGCATAAATTGGTCAACTGTGGAAAGCCGTAAAAAGCTTAAATTGTTTTTGAGCCTTTGTTTGTGAAACCTTATATCTTTTGGTTTTATTAATAACATAATATTTTGTTTTGTTATTTCTTATATTTCTTTAAGTGTGTTTCAGGTTTGTCAGTGTTCGCTGTTTCAGATGATATCTTCTATACTCTATCTTTCTACCTTAGAACATTGAGGACAATGTCTCGTTTTGATTGGGGGGAGAGGGGAGAGGGGAGAGGGAAGAGGGTAGTAGTTGACATTAAAAAAAAAACTAACTTACTAGCTGTTTTTTGCTATTATTAAAACCATTTTACAAAACTGTTATTAGAATGATAGAGTAAGGAGGAATTTTATTAACTCTTAAGACGCATCTTAGTAAATATTCTTATCAAAGTCTATCAGAATACTTCTTGAAATATTCAGCTTTACAAACTCTCGCATTGTTATCACTTAATTCTACTCATATACTCATTTAACAAGTATTCTTAAGCCTTCATTTTCACACACACACACTTTAACGTATGATTGTGGGTTGCACATTGGATTATTACATTATTTATGTTCTTTTGTTAAAGGTAACAACTAAGGGAAATAGATGGTATATAATTTGCAAAGAAAAAAAAAGCCCAAATTGATAATATTGATGATAATAAAAATGTATATAAGTTTGGTTTCGTAGCCTCCCTAACCTAAGCAATTAAGACCGAAGGGGTGTTTTAACATCTAATACCCTAAAGTCAACTGACTTGGAAGCTGTTGGCCCAGTGCTTGTTACATGGGTTAAGGAGAAAGCTTAAGGAAATTAAATATTGCACTATCTACGTATCAGTATCGGCAACCCGAGTTGCTAAGCTCGTAGGGGTGTCTCAACACCTAATGCCCTAAGACCAACTGGTCTAGGAGTCATTAGCCTAAGGCTCATTACATGGGTTAAAGATGCATTATGTTTTATTTAAAAAAGAAAAGAAAACTAATAATAATAAAAAAAGATAATAATAATCCCAACCCAAATGAGTTAACCTTAGAAAAATATTAGAACAAAATATTGTTTTCTTCTAATAAAAACCCCATCATCTATATTTTCATACATTGAGCACATAAAAGAAAAGGTTTATTAATATCTTATTTCAATAGTATGAAGCATGTATATAAATTTAATGAGAGTTTGTTTATTTGGATAGATTAATGGAAGTTGAATGATGAATGTCATGCTTTGTGGAACTTGCAAATTGTTTTTCTATTTTAATGCTTTGATTACTAGGGATTAGTAATAAGCTGGTTGGGGTTGTGATTAGTACTTAAAAGTGCATTTTTGTCAAGGTTTTATATCATCATTTTGCACTTGAAGTATCAATATCTCCTTAACTATAGCATGTTTTATAATAACAAGTTTGATAATATAAGATACCTTTAATTTATGATAAATATTCATTTCAAATGCAGGCTTATCACATAAATCAAAGGATTGATTGATTGATTGATGAGTTTAACTACTGAAATTAAGAAGACAAAGAGAGGGTTAAGCTTAGAAAAGAGATGCTGGTTGAATTCAAATTGGAACACCATTCGGTTATTGGATCATAACTGGAGCTGTAGAACTTGGATTTAGGTCTGGTTTATATGTATAGAAAGTTAAGACATAGGCCTAAAACTTTCATCTAGAGTCCAAGAATCAAAAAAACCGTTTTCAAGTTCAAATTGTAGCAACAACAGAGGAGTCGGAATCTGTCTTGCAGCCCAGAAATTGTTCAGTGATCAGCCCATATCTCGAGTTCTAGATGTCCATATGACCTCATTCGTGTTTTGTTGGAAAGCTAAGACAATTTCCCAGAACTTTTATGAAGACTATCTGTTCAAATTCTGATGTTAGCAATGACATTTTCTACAGACAATAAGATAAAGATTGTTACTGAGTAAAGAGGTGGCCACCCACTCAACAATTAGTTATCAAATTAATAGTTCTGAATTTTAGCCTATAAAAGGAGGCATTTGCCATGCATTTAGGCATCTTGTTTTTCAGATCTTGCTCTCTTTCTTTGTATTTTGTAATGTTCAAGTTTTATTCCATGTTATATTTTTCTTAATCTCTTGTTTATGCTTTTCATTTCGTTTACCATACTTATATGTATGTTCTTATCTTGTTTTTCTAGCTAAGTTTATTATGTCATGGTGAAAATGTTACACTAATGATGTAAGAATAAATATAGTATAAACTCAACATGAACTTTAATGTTTGATACTAATATGTTTTGTATTTATTATCTTACTCACTTTTAATACCTTACTTGTTAAATGATTAATCTAGATTTGTGTTGAACAGTCCATGGTACAACAAATACTTGGCACTTTAATAGCCCAACTGTATGGTATAACGTCACTTGTGCTATAAAATGAACTTGATTTGTTGTTAACATAAGTTATCACCATGAATACCTGACAATATTTACAAGTATTGACATTAATCAAATAAGATAATTAATATAATTATGTTAATAAATTATAATCCGATTGGAACCTTCTTTTTGTGTGGTTTCCAGTTGAATAATAAAAAAATTTTATATTATACTTATTTAAAATACCATTAGTGGATCCTCTAACCTTGATAATTGTTTTATATTTATTTAAATCTTTACATCAATATCACATCTCAAAGCTCTCTTCAACTCTTTTTCTGCTATTATCTATTTCTTTATTTGTAGTTTATACAGTAAACCTCCCTGTGGTTCGACCTCAGTCTTACCGGGTTATTTATTACTTAGACACTCCTACACTTGGGAGAAGATATATCAATTCTTTGATCGTGTTACAACTGCACTAAGGACTTGTCTGATTGGTTTAAACTTTATTTGTTTCATTGTTTGCTTATTTATTTTTGTTGGTTTGTGTAATTTAATTTTAGCATGCATTTTTATGTATTGCCTATGCATTTTTTTTTCTTTTTATATATTACGCATGCATAAGTATATTAGGTATGAATTAATGTTTTTGTAACAACCCTGAAATTTCAGTTCAAAACAAAGAGCAAGGACTTAATAATTCAATTAAGATTAGGGTAATTTTTTTTTTTGCAATTAATCAAAAATCCAAAAGAGTTTCCTCTGTATTTTTAGGTGCCAAGTTATTAACTCTTCTTCCACAATTTTCAATTATCAATTTTCCTAGTTGTCCTATCATCCAAGACTTCTACCTCTCATTACATTAAATTAGATTTAAATAGAAACATGAAAATTTACTTCTTCCTTTTGTAAATTTTCTTAATATTCTTCAAATTCCTATATTGTAACACAATTTATTTCATCATTCAAATACAAATATATATATATATATATATATATATATATATATATATATATATATATTGTAAATCCCGAGATAATCAAGGCTGGATTAAGTTAAAGAAAATAAACTAAACTAAAAAAGAAGTGGGGGCAAAACGAATACATTTAAAGAAAATGGGGTCTAAATTGATTCGTATCGGGTAAGATATTCTAAACATGGTCTTATGGGTTGTTTTAAAGTCGATTATGAATTGATGACTGGATATTAAATTATAGATTTGAGTTCTCTAACTCCAGATATAGTTAAAAATCTGAAGAGAGGTCAAACAGTAACAGTTGGACAATAACAGTCTAAGAGTTTGTTGATGAGCGATTTTGACTATCTTAGAGGCAAAACTGGGTTCTTTTCAAACATAGAACTTGTAGTCTCATGTCTTATCTTTCTAACGACAAAAATTTTGCTTGAATCGGAGTTCTATAACTCCAGATATAGTTAAAAATTTGAGGAGAGGTCAGACAGTAACATCTCAAAAAACAGACACTAACAGTCCAAGTGTTTGTTGATGAGCGATTTTGACTATCTTAGAGGCAGAACTGGGTTCTTCTCAAATCATAGAACTTGTAGCCTCATGCCTTATCTTTCCAACGACATAAATTTTGAACAAGACAGTAACAGTTAGACAGTGACAGTCCAAATATAAAGAAAGGAATGATAACTAGGATTGGACAAAGAAAAACAATAATAATGAGTGAAATGAGAAAAACATAAAGTACTAAGAAATGAATGAAAGAAAGACTTATTGGTTGTTGATATGGTTATTATAAAACATATCCTTGAGTGAGGAAAATTTATGAGATAAACCTGTGATTTGCAGGAGGGACCACAGGCGTGGTGCAGCAGCAGCAGCAGGGGAGCACGAGTAGAGCTTCTATAGCAGGTAGGTGATCCGCACCTATACTTTCTAGTTTAATTCTATGATTTAATAAGTTATTGACGTGAGATGTGAATTACTGAATATTGGATATTAGGAGATAGGAGGAAAGTTTGTGTAATGATGCTGATATTTGGATAGTATTCTTAATGTATGTGTATTCAAGGTGAACGGTTGTTCTGTGAATTTCCAAGTGATGAAATTATAGCCGATAAAGAAAATATGAGAAGTGTGATTTGGGGCGTGAACTAGCATACATTTAGTGTATGTTAGGATCCTGGGTAAGGGGATCACCATGTATTGACTAGCATACATTTAGTGCATGTTAGGATCCCGGGTAAGGGGATCAAGATGTATTGACTAACATACATTTAATGTATGTTAGGATCAGGATCCCGGGTAAGGGGATCACCATGTATTGGCTACAATACATTTAGTGTATGTTAGGATCCTGGGTAAGGTGATCGAGATGTATTGACTAGCATACATTTAATGTATGTTAGGATCATGGGTAAGGGGATCACCTTGCATCGACTCCTACAGGAAGATGATGATAACAATGAAATTGGTATCAATAATGTGTTAAGCGAAAATAATCATGGGTGGTTTTATGAGATCTTGAATGGAGGTTGATAATAAAAGAGAAAATGATTTTTAGTAGTTGAAGGAGAAAGAGTCTCCAATAAGAACCAAAAGGGAGAAGTAAATAAAATATGAATGTATGTTGTCTTTTTAAATTGCCGAATATTTGTATTGTTATATTAATGTGATATTCATATTTCAATAATATGTATTTTATTTTCAGGACCATCGCATGCACGACAGGAGTAGATTCTAGCTTAGGTTCTTTTTTTTTTTTTTGTAATTTAGGTTTTAGGGAGTATACCCTTGTATTTGGTAATATTACAACTTTTATTTAACTTAATTTGTATAATTGATGTTTAAACTTGAATAGATGAATTTAATTCGGTAGTTTATATAACTATGTTCCATTAAGTATGTTTATATCTTTAACCATCCATAATAATAATTGTTGTACAATGTATATCATCAACATTGTGGTGGATATGGATGGTGATGCTTGTGGAATTGAGACCCAGGATGATTGGGCTGAATTGAGTTGGAGATGTGATATATTAGAAGTGTAAACAGGTCGTATGTCGATAACTTGGGACCTCCCGGTATAGAGGGGACTTAGTCAAAATTTTGGTAAATTTTAATATGAAAACCTTGAGAATATATATATATATATATGAAGAAGTAAATTTTCATGTTTCTATTTAAATCTATTTTTTTTGGTAAATGAAAGAATAATTGGAAGGATTTTATTTATTGCTTGTGTTAATATAGAAAATAGAATAATGATATTTGTTAAAGTTTGATATGAATGAATAAACTTGATTAAGACGTATGAGTGAGAAAGAGTATATATATATTATTTGTTCTTGGCCGAAATTTAAACTAAAGGAAAATATAAAAATTTCATATTCAGTATTGTCTTCCATACAAGGCTTTGTACGGAACCATCTCCACAGTTACCTGATAGCTATTATTATACGTAAACTCTATTAATGATAGATGAACCTCCCAGTTGCCCCTAAATTCTAATATGTATGCCCTCAACAAATCTTTCAAGGTCTAAATTGTTCTTTCTATCTACCCATCAGTTTGAGGTTGAAAGGCTCTTGTCCCTAAAGCCCGTTGTATGCTTAGCCACAAATGAGATATGAATCTAGGATCCCGATCTGATACTATAGACACTGACACTCCATGCAATCGTATTACTTTATTTACATACAATTTAGCCAGCTTATCAACTGAATATGTCATTCTTATAGGCAAGAGAAAGCATACTTGGTTAATCTATCCACTATGACCTAAATAGCATCATTGCCTCTTTTCCCTTTAGGCAGGCTTGATACAAAATCTATAGAGATGTCTTCCCACTTCTATTGAGGTATCAATAACGTTTGTAAAGGCCCTGCTTGTTTTTGGTGCTCCACCTTTACTTGATGGCATACACCACATTTGACCATATATTTAGCTACTTCTATCTTTATATTTGGCCACCATTAGTATTCCTTTAAATCTTGATACATTTTAGTACTCTCAGGAAGAGTCGCAAATCTAGATTCATGTGCTTCTTGCAACACTTCTCTCTTTAGCGTTTCATCATCAGGTGAATACATTCATTTTCCAAGCACTATCATTCCATCCTCCAAGATTTGGAAGGAAGTCTTAACTCTTAACTTCACTTTGTCCCTAATTTTATCAGTTTTATCATCATTTTATTATGCTTCTAATACTTTATCTTGGAGTGTCAACCTTACTTGCAATTGAGATAATAAAGAACCTTCAGGTCCAACTTCTACCTTAGCATTTATCTTCCTCAACTGAAACAATTCTCTTTCATCATTGTCATCCAACTCAACATCTATCATCTTATTTTTGCGGCTAAGGGTATTTGCAACCACATTTGCTTTCCTTGGATAATATTCTATTATACAATCATAATCTTTAATTAACTCCACCTAATATCTTTGTCACATATTCAATTGTTTTTGCGTCATCAGGTACCTCAAACTCTTATGATTGGTAAATATTTGGACTCGGGATCTATACAAAAAATGTCTCTATACTCTGAGAGAAAATACAACAGCTTCCAATTCTAAATCATGCACCGGATAATTAATCTCATGAGTTTTCAGTTGATTTGAGGCATAGGTAATCACCTTATTGTGCTGCATCGAAACAATACCCAATCCTTTTCTTAAAGCATCACTGTAAATTACAAATCATTTAGTTCTAAATGGAAGGGCTAACACATGTGTTGTTGTTACTCTTTTTCTTAGCTCCTGTAAACTTTATTCACACTCATTAGTTCATTCCCATTTTGTCTCATTCTGTGTCAGTCTAGTTATTGGGATAACTATAGTGGAGAATCCTTCAATGAATCTCTTATAACATCCTGCTAATCCAAGAAAACTACGAATCTCAGTCATATTTGTAGGTCTCTCCCATTTTAATACCGCTTCAACCTTTTTAGGATCTATTAATATTTCTTCAGCTGATATAACATGTCCAAGAAAAACTACTTTTAACCAAAACTCGCACCTACTTAATTTAGCATACAATTGAAACTCCCTCAAGGTTGATAACATTTGTCTTAAATGTTTTTTATGTTTCAAATACGAATTGGAATAGACCAAGATGTCATCTATGAACACTATCATAAACTTATCTAGATTAGGTCGGTAAACCCGATTCATTAAGTCCATAAATATTGTTAGTGCATTTGTTAACCCAAATGGCATTACTAGAAACTCATAATGTCCATACTGAGTCCTAAATGCAGTCTTTGCCATATCTTGTTCCTTGATTCTTAATTGATAATACTTGGATCTGAGATTTATTTTCAAAAATACCCTGGCTCCTTTAAGTTGATCAAATAAATCATTTATCCACGGGAGTGGATATTTATTTTTTACTCTTGCTCTATTTAATTGTTTGTAATCAATATAGAGTATGAGGATCTCATCTATCTTCTACACAAATAATACTGAAGCTCTCTAGGATGAATTACTTGGACGGATGAATCCTTTATCCAGTAATTCTTGTAGCTATATCTTTAACTCAGCTAATTCGGCCAACGCCATTCTACAAGGTGGTTGAGCAACAAGTGTTAACCAGGGTAGTAGATCAATGGAAACTTCCACTTCCTTATCTGGTGGTAACCCTAGTAATTCATCTAGGAACATGTCTGGAAATTCTTTTAATATAGGGATGTTTGTCAACTCTCCAGTTTTCTCTTTCGAATCCAACACATAGGCAAGGTAAGCCTCATATTCCTTTTTAGTAATCTTCCTTGCAGTCATAACCAAGATGATGCAATTCGGTAAGACATTCATTTCCCCTCTAAATATCACTTTCATCCCATTCGATCCTTGGAAAAGTCATCATTTTTACGTAGCAGTCCATTTGAGCCTTATTAAAACTTAATCAATCCATGCCTAGTATCATCTCAAAATCCTATAATTCTAGGGGAATTAAATCTACTTCCAACTTGAGCCCATCTATATGAATCCCAATTCCCTTGTAGACTAAATCAATGATTGTGACTTCACTTGAAGGAGTACTTATCGTAAATCCTCTTTCTACCCTGTTAGGTCCTTTTCCTAATTTTCCCACAATTTTATTAGCCACAAATGAATACGTAGCCCTAGGATCAATCAATGAATTTACAAGTAATGAGTTTAACTACAAAGTACCTGCTACTTTGGGTCTGTTACCTTGTGCCCAGGGCCGACCTCTATTGGGGAAGCCATGACCTCCTCTTATATCATATGAAATACTTTGCCCTGGGTCTTGTCACCCTGCACCTTGGGCCGACCACTATTTCCACTGGCCCCCTACTATGCTGGCTTACCCGGTTTATCCACAGTGACATATTGTTGCTGGCTTTGGGTATGTTGCTTTTGTCCCTGTATGAACTCAACTATCCAAGGTCAATCCCTACGAATGTGTCCCTATCCTCCACAATAGTAACATCCTCTACTTAATCAAGAGCAATCACGCCAGCTATGCCCCTCAGCTTTACAAATATTAGGGGTGAGCAAAAAAAACCAAAAAACCGATTAAATCGAGAAAACTGGAAAACAATTAACTGAAAAAACCGAACTGTGAAAAAAACTGATTAAAATTTTGAAACAACTGACCGGTTCAGTTCTGTTCGGTTTCTGTTTTATAAGCCTGAATCCGAAAAAACCGAACCGAATCTAAACCGAAAAAATTCAAAAAAAACCTAGTCAAATAGAAAAAAACGAGCCAAAACCGAAATAATCGAGCCAAACCGGAAAAAACCAAGCCAAAACTGAGCCAAACTGAAAAAATCAAGCCAAATCAAAAAAACAGAGCCAAACCGATTTGAACCGTTTTTTGTCCTAAAAAACCAAACCAAACCGAACCCAAACTGGTTAGTTTGAATCAGTTTCGGTTGTTTTTTTTTTTAAATTCAGTTTGATTACTTTTTTTGATAAAAACTGAACCAAACCAAAAATAATCACCCCTAACAAATATAGCATCGCCCTGGTGACACTGAACAATCCCTCAGATGTGTCTGCTTGCATTACATATAATGAGGATAAGATAATGTATTTAGTCCTGATGCCCCTCCGGTAGAGCCTCCCTGAGAATGTGGCTATCTACCAACAGTCCCAGTAGCAGTACTCTAAATAGGCCTAGACACTACTCCTCCCTTCCTCCTAAACCGATTTAACTATCCCTTATCCTTTTTAGAAAGGGGAGATTTACTCGAGGAAAAATCGATATCCTTCCTCTTACCCACCTTTGCCTGACTCTGCTACCTTTCAATTATACGTGCCTTAAGGGCCTGGGTTGCCTCTATAAGCTCTCTGATTATCCTAAATTTAAGTGTTATTAAGCCCTGTCTCGAATCCTGGCTTAATTCATCTTGGAGTCTGTCAATCATGTACTATTCGATGGGAACAAACTGTGGAGCAAACATAGAGAGATTATGAAATCTCTTTTTATACTCAAGTATTGTCATACCCTCTTGCCTCAAACCTAAAAACTCTTGCTCCTTCACCTTCCGATGATATGATGAGTAAAACTAATTCTCAAACTGAACCTTAATTTCAGCCCATGTCTAAGACCCCATAGGCCTCCTACACCGCAGTAAATAAGTGGTATAATTTACTTGTAAATCCTCTGGTACCCAAATCTGCTCCATAATGTCATCTATTGTATGTAGCCATATGTCTGCTATCTCAGCATCAGGCTCTCCTAAGAATGAGTCACATACCAACTCTCACATACTCTTTACTACCTGAACTAGTGTAACCACATTGTTCACCGGTGAAGGTTTAACTTGTGTTGGTGGTGCCACTGAGGGTGCCGACACTGGTACCTAAGGCATCATCTCCATTATAGCTATCACAATTTGGGTTATAAATATCGAATCAGAATATGGTGTAGGGGTTATCACTGACACCGTTGTTGTTAGAGGAGGCACCTCTCTTAGATGAGGTGCTGCAGGTATGTGAGAGGTTTAATCCTCCAAAGAATTCTCTCTCTCTCTCTCTCTCTCTCTCTCTCTCTCTCTCTCTATGCTCTAACTCAAGATCTTGACCCCGTTCCAACGCTGGAGAGCGATCCACCATCTCACCTTGCCTTAAGTGCAGTAACATGAACCAATGTGATACTTATTAGATTCCAATTCAATTTCTGAACCCTGATTAGAGCTCTGATACCAACTATAACAACTCTAAAATTTAAGTTCAAAACAAAAGGCAAGAATATAATAATTTAGTTAAGATTAGGTTTTTTTTTGCGTCAATAAAAAATCCGGTAGAGTTTTCTCTGTATTTTTAGGTTCCAAATTAGCGACTCTTTTTCCACAATTTTCAATTATCAAATTTCTTATCTTTCCTATCATCTAGGACTTTCTCCTCTCATTACATTATCGTTTCTCAATTATCAAAATCACACGTGTTTAAACAATTCAATATAACATATTTACATATATGCAATTCAATAAATTATTCTATAAATTATAACTAAAATACATTACACAATTTCAAGATTTACAAATTAGGACCATTAACAAAATTATAATTGAAATAAGTATATAATTAAAGAAGAAACTCATAATTAAAATTATACTACAAAAAAAACTTTCGGTAAATTATTGACATGTTAAATTCTAAAATTTATATTACACAACAAAATAATAAATTCATTCATTACAAAATGATACCAAACAAAATATAAAAAAAGTGAATCTACTTCTTAGCCCAATATAAGGATGTACCTAAAAATTGATTTAATATAATAATTGGATTAGACAGATGAAAAAAATATCAAAAAATTCTTTCTTTCTTTCTTTTTTAAAATTTGCTCATAAGATCATTAAATTAATTCGTCCATCTTGTATTATATTTCAATTAAATTTCCAAATAATCCTTAATCCTTGAACTTTAACCAAAAATATACTTCTTCCTATCGCCCATTAACCCGAATATTACTTCAACTAATAGGTGATTAATTTCTCTCATGTCCATTAAACATGCGCTAATTCCATCAACCCGGAAAATTAGCTCAATGTTTCACCTATTCATTAGGGTATTAATCTCATTAACCAGTGAATTAATTCCTCATCACGTCTATTTGTCAAGGCACTAATTCCATTAATTTAGAAATTTGTTCAACGATTAGCCCATTCACGAGGGTATTAATATTATTAACCAGGAAATTAATTTCTTATTACGCTCATTCAGCAAGACACTAATTCCATTACTCTAGGAATTAGTTCAACGTTTTGCCCGTTGTTCAGGGCACTCATTCCATTAACTAGGGAATTAATTCATTGCATCACATATTTTATTTCCTCAAGTAAACAATATAACAATTAATAATTTATCACCCGCAATTAATCAAATAAAAATACATATTGACTAATAATAAATTCAGGCATCACATAATTACCTGACGACTGAGCTCGAGATGAAATTCCCTACAATGTGTCGGCCTAGCAGCCTCTACTGAATCAACAAGTTTATCACCTCATTTCTTTTCACATGTACAATACACACACACACACACACACACACAGACTCTTTCTCACTCAAATGTCTTAATCAAGTTTATTCATTCATATCAAATTTTAATTAATATCATTATTCTACTTTCCATATTAACACAATCAATAAAAAAAAACCTTATAATTATCCTTTCATTTGCTAAAAAAAAATTAATTTAAATAGAAACATGAAAATTTACTTCTTCCTTTTGTAAATTTTCTTCCTATTCTTCAAATTCCAACATTGTAACACAATTCATTTCATCATTCAAATAATATATATATATATATAATTTTATTTCTTCTTGGCTAAAATTTAAACTAAAGGAAACCATAAAAATTCCATGTTCTATTCATTCTTTAACATTAATTTCATCTCTTTTCTATACAATCCAATAATCTTATCAAAATTCTTGAATTTTTATTTTTATTATATTCTTTTGGCTGAAAATCCCTTCTTCAAGAACACCTAAAATTTTGCTTCAATTACCCTAGTTTCTTACTTTATGATTATTCATTAGGATTTGACCAAAATACTTAAAAATCCCATAAAAATTAATTTTTTTAATTAATATTCAGAATATTAGGATTTAGTTGTAGACTTTAACATTTAAGGGGTATAAAATGCTTATTAACCATAAAAAAATAAACCAAACACAACAAAATAACATAAAATTGAGTTTTAATTGAATGAATAATGTTTCATAGTCACAATGAAAAACAATTTTGCATGGCTAAAATGAAGTAAAGTAAAGCTTACCGATCCTAAACACATGCGTTTAAAATGAGGAATGTCCATGTTTGACAAACCTTTCACAACACTAAAAAATATCCTTTGCGGTCCCCTTTGAGCCTAGTAAGTTTTTCTTAAAAATCAACCCTGACTAGGATCATACCCCACACTGAGGGCAAGAACAAAAATTAGAAAAGCAATTTGACCGCAAGAATATATAAAATAATCCTTATTGATGAAATGGGCTCAAGCAATGTTAGGGGCA
>Ga0325403_1001538_pt1 | contig 19343 bp, 17 predicted proteins | sample PopdelMetagenome_19_FD_205665 | JGI IMG/M metagenome (GOLD analysis project Ga0325403, IMG submission 205665) | Populus deltoides microbial communities from Bellville, Georgia, United States - Xylem-PdKOR-R4 | ecosystem: Host-associated > Plants > Phyllosphere > Stem > Wood/Secondary xylem...
TGGTTGGTTCCCTCACTTGCTCATAAGCTAAAAGGGTTCTGATGCTTGTGTAAATAATTGTTTTTTAAATTTCATATAATGTTGTTCAATGATAGAGCACGATAGGAAAAGGAAAAAAACAAAAACTACCCTAAACTTCTTTAGACCTTGTAGCTTCAATCCCTACCAGCTCTGACCCGGCAATAAGGTTAGGAGTTTGAATGGCTATTTTGCTAAGGTTCAATATAGAAGAGGGTGTTGGATATGAAAGATTTAAGTCCTCTTAGTGTCATCACCCCTGCATAAAAAATACCGGCTATGGTGTTGACAAACTCAGGAAGGTTGTATCAATGAACTCGAACAATGAGTTTGGTTAGGACTTGGGAGAAGCATATTTTAGATTGTAGCATGAATGAATGCATGGATAGCAAATTGCCATTAGGTACTAGTTTTTTCATTAAGCTTGTTGTCGAGAAGCTTAGTAATCTTAACAAACACATATCATTTACATGGTTGGGATATAGGAATTTGGATGGTGAAGCTTTCTTGTAATCAAAGCATACGCTCTACTGGTGTTTTTTGTTGGTTCTTTTGCCATTATTTGGTAGATAATAATCAAATAACAAACCCTTGATTTACCAAGTTGCGTGATGGAAAAGATAAAGATGTATAAGAACTAAAAGGGGGAAGACACTAATTTTGTTTTTCAATGGCGGTAGAGTATAACTTCCCACATGACCTCTTCTTCATATCTATGGTGAAGATGCACATGTTTATTTAACCGTAACATATGCTTGTCATTTCTAAACTTCAATGGACACATGCAACAGTTGTTCTAAACTTCAATGGACACATGCAACAGTTGTTTAAACGTCCAGACTTGACACAGATTGCAATCTTATTTAGAAACAATGGAACAAGTATTTCAATGGCCGTGTTATATTTCAGTTGAAAAATGATCAATGTTTACTACGGGGCTAAATTTACATTATCCATCTAAATCTAATAATGAAGGTGGAGGGCAACCTTTTGTTTTCTATAGTTACATGTGCGCAGTGCATAATGAATTGAAGTTGTCAGCAGTGTTTTAAATCCTATTTTAGCAGCAAGCAGTGTTTTCTATAGTTATCTTGAGTAATTGCAATTTAATTTCTGACTTATTTATACAGTGATTTTTAAATTCATTCTTTTTCCTGATTCAAATACCATATTATTCTCCTGAGAATGTCTTATCATTAAAAAGGATTGGCTCACATGTGGTTGCAGATGTTGAAGCCAAAAAACTGAAGCTGTTTTGAGGTCGAACTCTGACATCCCACAATTAAGAGCAAAAACATGCTGGAAACCTTTCCTTGTGGGCAAAAGGCTTGACAAGCACCAGCGTACTATTTGCCGGACCTCCCACCCTTCAAATTAAGGACAGTTGAAATTTGGCCCTTCAACTTTCAAGACTCCTTGTAGCTGGGACCTTGATCGTGCTTCCAAGTCTTTTTAACCTTTGAAGACTACATGAAGGTGCCCTTTATGTTGTTGTTTTGTTCTTGTTATTCACCTTGTACAGATATTTTGTAAGAATTGAGCTTTGTTGTTGCATTTAACAAAATTGATTAAAAATTTCATCTATTTCAAGCATTAAAACGAGCAATAACATTAAGATCATAGAACTTTTCCAGGATGTATAGCAAGTTAAAAAATAAAAAATTCAGATTATAGAACTTACTGTATAGAAAATTTAATATTTCAGGATGAATAACATTACTCAAAAAGTTAATCTTTCCCTTATTTACCAATTGTATCAACAATCTGATTACTCTCTTTTTGTAAAACAAATTATGATGGATTTATGCAGTAATCCATACGTGAACACAAATTTCCATATCTGCAATTTAGTTTATTCTTTTTGACATTGACTTGGATCAAATCCAAGTGACTTGATAAATTGATCCACAATTTAGATATCATTTTAAACTCGTCTGGGTCAAAATTAATAATTTTATATAAAAAATTATCTGTTTTTATCAAAAATAAATAAATTACGTTCTGAGCTCTTTCTTGAGCTTGACTTGTTTATCTAATCTATAAACACGTTTAATAGGAATTTCATGTGTTATAATCGCAACAAATTCAAACTCATTATTCAAATCTCCCATAACCTCCTGCATCATATTGGGTTTAGCTTGGTGGGACAGAGATAATGTTGGTTAGTTTGTTTCCTTACCTTTTCTATATATTTCCTTTATAGCATTTTAGTTTACTTCTTGTGTATATAAGGGAGCATACAAAGCATTCGTTTGATTGTTTAAATGTCACTCAGATATACCTTCAGGTCCAATCAGCTCCAATGATCATGTCTAATATTTTCTTTTCTTTTCTTCTTTAGGTCACACAATCATATCAAGATAAATTAATTGAATTAAAAATTTAGAAATTCATGGATATCCAAAGTGAATATGGAAAAGTTTGAATATGAAAAGGTGGGAGTAATGATAATTTAAAAAGACGAGTAGATTAACTTATAGATTGAAATATCAATTTAAATTATTATTTAGAAAAACAAAAACAATATCATTTTGGTAGAAAAACATTTGCTCAAACTAAAATCCAACCTGAGTTAGGCTTTAAATTATTTGTCTACTCGTCAAGTCAAGCCGAGTATTATAGGGATGGTTTAAAAGCTTTAAATGAACTCAAATAACTCAACTTAAATAAAATAAATAGGGTTTACGTTTATAGAAGTGGCTTGACAAAGAGATACCTTAAATACAAAACTATCCCAAATTCTTTCATGATTAATCTTGGCAACGTTTAACTTAGGGGAACAAAGGTAGTTTTTCTATGGCTCGTTCCAAACTATATTTGCTTAATTGTTGCTTGAATCACAATTTAAGGATGCTAGAGGCACTGTCTTTGCCAGTTGCTTACGACAGTTTCTCCAAACATTAAATCATGATTGGATATGACGTTATCTGCTGTTGTTTTCATGGTATGTTTAGACCAAAAACGCCATTGCTAATAAAATGTAGGTTCCAATCATTTTTCAACTACGACAAGTTTGTAGCAGAAAAAAAACAACAGAAAAAACTGAAGGAAAAATAAATGAAAAATAAATTATTGTAAGAAAATCTAAATTCCTTATGTTAATGGTAGGGATGGCAAGTGTAACTACATCCATGGAGGTCCACCTTCATTTACTCGGTCGAAAATTAAGTGTGGAAGGAAGTTCGTTCTTAAAGTGAAGGTAGAGGTATTTGGGAATGTGATTATGATTATTTTTTAAAATATTTTTCATTCATAAATATATTAAAATGATATTTTTTTATTTTTAAAAAATTATTTTTAATCTTAGCAGATTAAAATGATTTGAAAACACCAAAAATATATTTTATTTTATGTTTATAAATAAATTTACGATAGTTTATGTATTTCTGAAAATGTTATTTTAAGTAATTTTTTTAATAAATATAAAATATTTTATTTTTAATCATCCATGTACATTATTTAATTGAAATTTATCATAAAAAAAAAAATATGTACTTCTAGGCCCGCCTTTTGACCAGAGCGGGTGTGGAGTATTGAAATTATACTGCACTCTCAAAGAAGGAAGGGTTTTTTTATGGTGCTTTATTGTTCATTGAATCACCTTAATATATTTTTTTAATTATATGATAATAAATTAATGTGTTAATTAGCGTGTGTGACAACCTAAACGTCATGAGTTCGAGCGCTGGGGGAGGTGCATTTATTTTTTGAATTGTTATAAATGACCCGCCTATGGAAAAAAATATAAGGTGAATGAATAAAAAGATAAAACAAGGAGAAGTGTGTGTGACTAGCCTGCTACAGGTGTGCCAGGTGTTGACCGTAGTCGTTGTTGAGTTTTTATTTCTTTTTATTTTTTTTCATTTACATTCTAAAACATTTACTAGATTTATTTACTTTTTATTTTTAATATGGTTTTTATTTTTAAATACTAGTATAATTCTTTATTTGAATTTTAATATTTTTTCTTAATTTTTATGTATTTCATATGAAAATAATAATATTATAAATAATAAATTGTTTATTAAAAATTGATTGAAATCGAGTTTACATTATAAAAAAGTTTAAATAGATTTTGAAGATGATTTCGTTACATATCACATTTACGATTTTTTTAGATTTTAATCCCAATGTCTATTTTTTTTGTTAATTTATTTTAAAAATCATAACATATTTTTTAAAACAAAAACAATGGTTTTAATTAAAACAATTACATTGAATAAGATAAATAAAAGACACATTAATAGAAAAGCTTATTTTAAAAAAAAGAAATCCAAAACAATTGTATTTTAAAATTTAATGATAATGTTAAAAAAAATTATTTATGTATTTTCATGTTTAAAAAAATTAAGTTTTTCATAAACGTGAACATATAAACTAATTTAACTTTGTACAAATAAAAGTTAACATAAAAATTAAAGAATTTATTTGAAAGTATGATAAATGTTATTTTTTAAAGTATTTTTTACTTAAAAATATATTAAAATAATATTTTTTTATTTTTAATATATAATCATTTACCAACGCTGAAAAATAATAAAATTAATTTTTTTAAAAATAAAATAAAAAACAAGGTGCTACCTCAGTTACAAACCGAGCCAAAATATCTTCATAGATGCAAAAAACTAGAGTGTGCCTCCTTCGACCTCCATTGTAATCCCTACTCAACGGGTTTAACTTAAAGGCTCTCTGTCCCCCCTCTCGCTCCAGTTTCTCTCTGAAAAAAAGGGCCACCTGAAACAAGCCCATCTCGGCCAGTCAAATTTAGCAGACCGCCAGCCAGCCAGGGGAGAAACCCTAACGAAAACCCTTCTTCTTCTTCTTCTTCTTCTTTTCCTGTCATCAATCTTTCAGCATTTTGCTTCCCACTAAAAAATGAGCACCAATATTAATAGCAATATACCATTGAGAAATCTGCTTTCTCTGATTCAAAGACGTTTCCTGAAAACATCATCTACTACACGACCTCCCAATGCCTCAACTTCTTTTACTGTTCAATACCTCGTCAACTCATGCGGCCTTCCTCTACAATCTGCTCTTTCCGTCTCCAAAAAGTTCCAAATCGATGAAAATAACCTTCAGAAGCCTCAATCCGTCATCCAGTTCTTGAAATCTTACGATTTTCAGGATGCCCACGTTGCCAAATTGATCGAAAAGTGGCCTGCTGTCCTCCGTTCCAGAACAGAAGGTAATCTCAAGCCTAAGTTTGACTTCTTCATAAAAAATGGCTTTGTGGGTCAGCTTCTGCCTCAGCTTGCCGTATTGGATCCGAGAATTTTTAGAGCCTCCTTACATGCTCATATCAAGCCATGTTTTGAGCTTTTGAAACGTTTTCTCGAAAGTAATGAGAATATTTTAGCTGCTCTTAGTCGTGCGCCTTTTTTAATGTCCTTTAGTTTCAATGCTACCGTGCGACCAAACCTTGACTTGTTGAAAAAGGAGGGAGTGACCGCTGATAGGGTTGCAAAACTGCTATTGTCGCAGCCAAGATCTTTACAACATAGTAATGATAGGATGGTTTATGCTGTCACTTATCTTAAGCAACTGGGCATCGAACCAGACAAGACAATGTATATACATGCTCTTACTGTGATTGCACGAATGAGTGAATCTGCTTGGAGGAAGAAAATTGATATGTTTAAGAGTGTTGGGTGGACCGAAGAGGAGGTTTTATGGGCTTTTAAGCGATTACCTTATATATTATTAACTTCAGAGGAGAAAATCCGGAGCATGATGGATTTCTTTCTGAATAAGATGAAGTTGGAACGGCAAACTATTGTTGCCAATCCTGCGCTTCTTAAATACTCTTTTGGCAATAGGATTCTTCCGAGGTGCAATGTTTTGGAGGTTTTGAAGTCAAAGAAGCTGATTAAAAGAGACCCAAACATTGCTACTTTATTAAAATTAAGCGAGAAGGATTTCATGGAGAGATGTGTTGCCAAGTATGAGGATAAAGTTCCTGGTTTACTGGAGATATATGGAGGAATTGACAAAGGAAAAAGATGATAATGGATAGCAATGAAGGTATTGTGTCAACTTGTTTTGATTTATATTTCTCAATCTATTACTTGAATACTGTGAATTCATTTTCTTATGATTTTACATATTCTTTCTGTATGTCATCCATTGGAGTTTGTTTTTACTAGCATTTGTTCATGTTGAAGATCATTTACCGTGTAATTCTTAGAATTTTCTGGGAAATCTTTAGTAAACACAACTGTCCTGATAAAATTATGTGATCGTATAGTTCTTCCATTGATTTTCAGAGTAAAACTGAATGGTCGAGTATTTTCATTTTTGGTAGAGATTTTTGCTTTGGGAATCTTAATTTGAGCACTAAAACATAAGAGCAGCTATATAAAACATGCTCTTTGGTTGGTTCCCTCACTTGCTCATAAGCTAAAAGGGTTCTGATGCTTGTGTAAATAATTGTTTTTTAAATTTCATATAATGTTGTTCAATGATAGAACACGATAGGAAAAGGAAAAAAACAAAAACTACCCTAAACTTCTTTAGACCTTGTAGCTTCAATCCCTACGAGCTCTGACCCGGAAATAAGGTTAGGAGTTTGAATGGCTATTTTGCTAAGGTTCAATATAGAAGAGGGTGTTGGATATGAAAGATTTAAGTCCTCTTAGTGTCATCACCCCCGCATAAAAAATACGGGCTATGGTGTTGACAAACTCAGGAAGGTTGTATCAATGGACTCGAACAATGAGTTTGGTTAGGACTAGGGAGAAGCATATTTTAGATTGTAGCATGAATGAATGCATGGATAGCAAATTGCCATTAGGTACTAGTTTTTTCATTAAGCTTGTTGTCGAGAAGCTTAGTAATCTTGACAAACATATATCCTTTACATGGTTGGGCTATAGGAATTTGGATGGTGAAGCTTTCTTGTAATCAAAGCATACTTTCGACTGGTGTTTTTTGTTGGTTCTTTTGCCATTATTTGGCAGATAATAATCAAATAACAAACCCTTGATTTACCAAGTTGCGTGATGGAAAAGATAAAGATGTATAAGAACTAAAAGGGGGAAGACACTAATTTTGTTTTTCAGTGGCGGTAGAGTATAACTTCCCACATGACCTCTTCTTCATATCTATGGTGAAGATGCACATGTTTATTTAACCGTAACATATGGTTGTCATTTCTAAACTTCAATGGACACATGCAACAGTTGTTTAAACGTCCAGACTTGACACAGATTGCATTCTTATTTAGAAACAATGGAACAAGTATTTCAATGGCCGTGTTATATTTCAGTTGAAAAACGATCAATGTTTCCTACGGGGCTAAATTTACATTATCCATCTAAATCTAATAATGAAGGTGGAGGGCAACCTTTTGTTTTCTATAGTTACATGTGCACAGTGCATAATGAATTGAAGTTGTCAGCAGTGTTTTAAATCCTATTTTAGCAGCAAGCAGTGTTTTCTATAGTTATCTTGAGTAATTGCAATTTAATTTCTGACTTATTTATACAGTGATTTTTAAATTCATTCTTTTTCCTGATTCAAATACCATATTATTCTCCTGAGAATGTCTTATCATTAAAAAGGATTGGCTCACATGTGGTTGCAGATGTTGAAGCCAAAAAACTGAAGCTGTTTTGAGGTCGAACTCTGACATCCCACAATTAAGAGCAAAAACATGCTGAAAACCTTTCCTGGTGGGCAAAAGGCTTGACAAGCACCAGCGTACGATTTGCCGGACCTCCCATCCTTCAAATTAAGGACAGTTCAAATTTGGCCCTTCAACTTTCAAGACTCCATGAAGGTGCCCTTTATGTTGTTGTTTTGTACTTGTTATTCACCCTGTACAGATATTTTGTAAGAATTGAGCTGTGTTGTTGCATTTAACAAAATTGATTAAAAATTTCATCTATTTCAAGCATTAAAACGAGCAATAACATTAAGATCATAGAACTTTTCCAGGATGTATAGCAAGTTAAAAAATAAAATTCAGATCATAGAACTTACTGTATAGAAAATTTAATATTTCAGGATGAATAACATTACTCAAAAAGTTAATCTTTCCCTTATTTACCAATTGTATCAACAATCTGATTACTCTCTTTTTGTAAAACAAATTATGATGGATTTATGCAGTAATCCATACGTGAACACAAATTTCCATATCTGCAATTTAGTTTATTCTTTTTTGACATTGACTTGATAAACTGATCCACAATTTAGATATCATTTTAAACTCGTTTGGGTCAAAATTAACAATTTTTTATAAAAACTTGTCTGTTTATATATATATATATATATATATATATATCACGTTCTGAGCTCTTTCTTGAGCTTGACTTGTTTATCTAATCTATAAACACGTTTAATAGGAATTTCATGTGTTATAATCGCAACAAATTCAAACTCATTATTCAAATCTTCCATAACCTCCTGCATCATATTGGGTTTATAGCTTGGTGGGACAGAGATAATGTTGGTTAGTTTGTTTCCTTACCTTTTGTATATATTTCCTTTATAGCATTTTATTTTACTTCATGTGTATATAAGGGATCATACAAAGCATTCGTTTGATTGTTAAAATGTCACTCAGATATTAATTTTACCTTCATGTCCAATCAGCTCCAATGATCATGTCTAATATTTTTTTTCTTTTCTTTTTTAGGTCACACAATCATCTCAAGATAAAATAATTGTATTAAAAATTTAGAAATTCATGGATATGCAAAGTGAATATGGAAAAGTTTGAATATGAAAAGGTAGGAGTAATGATAATTTAAAAGATAGGAATGAGAACCAATTTGATAATCTATCAGGTTTAAGGAGGGACTCAAAAAATTAAGTGGATTAACTTATAGATTGACATATCAACTCAAATTATGATTTAAAAAAATAAAAAAAACATTGTTTTGGTAAAAAAAACTTGCTAGAACTAAAATCCAACCCGAGTCAGGCTTCAGATTATCAAGTCAACTTGTCAAGTCAAGTCGAGTTTTATAGGCATGGTTTAAAAGCCTTAAATGAACCCGAGGAACTGAACTTAAACAAAATAAATAGGGTTTGCATTTATAGAGGTGCTTGATAAAGAGATATCTTAAATACAAAACTATCCTAAAATCTTTCATGATTAATCTTGGCAACGTTTAACTAAGTGGAACGAAGGTAATTTTTCTATGACTCGTTCCAAATTATATTGCTTAATTGTTGCTTGAATCAAGGTTATTAAAAACACATTTTGACTCTTAAAATCGTATGAGTTTACGAGTCAAAACATAAAAATGTGTTAAATCAGGTTAAAAACTTAAAAACCAGTAAAATCGGTCAAACTCGTGTAAAATCAATCCAACTCATTAAAATTGTTCAAACCGGACCGATTTCATGTGAAAATTAAAACAGCTGCTGAGTGTTGAGTCAACACTCCCCTTTCCCAATGAGTCCCCATCCTCACTCCCCCGTCCGACACTTCACCCTTCCCTTTTTCCCTTTTTCGTTTCCCCAAATTGCCAGCAGATTAAGAAATCGGTTCCACTCTCCACTCACCAGCAGCGCCTCTGATTTGAATCTAATTGTCTCCAGTTGGTATGAACAAAAACCTGCGAAACTGATCGAGTTTGTGACATGCACTTAGAAATTTTTGAAGTGTGAAAAATAGAAACAAAAAGGAAAAAATGGATCTTTTGTTTAATAGAATGTTCTCTTCTTTATTTTGTAATAAAGAAGCTCGAATACTTGTCCCCGGCCTCGACAATGCTGGCAAAACCACCATTCTCTGTAAACCCCTCCACTTTCTTTCTGTTATTCATTTTCTGGGTTTTTCTATCTTTACATATTTGTGATGTTTTGGTGTGTTTTCTTATGATTTAGATCGACTTCAAATAGGAGAGGTAGTCTCCACGATCCCAAGTGAGTTTCTTTTTTAAAAAAAGAAGAAAATTTGAGTTGGGAATTTATGTTATTATATGATTTTTTTTTATTTTTTGCTAATTTAATGCTTTTTTTTATGTGGTGTAGTGATTAGATTCAATGTAGAAACTGTACAGTACAACAACATTAAGTTTCAAGTCTGGCATTTAGGTAAGTAATTGGTTTTAATCTATGAAGTAATGGAGTTTTAGTCTGTTGGATTGATTTTATTATGTAATAAAGAGGATACTGAGAGCTAGTATGTAGTAGAATGATTAAAGGGTCTAGTCAAGTGGGCTTGAATCTTCACTCTCCACTTTTCACTCTCCACTCTCTCAGCTCGCTATCGAGATCCGGAACGTTCTTAGCGAGAAGAAGGTAAGAATTTATTCCTAATTTTTGTTTTTTCTGTCTCATTTGGTATTCCCGATATGATGCTATAAGAAATCAGGTCACGAGTTTTTCATTTTTTTTATTAGACTTTGTTGCTAGAAGTATTAGAGTTGCAGCAATTTTGGAGAATAATGGTGGTGAAAGTTTTAGTTTTGGGTTCCTGCAGCATGTTAATAATCTAGATGCTGTGATTAGTGGAAAATGAAACTTAGTTTTAGGATCTTTTATATTAGAGAATTGACGAGTTATTTCAATCATATGATCTAGGCTATGAATTTCGTAGAATATCTTAAATTAGATCAATTTTAATTAGAGTTGTTACAAGTTTGTCATGATCGATTTTTTATATCTTTTTTTACTCTATTTTAAAATTTGAACATTATTCAAATTGAACCCCTCTCTCATAATCATATATTCAGGCCTTGAAGATCACCCTCAACACAATCTTTTGGATTTCATCCGCAACTAAGGTTACGGCTTTGGTGTACTTATCTCCATTGATAAGGTAAATGCTGAGAAGGCCAACCTTTTGATGTACAAATTGGAGAGCATATACAACTTTGGGTTCATTGCATTTAGTTTGGGCTATTATGAGAATCTCATATCTGCCTATAATAGCAGCAACAATATTGCAATGAATCCTGAAATAATAAAACGTATTGGCATTGTATCAGGTCTGATAAGGTGTTCTATTGAATACCTTGGTACTTTCAAGATAGTTTGAGTGATGCTGCCTTTACTTGGTATTGTGGTATATGCGGTTGGACAATACCAAGGTAAAAAAGTGAAAGGACTTAGTTGATGCCTTCAATAGGCAGTATAAATTCAATATGAATGTGGGCCCTGATAGGTCAAGCTTACAAGTCATGGAAAAGGACAACAAGGAGTTCATAAAAGAATACATCCAAATATGGCATGAGACAGCCACACAGGTTAATCCTTCTTTGTTGGAAAAAGAGATGATCAATTTGTTTGCCAACACTTTCAAGGCCCCATACTTTGAATACTTGGTTGGAAACTTTGAATAATATTTCTCTGACCTGGTTACTATAGCTAAAATGATTGAACAAGCTATCCAATTAGAAAAGATTTTTTACTCAACTGAGGAGAAACGTTTCACTAGAAAAAGAAAAGAAACTGATTTTCACAATATTGAAGGTAATTATAAAGGCAAGAAAAAGAACTATCAAAACAAAGACACCTAGAGATCAATTATCTTGAAGATGAAGCTACAATGTCATTAGGCCAAAACTGGTTTATATATGACATCAACTAATTATTGGAAAGCGGTCCTTGTCGAAAAGTTCGTAGGAGAGGGACGATTGGAAAATTTCAGAAATTTCGATTAATGATTACTAAGTGTCTAACCCTTTTATGTGTTACTTGACTAGTAATCATAACTCAAGACGTTAGCATAAGGTCTTTATTGTCGAACCTCTTTTCTAAACATTCAATGAAATAATGAGTTTATCTTTCAATTGTGTCTTTTCCTTTGATTTTATAGCCAAATATCCTAAAAGGGGTTCCCTCTAAGAACTCATAAATACACTTTTGAAGTCTTGCGTGATCTCATAGATGCGATTCATTTTTTTTACCAAAATCTTTTACCCTAATGAAATTTTGAAAAATTGAACTTGCATTTTGATTTAAAAAATGATTTGATGTTTATTTAAAATGAATTTTTTGACATTTTACTTGTAGAATGACATATGAATCAAGCACCTCCTTTATTGAGGTGAGTAAACTTTAAACCAAAGTGCACAAATAGAAAATGAATCATCACCCTTGCATCATGACTCTTGAGCCATGTGTTTTTAATATATGCATAATAGTATGTAGTGGATTCATTGTTCATGGACTCACGAAATGCATCTCTTTGCAAAACTCAAATCATTACATTGCACTAGATCAAAGTTTATTGATCTTTACCGTCTGTGCTTGAAATGAGAAAAGGTTATCTTTACTATTCCTATCACATTCTAAAATGAATATACCACCTGTGGTCTTCCTTTGAGCCTGAATGATTTTTTTTTTCCCATGAAAATCCCAACTAGGATCACACCCTAAACTGGAGGCAAGTGAAAATTTCAATAATAATAAAAAAAGAAGATGAAAAGCTGTGAGAAAACTAAAAAGACAAGAGCCCAAGAAACTCCAATGTTAAGGGGCATGCTAAAATCACAAGAAAAAGTGATAGCCAAAACAAAGTAAGTATGCCTCGACCAAAACAGTGAAAATAGGCAAACCAAATAAAAGTGGCAAAAGAAAAGATGAAAGACACAAAGAATTGAACTGTTGTTAGTGATCCTTAGTCTTTGAAACCTTGAATCTCTCTTTGAGCCTTATGAATCCTTTTCTTTCATGGCAAAAAAACCACAGCTTATTTTACATGTCTGTAAAAGTCCTTTCTAACCAAGTAAGCAACCTAGAGTAATATGCGTTTTGCAAATTTCACAAGAGAAATCCTTAATGGGATCCATCAAAAAAGAAGGCCACCTCAAAATGGCCAAGGATTGAAAATGCTTTTGAAAACTTCATTTTTGAGAAATTTTTTACCTGGGCAGGCTGCCCATGAGAATTAAGCCACCTGAAAAATCTTTGTATTTTTCACCTGGGCAGGTCACTCATTACTGTGAGACCATTTCTGTAAAATCTTTGTATTTTTCACCTGGGCAAGTCACCCATTACAATGAGACCACTTACGAAAAATCCTCGCACTTTTTCACCATCAAGCAGGTTGTCTAGAACAATTAGATCACTTGGAAAATTCTTCGCATTCTTTTTACCATCGGGCAGGTCACGTAGAACAATTAGACCACTAGTGAGATTCTTCGTATTTTACCATCGAGTAGGTCGCCTGGAACAATTAAACCAGTTACGAGATTCTTCACACTTTTTCACCATCGGGCAAGTCGCTTGGAATAATTAGACCACTTACAAAATTCTTCGCATTCTTTTTACCATCGAGCAAGTCGTCTGAAACAATTAGACCACTTGTGAAATTCTTCCTGTTCTTTTTACCATCAGGCAGGTTGCCTGGAACAATTAGATCACTTGCAAGATTCTTTGTATTTTACAATCAGGCAAGTCGTTTGGAACAATTAGACCACTTGCGAGATTCTTTGCATTTCACCATCGAACAGGTCGCCTGAAACAATTAGACCACTTGTGAAATTCTTCCCATTCTTTTTACCATCAGAAAAGTTACCTGGAACAATTAGATCACTTGCAAGATTCTTTGTATTTTACAATCAGGCCAGTCGTCTGGAATAATTAGACCACTTGCGAGATTCTTTGCATTATTTTTACTATCGAGCAAGTTGCCTGGAACAGTTAGATCACGCGCAACATTCTTCGTATTTTACTATCGGGTTAGTCACTTGTAACAATTAGACTACTTGCAAAATTCTTCGCATTCTTTTTACCATCGGGCAAGTCACCTGAAATAATTAGACCACTTGCGAGATTTTTTGCATTTTACCATTGAGCAAGTCGCTTGGAACAATTAAACCACTTGCGGAATTATTCTCATTCCTTTTACCATCGGACAGGTCGCCTGGAACAATTAGACCACTCGCAGAATTCTTCACATTATTTTTACCATAGAGCAGGTCGTCTGGAACAATTAAATTATTTCTTAAAAATAAAAAAATAACAAAAAAAATCAAAAGAAAAGAAGAGGAAAAAGCTTTCATGCTTATTTTTATTTACAAACTTATTATACGAAGCCAAAAGAAAATGAATTTTTTAATGTCTTAGCACCATAAGTACTGTAAAGAGAGGGCAACTATTATAAACTAATTTTTGATTTATATTTTTATATAAATAAAAAGAAAATGAAATGGTGAATGAAATGAAAAAAAATGGAATGAATGAAGAAAAATTAAGATTTGGGTCAAAACAACACAAGTTGGAAGCTTTGGGGATTAATAAGGTTGGATTTATAAATTTAGGAGCTAATTTTGGTAAAAATTAAAGATTGATAAGTTTGGGGACTTAATTGAGCTTATAATTAGTTTAATTAATCAAATCAAGGGTTTAATTAAAAAACACCAAAGTTTGGAGTCAATTAAGGACTAAATTAATAAAATTGGAAGGTAAGAACTGTTTTGTAAAAGGCACTAAAATGCAGGGGGGCAATTATAATTTTGCCCAGGGGTTCGCTCAAACAATATTAAAACATCGAGGACCAAATTGAAAGATAACCGATTCAATCCAAAAACGGCGCCATTTTTCATTTCCATTCATAGTCTTCTTCCTCTGGAAACAGAGGAGCCCCCCCTGCAAAGGAAACACCGACTGCCACCAGACAACCCACAGGCACACGGAAATTCCCACAAATTTCATTACCATTTTCTCATAGCGTTCTCGTTTCCTTCACCACCGTTAACAAGTCATTGAGGCGTGGAAGAAACCACCACCAACAGTCCAGCATTGGCGGGACTGTTGGTGTCCTAATCCGGCCAAAATACGAAGTCCTAGATACTATCCTTATCAGGAGAAGATAAAAGGCAAGCCCAGTGTAAGAAAAGAAGAAGAGAGAGATGAGAGATCGAAGGAGAAATGAGAGAACAAACGAGAGAGAAGAAAAAAAAAACATAAAGACAAGACAAGAAGAAACAGAGGGGAGGAGAACAAAAGCAGAAGGAGGAATCCCAGTTTCCCAGCAACGAGCACCTTCACCAATCTTCGCCCAAGACGCTAGAAATAGTACTCCAGCAGCTGGTAAGTTTTCATTTTTCTCTCCCTTGCATTGTAATTACAAAGCTACTGTAGCAGGCGAGTGTGGATGATCCACGCACGTCTGCGGGTAAAAACCAACCGGTTACTGGTCTGAACCAATAACCGGGTCAGGTTGGCTGGATCCAGCCCTGCCTGATGGGTTGGAAATCAAACCAAAAAATTGCGTAGCACAGAATTGGGCTGAACTTAGCTGATACGAGAACTTAGCCCATAATAGTCAAGCTAGTCCAAAAACTTCGGCCATCAATAAATTAACATATTAAAAAAAAAAAAAAAGAGGCTACGCCCGTCTTTAACTATAGAACAAGACATGTTGTACTATCAAATGAAGCAATATAATAACTATTTTTTAAAAAAAAATCAATGAAGTTTTTATTAAAAGTAATACGGTTTTTTTATAAGGTACATAAATTATTGTTAGATTTTTCTCGGTAAATAAAATGATTAAATTACTTTTAAAAAAATATTTATTAAACTAGCATTTAGAAACTTGTTTTTATTTTTTATTTTTTTAATCACAATTAAATAATTGAATTACCCTAAAAGAAAAAAAATATTAAACTGACATGACTTGGTGCCGTGATTCTTTCCAGGATCCTGTATTTGTTGGCTTCCCACCGTCCTGCAAGGCCATCAGGACGCATTTCTTCTAGGACAATGAAAATGAATATGGCAAAATCTTATCCCTTGGAATCTGGAAATGGTGTTTTGGATATGCTGTTGGTGGCTGTGGCTGGCTGAAATAAAAATCTATCTACACCAACCACGTTTTTTTTATGCGGCTTCCACTCCAAATTGAATCTGTGAAAAACAATTATTCATTGCTTTTCATGTGTTTTCTCTTCTTTTTTATCATCGATATTTTCCCATTACTTTCCCATTCCAGTCCAATTGATGTCCCAACGGTCTCAATTGTTGTCCCAACGGTCCCAACAGTCCCAATTACTATCCCGACAGTCCTCTACCCTTCCAAAATTTTTCTTTTACGGTTGCATATCATTTTTATTTGATAGGTCCCAGCACAGATAATAAATTGTTAAGATAAATAATGCATTGTTTTCTCTTCTAGTAAGAACATATTGTTGTTCTGAAATAATAATTGATTGCATTGATAACAACTGTGGCTGCTTAAATAGCAAGACCACGTACAATAGAAACTGAATATAACTGTATGAAAGAAAAGTAACGAAAATAATGCAAGTATTGCCATCACACTTGCACATAAACGCTTCCCACATATACCATGTTCAACTGTCAGCAACATGCATGCAGCATGCATGCACGATCTCTTACACTTGCCATCTACGTGCATTACGTGCATGCATGCTACATGCACAATCATGTACGTGCTATAGACATCCCCGAATACTTGGGATTTGGCTTAAGGCCTCTCTCTGAATGTCGTGGCCTATTATTACCATTGATCTAAACTCCTATTTTCTACCTTCCCCAGACTGTTCCCCTCTCTCTTCTCTTGCTGATAACAACCCGTTTCAAAATTTTGCAAAAACAACCACGTACAGGACGACACCAGTTCGAGAGCAACCTTTTTCCCCACTATCCCTTCTTCTTTCCAAACGAACATCGTCACCCAAACCTTCACCGATCTGTCCCTCCATTGTTACCATTGCATAAAAACCCAACAGATTCGTGCTGGGAAAGTTCATACGAGCGAGACTCATAAGTACCTGTCTTATCTTCGTTAATTTTGTTTGAAATTTAGCTCAAAATCTCATTTTTGTTCTGGGTCTTCATTGTTTCGGTTTGTAGAAAAACGTTGCAGAATTGTGCTGGGAAAATACCTAATTTTTTTAAAATAAACCTCACAAAAAGTATTTTTTATTAAACTATTTTTTTAACTACAACCACAAAAACAATCACAATGCCAAACACGCTCACGCTTGGGAGAAGAAACTATATAAGGAAGTGAGGGTATGGGGCAATGATGTTGTGGGTTTCTTCTTTGGCTGCCATGATTTTATATTTCTATTGGCTCTTAGCTTATATGAATTTTAATTAAATTATTTCTTATTTATATTTACTTAGAAAATTATATAATAATTTATTATTGTTTCTTTTTTACTTATATTTTTTATTTCAAAAAAACAATTTATTTCTTCATAAATTCATTTAGTTTTTTTTTTAATATTTAACTTAAATCGTATCCATAATAACAGTTTTAATTAAATAATTCTACTCACAATAATTCATTACTAAACATTTTGATACAATTAATTTCATAGCACACGAAGTACAATAAATACACGTGGGTCAAACGAATTCTCACTGTGATAATAAGAGACCACGTTCTGCTCTGTTATCTGAGCTCGGTTTAAGTAGGAAATTTTTTTCATTAACAGACCTCTTCTGCAATGGCGTCCCATTTAATTTTTGTCAAGTACTGTGATAACCACTGATTATCAAATAACTTGATTGTGCAACTAGTCTGTGTGAACGCTATAGTTCTACGGAGAAAATTTTTTATCCTACTGATCTCATCAATCTCCTCTATAAATAGCGACTAGGTTTCTCCTCAGTCCTCACTCAACCAAAATAATATCGCTCATTATCCTCATTCACTCACTCTCTTGCACCATTTAGAAGTTTAGAAAAATGGCTACTGAAAATGAAGAACTTGAAAACATTGAGCTCAGGGAGGATCTTCCAACTGAAAGGTTGGCTAATGCAAGGCACGAGCTTGGTGAACATGATGGTGTAAACATGTCCATCGAGGTCTCTGACACTTTCGTCTTCAAAAATCCTGAGAACATGGGCAAAGCATTTTTAGGTGAACTTGGTCCTGAAACAGGCACTTACATCTACAGCCGTCACTACAACCCAACCGTATTAAATTTTAGTTATCAGCTGGCAGCCATCGAAGGAACTGAGACTGCCTATTGCACTTCCAGCGGTACATATGCTTTAAATTATAATATATGAGCTGCTTCTTGGATGCTTTGGTTACAATTATATATGTAAATTAATTTCAATTATGTCTCTTTGGGAACATTTGATAAAATTGGAAGAATACATAAAAGATTAGCTTGTTCTTGCACAAGTATGACATGTAACTTCGATTCTTCCAAATGTTCTGATGTATCATATGATAAAATTCAATTCTTCCAAGCGTACAAAATAATTAAACCACAATTTATATGCTTTGGACAGGTATGGCAGCAATATCATCGATTTTGCTGGAGCTATGCAAAAATGGAGGACATGTGGTGGCAGCTGAGTGTCTCTATGGTTCGACTTATGCGCTCCTGAATAATTTCCTACCAGAGAAATGCAACATAACGACAGTCTTTGTGGACATAACTAAACACGAGGATGTGAAGAAAGCAATAGTCAAAGGAAAGACCAATGTGCTGTACTTTGAATCTATCTCGAACCCAACTCTTGTTGTTGCTGACATCCCTGAGCTGAGCAAAATAGCTCATGAAAAGGGAGTGAAGGTGGTGGTGGACAATACCTTTTCCCCGTTGATTCTCTCACCAGCAAAACTTGGAGCTGATGTTGTTGTGCATAGTTTGACCAAGTATTTCAGTGGTGGATCTGATCTCATTGCAGGTATCTGCAATTAAAAGTTTCAGAAATTATTTTCCTTCGATTACATTATTATTCCTCAAATGTAATAGGGAAAAAATCTTCCTTTTCTAACTGTAAATCAATGGAAATTCCAGGAGCTATTTGTGGTCCTAAAGAAATAGTGAGACCGTTGATGGACTGGTCCCTGGGGCCCCTGACGATTCTAGGCCCCACAATGAATCCCAGGGAAGCCTATGAATTATCAGCCAGACTTCCTCACTTAAGCCTGAGAGTGAAGAAACAGTGCAACCGAGCCATGAAGTTGGCCCAGAGAATCAAGGAATTAGACCCGTCTCTGGGAATCATATATCCAGGCCTTGAAGGTCACCCTCAGCACAAACTCTTGGACTCCATGCGCAACAAAGGTTACGGGTTTGGTGCGCTTATCTCCATTGACATGGTAACTGATGAGAAGGCCAACCTTTTGATGGACAAATTGGAAAACAAATACCATTTTGGGTTCGTTGCAGTTAGCTTGGGCTACTATGAGAACCTCATGTCTGCCTCTGGTAGCAGCACCAGTAGTGAAATGGATCCTGAAACACTGAAACGCCTTGGCATTACTCCAGGGCTGATAAGGTGTTCTATTGGATACCTTGGCACTTTGGACCAGAAGTGGAACCAATTCAAAAGCGCATACGAAGAAATGAAGGAGTGATGCTACTCGTGCTAGAAGGGTCCTCCACTCTACTGTTTGATTACTATAATAAAGAAAAATGTAT
>Ga0325403_1001542_pt1 | contig 19318 bp, 15 predicted proteins | sample PopdelMetagenome_19_FD_205665 | JGI IMG/M metagenome (GOLD analysis project Ga0325403, IMG submission 205665) | Populus deltoides microbial communities from Bellville, Georgia, United States - Xylem-PdKOR-R4 | ecosystem: Host-associated > Plants > Phyllosphere > Stem > Wood/Secondary xylem...
CCTACTTCTTTAAAAAATGGGAACTATTTCCACAATTAGCCTATGAAAAAAATATGACTTTTTTTTAATTTTTCTTAATTAATTTTACATGTTTTCTTTTCATATTAACTTCAATAGAAGAAAAATGATTTATATCCTTATTTGTTCTTTTGATTTTAAATGACACTTTTAATGCGAGCTAGCACTTTATTGTTTTAAAAAAATAGCAATAAACATCTATATATAAGCTTTTATTAATATTTTTTTTTATTTTCAGTTCTTAAGTATGTCTACAACAACATTAATATTTCAACCTATAAGCACAAGAAGATTAAAACAGAAAATCTTACTTGTTTGAAAATAAAGTTTAAATTTAATTAATTGAAAAGAAAGGTTCCCATCAAGTTTGATTTATATATGAACAGAATTACATTTACAAAAGAAAATTATGGATACGAAGCTAGCTCGACCATTGTCATAATAAATTCTTATCTACAATTTATGACTGTGGTTCTTATTGGTCTCTATATATATATATCCGCGCGCGTGTTATCTACAGCCGTTGGTCTATGTATGATGGCTATGTGGTTTAAACCAAAGACATGGTTGTTGGGTAGGAAAAGATTCAACCGAATATATATTACAAAGATCCAAACGAGAGGATCGATCCCAATCGATTCAACTACTGCATGAAGCTCACTTTTTCAGACTGGCCCCATGCTAAAGGGATTAGCGAGCAGCAAGCTTGAAGTTTCCAAGGCTCACAAAACTCCTGAGTCGATGGGAGCTAGCTAGCTAGATCTTTATGAGGACATGTGTGTATGAAAGGTGCAAGACAAGCAAAGGCGTGCATATACATGAGAATGACACAGTGCTGATCATGAGCTCGAAGATCATGTCACTAACTCACTAGTGCATCTGCCCTTCATGTAAACGTGAAAATGTCCACATTATAAGCTATAATCCTCATCTCTTCCTTTCTTTCTAAACTTGGGACCGCAACAAGACCACGACCATTCTTCTTTAGTTGCACACTTGATGATCGCATTCTGTCTCTCATCCTCACACGCGTATATAGATTCCAAAGTGGAAGTGTGTTTCTGCAGGTCCGTGATCATGTACACTTTCTCTCTAGATGAAAACACAAGGATTATTATACGTAGGTTTTGAGTTTGCCCGAGTTAATGGGATAGGTTTTTCTCTTGCGAGCTATATATGTGCGACGACAGCTGCTATGAAAGGAGAAGATCCAAGCCACTTGCTCACTTTTTTTTCTCTTTTTCCCTCCTTTTAGAATCTTTGTGAGTGTTGGGTAGGGATACTCATAGTTTTTTAAATGATTGATGCTATCATCTTCAAAAGAAGTAGTAGAAGAAGAAGAAGAAGATACTTATTTTTGCTTTTTCTAACCTTGAATCATAAAAAGTACATGCATGCTCCTTCTAGTTCTAGCAAACCATTTTCCATTCACGATCTCCCTTTGTTGCCTTGTCAATTTACTCTAGAATGCAATCAAAATTCCCACTCAAGAAATAGACAAGCACATTCCCATTATCACAAATGAAATAGACAAGGATATCAATCCTTTGGCGATATTAAACCAACAAGGGTGAGATTTTGTCGCGTATAATTGCATTTTGCAGCGCAATTCCAACCACTTCCAGGGGAGATATTGAAAGGGATTTGGCTTTGGAAAGATCAGGAAGACCCCGAAACCAAAATTGGGAAAGCCCATTTTGTTTCAAATAGATTAAAAAAAAAACAAAAAAGTCAAGTGCGGTGAGCGTGGATCGAACACGCGACCTTCAGATCTTCAGTCTGACGCTCTCCCAACTGAGCTATCCCCGCAGTTGGTGACACTTCATCTCGTTTTCATTATATTTTCATATATTTATAATAAATAATTTAGGTATAATTCGAGAACTTTATTATGTGGTCCGTGCAGTAATCAATGATATCACTGTCACTTTTTAGGTCCATGTAACAACACTTATTTGAAAAAAAATAATATAGATGGTGGAGGAATATATACTTCTAGAGATTTCCTTTTTGGCAAGGCAATGAGCTTGAATCATTAACATCAACAACATTTTGAGATGATCACTCCTAGGCTTCCTTCCACATACAAAAATTGATTGGGGCATCGATATGGGCCCAATGAGGTATTGGTATATAATTTGACACAAGTGGGCCTGAATGCTGCAGCTCAACTTGTGCTTGTGGCATAATTGGGCTCATTCATTTGAAATGGAAGCACAATATGGGTGATGAAATGTCGTTTTATTTTTAGTGCTCTTTCAAACCTGCCTGTAAAGCATAGTTTTTAAATTCGGTGTAGTTTAAGTTTCAGGTTTCAGGTTTTGATCGGGTCACCGGATCGGTCGAGTCATTTTTTATTTTTTAAAAAATCAAAACGGCGTCATTTTAGTAAAAGAAAAAACAAAAGTCAACGGGTTGCGACCGGGTTTTGCCAGGTCGCCAGGTCAACCCGTCGAGTCTGCCGGATCCCGGGTCGGCCCGTTAGATCAGGCCGGGTTTCAAAACTATGTTGTAAAGCATATTTTTAACTGCAGATTAAAACAGCCAATAAAGAACTAATTAGAAGGTCATAAATATTAGCTAGTTAAGTAAAGCTAATACAACGATGTAAACTATTTATGACATTGAATTCTGATTGTCTCTGTAAATTGACCTTATAAACTTTGAGTTTGATTCAATTTAGGTTTTTAGTTGAATGGGAATAGAAGTCTTTGGGAGCACGATTCAATTATGTTTTTGAAGATTTTTTATTTTAATTTTTTTATATCAATATGTTGATGTAAAAAATTATTTTTTTAAAAAATATATATATATTATTTTAATATTTTTCTAAAAAAACCATTTTAAAAAACAAGGGCATTAATGATCTACAAGTTAACCTAATTATTCAATGCCTCAGGGCTCAGGCACCTTCGGGGCAGTTCTGACAGCTATGATTACAATCGAAGGAAACAAAATAAGCCCAATATTGAATAGATGAGTCAGAACCAAAGGCCCATTTCACTTTAAAGTCGGCATAGTGACCAGCCCAAAACAGTTCTTTTAAGAAAACCCTAAATCTTCACTATATAAACTCCTTACTCTCTCTACGGCATAAAATTTTGTCCCCGGTGATAGGGTTTTTGCAGCTCAAAAAGAAGAAGAAGAAGAAGAAGAAGAAGAAATGGTACTCTTCCTTTCACTTCTTCTGAGCAATAGTAAACAACAGCGTTTGTTGCTTGATGATATGATTCTGACGTGTTTGTTTTGCAGGGGAAAGGAACAGGGAGTTTCGGTAAGAGAAGGAACAAGACACACACTCTCTGTGTGCGATGCGGTCGCCGCAGCTTTCATCTCCAGAAAAGCCGCTGTAGTGCTTGTGCCTTTCCTGCTGCCCGTGTCAGAAAATGTAAGTTGCTCCCTTTTAATAGATCAAGAATTGATAAATAGATGTTTTTTTTTATTATTATTTAAAGCAAGATTTGGTTTCGCGATTGCTTTTCGGTGTTTATTGTTATGATCTTGTTGCTTGCCTTTATGTTCTTTGAAATTGTTTTACATTTTTGGGATTTTTTGGATTTGTATTTTGATTTACTTTGGCCAGCTTTTAAGACCCTTTTTTCGATTTACTCTGATTATAAGAATGAGAGATATAGAGCTGTTTCAACCACAGAAAGCATGTTGTTTTCGCATCATAGGGTTTGTTTTTAAGGAATTCTTCTGTTTGAGCGAATTTGGAATTGAAGGTTGTTTTTGGCAAACTGTGAGGAATTTGTATGAATTTTTTGTCTTTGGTTTCCTAGATAACTGGAGTGTGAAGGCTATCCGCAGAAAGACCACTGGAACTGGCCGCATGAAGTACCTCCGTCACCTACCACGCAGGTTCAAGACTAACTTTAGAGAAGGTAAAATTAAATTCACTTCTTTGTTGATGCAAAATTTATTTGTTGTTTCAGTTTTGATATGTTATTCTTTGGTTTATTTAGGTACTCAAGCTACTCCAAGGAACAAGGGAGCTGCAGCAGCATAGTAAGGCTTAGAAGGGCAATGAAAGTCTGTTTTGTTTCAATGCTTTTAAATTTGCAAACAAGAAGTTTTGAATTGTTGTTTAATTGCTGTTACTTATTAGCCATTGAAAGATGTTTTCAACAATGGAGACCTGCAAATGTTTACCATTCTAGTGTGGTTATGGATGGTTATCACCTTTTCACGTATTCTATAGGTCTGCCCATCACTTCTATGTCTACAGTCGTATGATATTTGATAGTTTGACAGCAATGAAATGCATCTATGGTGCTTAAAGAGCATGGATTGGTTGAGTGGTTTTTTACAAACAAAATCTTTGCCAATTCCAGCCTCGGTCCATATTGAGGACTGAGCTACTTGCTTCAAACCTGATTGTGTATGTTGTGAGAGGCTTGAGTGCAGGATTTTGCAGTCTCGGTGTGCTTTGTGCTCTATTACAAAGCATCATTTTGATTAAATGTCTGAGCCTTATTTATTTGTTATTATTCCAAGTTAGACCACCATGTTCAGGAAAACAAAAATTTCAGGCTCCGGATGCAACTGCCTGCCATCGCGTTTGATCAAAGGTTGCCGATCCCAATCTTATTCATCACTGGCATAGGAAGCGTCTGGTGTACTTGTGAGATTCTCGATTAGCCCCATATGATGTTCAATTTATCCATGGACGCAACGTCGGGTGTAAACATATCCATGGATGGTCATTGGAAGAAATTTTGGACCTACTGATGGTTAAACGTCCGCAACACTCACCCTGTTATGATCACATTAACTAGGATTGAACTTGAGAAGGTTGTATTTTTCATATTCGTTTCAAATATTACAGCATGATTTGACCTCGTTGATGTTTTGTTAATATTTTTGCAAGCAGCCAGAAATCCAACCTCCTCCCAAGTTCGCTCCACAAGACTTGAGACACATCACGTTTATTCAGTTCATTCTACAAGCCAAAATAAGCTTAAGATAAATTACATGTACTCGTGCTTTTCAAAACATTTAATCCCCGGAGTTTACTACTTAATCAAACTTTAACAGCAAAATCCTTGAGTTATTTGGTTAAACCAGTGCCAGAGTGAAACTCAAACTTTATAATCACTGAAATCAAGTAATAGCTCCTCCATTTTTGTAGCCAGCGAAACATATAGCCACTCCAGCACTGCCTTCTCATCACCGGAGCAAGGATACAATACATACTGTATGGTGAACCGCTCAACCTGTCCAGCTCTACCCTCCAAGGTGTTTTTCTTTTACACTTCGTTTGGATTAGTTAGCACTGTGGGACATGCTAGAGCACGATGGCAATCTGTTAAACACAACAACCACCTCACGTCAATTAAGGTCTCCGTCCCATCTATCTTCTATGGGGCATCAAATGCATGGAGTTCAACAGGAAGTATAAGGCTTTCTTAATGATTATAATCATCTTGTAATCCACTTGACAAATTTGGGAATTTAGTTGCAATTCTTGCCAGGATTAGGAATGGCAATGTTACCAGAATGGTCTGTCCATGATGAAAATGGAAACATGGCTCTATTTATATAGATTACTCACCAGGGAATGAGGGAACATATTTGATTCCACATTCTTTTATCTCAGTGTTTGAGCCAGTAGTTCCGCAATTGAGCCATGTGCAGTAGCATCTCATCACGACCTTGATTGGTAACACTGCTGGTCATAATCCAAGGAGGTGCTGTCTCAAAGAAGCCGCGTATGAGCTCCTGAAATTCATTCACATTTTCTTCAGGCCTTTTCCCACCATTCCTTTTCTTCTTCCGCTTGTCGCATTTGGTGAAAATTAATGTCATGGGAACCTGAGAGACAAGAAAATCGCCTTTATAGACATCCTCCCCTTCCCTCCAACCTTGACTTAGATATAATAGCAAGTGCTATCTTTAATAGGGAGAGTTTCTAATCTAATGTAACTATTAGCAAGTTAGCTGAGGAGATTTAAATCAGACTTGAAATCCTAATGTCCATTCATATCAATACATGAAAAAGAGGATGCAACTGAGGCCACTGGCAAGTGTTGTGCAAAGTTAAGCCCAGAACATCCTAACCAAAATCAACAGTCTCCAGAACAGCTAGGGAAAGGAGAAGATATAAACTGTAATTGCACATGCATCATCAGCAAAAAACATACTCAAAAGCTAACAGTGCAGCAGGTCATCGGTTGATATATTCCTTTTATCTCATTCTAGCAAGAAAGATGAGTTTACCTGATTCTGACCCAGCCAGCTGGCATATTCAAGATCAATTTTCTTTGCAGGAATACTAGCATCAATAAGAAGGAAAACTGAGACCAAGGTTGAGCGATTGAGAAAATAATCTTTAGTAAACTTATTCCAATCTGTCCGGAGTTCCTGAGGTGCAGATGCATACCTGTTCAGAGCAGAAACAAATGCAATACCAGTTAAAACTCTCTGACATGAATGAACATGGACCTATAAGTTTTGGTTGAATAAAAATCAACATCATAAGCAATAACTAAATGATTAATATAATAAGAAAAAGGAAAACACCAAACTTTGATTTGGCAGCTGTCGAATCCAAAGATCAACTCAACGATTGTCACAAAATTGTTGTCAAGTACGATATATGCAAGCATGAGGCATACAAGGTAGAGCATTGTAAGCACAATAGAACAAATATATCCTATGCACAAAGAAAATCCATCTTTACTGTCTCAATAGAATAGAAACGCGACACAATCGTGAAGAAGCAGTTCACAATCCAATACAACTGGACAAACTCGAAAAAATTAAGAGCTCAATACAATATAAATAGATGCTTAGGCATCAAAAACAAAGATTTACTTTCCTTAACAACTTTATTATTTAAAAAAAAATGAGTTCATTTGCCACAACAGAGATTCAAAACCATTAAATACTGCCAGCAGAAATAGCAAGAATAACTTGATGACAGTATCCATCATTGCACTCTGCAATTCATACACGTTCAAAGCTCTTTTCTGTCTCGATAGAATAGAAGACTAACATATTTTGAGAAAACATTGCAAATTCAATAAATTGGCCTACCTAGATAAATCAACAACAAAAGTTAAAATTCAATAATAATAAAAAAGAGAGAGAGAGAGGGAACGGAGTGGTAAAATTAGCGGCAAGGCATGAGAAAGCGAAATAGGTACTATAAGCATCAACTAACAGATAGTTATCGACTAAACTTAGTTTATTCTCCAGAAAATAGATTCTAAACCCGAGAACACTATTCCATATTGCACCTATACAAAATTCGCACATGATCAAAACGAACCAAAGCATTGAAACCATACCCATATCCAGGCAAATCCACCAAGTACCAGCTATCATTGACCTTAAAATGATTGATGCACTGCGTCTTCCCTTCACCAAGAACAAAAACACAAATAATATTGAGTTCTAAGCAACAAAGTCTCCTCCTTTAGAGTACCCCAAATTCAATACATGTCATTTCACTAGTCACAACACAAATGCCACAATAGAAAAAAATCCCATCACTTCTTGCTGCAAAATTTATCACATAACACAACAATAGACATGAATCAGTAAAGAAAAAAAATATAAGTTTATCATGAACTGACCAGGTTTTTTGGAGGTAAGTGCAAGTTTCTTTCTTCTAACAAGAGAATTAAGAAGAGAAGATTTTCCAACATTAGACCTTCCAACAAGAGCAAACTCAGGCAAACCATCAGAAGGACAATCTTCAGTTCTGACACTACTTTTAATAAACTCAGCTTGAACAACCTGTGCATCCCTTGCATACTTGCTCAACACAATATTAGACCCTTTCAAAATCCTAGCACTTAGACCACTATTCTCATTGATTGAAACCTCAGTGTCTGGTGGGATAAATAGTTTGTCAAGTGAAAATTGAGTTTGGGTTTCTTCTTGGGGTGTCCAGAAATTGTGGGCTTCGGTGATGGGTATAGGTTCTGTTGTGGTTAGTGTGGATTTGAGTCTTGTAAGGGTTGGTAGTTTGAGCTTGGTGATGAGAGGGAGGTTGATATGGATGTTGTAAAGAGAAGGTGGGCAGTGAGTGAATTTTGGTAGCTGAGAAAGAGCCATTTCTATGTGTTTCTTCGCAGTTTTTATGCGGGTGGAAGCATCAGCTACGGCTATGCCTGCTGTGGTGTGGTCTTGATGAGGGAGAGAAGAGGCAGCAAAGAGATAAATCTCACTATTGTTTTTATATTTTAAAAGTATTTAAAAAAAATTAATTTTTTTATTTTATTACTTTAATTTTAATTTTAATTTTAATTTTTATTTTTATTTTTATTTTTAGATGATTTTGATATATTAATATCAAAAATAATTTTTTTAAAATAAAAATATATTATTTAGATGTGTTTTCCAATAAAAAAAACTTTGAAAAACTCTTTTTTCTTTTTTTATTATGATTTATTTTAAAATTATTTTTGTTAATTTTATTTTTTAATATTTAAATAGTTAAGAATTTAATTTTGTAATTTTTTTTATTTCTATGAGGTTATTACAGTTTACGAATTTGTCAATATAACCCAAGTCGCTCTACTTCATGGGTTTAGTGAGGTTTTCTTTTTTAATTAAACTTTACTTTTTATAATCTATTTTTTTTCTTATATACTTAAAAAATAGTTTTAGAGAAAAATCATAGTATTAAACTTTATAAAATAACAAAAATTAAAGGATCTGAGGAAATCATTGTTCACCCAACTGCATTGCACTTTGGATTACAATAGTAATCTACAATGTTTTGCATTTTCTTTAAAAAAAAACAATTGTTATGATTTTTTTAAATTTGCCGATTTCATCTTTTAAAAGTGGCATTGTTGAGAATTTAGTTTTGAAATTTGCTTCTTTTTATTTTGTATTTATATGAGCTTAACGTGGTTTCCTAGTTTGTCAAGGTAATTCTGATTACCTCAGCTTACGAGTTTGGTGAATTGTCTTATTTTTTTAATTAAACTTAATTTTTTTATAGTCTATTTTTTTCTCATATAGTTACAAAAATAGTTTTAGAGAAAGGTTGTTTTTAAACTTTACAAAGTAACAAAAAATAAAGGATGAGAGTAAAATATTGTTCACCAATACAAATTACACTGTGAATAACAATAATAATCCACATTGTTTTGCTTTCTTATTTTTTTGCTTTTTTTATTTTTTTAAATTTATTTTTATCGATTTTATCTTTTCATATTATAATGATTGAGAATTTAGCTTCATAATTTGTTTCTTTTTATTTTACTTTTCTATAAGGATAGCATGATTTGCGAGTTTGTCTTTATTTAAGAGTTTAGTGGATTTTTTTTAATTGAACTTGGCTTTTTTATCGTTTATTTTTTTCTCATAGAGTTAAAAAAATATATTTTTAGAAAAATGTTATATTATTAAACTTTATAAAGTCTGTAGACCTATTCACAGGTTTGGATGATTGACTTGGTTTACTGGTCTGGTAAGTTTAATTTTTTTATTTCATCTTTAGATGCTGGGTTAATTGGGAATTCAGTTTTATAATTAGTTTCGTTTCTCTTTTTATGAGATTATCATGATCTAAAAAAAAACATTTCGATATTGGGATGATGTTTGATTTCGCAATTATCTATGTTTGTTATCATATAGTTAAATAAAAAATAGTTTGAAAAAATTATAATCCTGGTGAAATCTATAACTCGGTTCACAAGTTTGGTGTACTAGCCCGGGTTACCCAATTCACAGATTTAATGAGTTTATCTACCTATAGGATATACTCTTTTTTTTTTTATTATTATTTAACACTGGATTTATTAGGAAATAGACTAAATTATTGATTTTTATCTGCTTTCTATAAGGATAATTGTCTCAAATAAGTGTATATTTTTAAGTTGTTCTTCAATTTCATGAGCAATTATTTTTATTATATAATTAAATAAAAAAAAGTTATTAAATTCAATAAAGTCCATGACACGGGTTGTGGGGGGACCGAGGTGGATCCAATCTATCATTGTCTCAATAATTTTTAAAAAATTATCATTTTAAAGTTTTTTTTAAAAGCTAAGTCATATTTTTATCGATCAATCAAGATTGTATTTGGATTTGTAAAAGCAATCAATTTAAGTTGAGCTAATTTCCACACAATATAATTAAAAACTTGAGTTAAATAAAGAGTTGAGTTATGAGATTTTAAAATTAACCTATTATGTCAGGTTTGATAATACTGTTAATTTATTATGTCAGGTTTGATAACACTATTAAAAAATTCTCTGTGTTTTTAATATTTCTTTTACATCTAAAAAAAATCAATCTAACTTATAGTAGAGCGCGTGCTAGCATACAAGTAGAAAGTATTTATCATAGTAAAACCCAAGCTTTCCACCAAGTTTCAATAACCATGGTTGCATATCAATAAGAACATCACCAGTATAGAAATATAATTAAAAAAACAACTAAATAAGTTTTATAATGTAAAAATATTTTTAAAACATGCTCAATATTCACAATCCATCCATGATATAACAATGAAACAAGTCTCGAAACAATGATAAATTTTTAAAATAAACAGTCCCGGAGCATGGAATGAATTACTAAATATTTTTATATTAAATAGAGTGAGAATTCTAATAAGAGTTTATGAATTCAATTCCCTATTTAACTCTCGTACTTCAACAAAATAAAAGAATATAAATTTGTTTAAAGTATAGAACAACCTGAACATTTTCATTTTGTTTAAGAATGGAAATATCCTTTATTTAAATTTGTGTTTGATATTATAGTGTAAAATATTTTTTAATAAAAAATATATTAAAATAATATTTTTTTATTTCTTGTACCAGCATCAACACTATAAAAAGAATATAAAAACAAACATTAATTTAAATTAAAAAAAACAGCCTAAAAAACATTTTAGAAAATATAAGCTACGGGCAAAATCTATCATAGTTGTGCTGGCTACTCTCGTGATTTTTCCCCCTTTTATTCAAAAGAAACAATGTATTTTTAGTGTAGTAACACGTCTTCCAATGGCTTTTATACTGGAATAATAAAAATAATTATTTTAATATTCATTTTCTCTTGTGAAAAAATAAAAAAAATAAATAAATATTTTATCTTGCAAGTTCTTGAGAAACACCCCCATAATGTTTAATAAACTATTAAAAAAATATAATTACACATGATATTATTATATTCATATAAATATATATTTATTATTAATAAAAATTTAATTTATTTTTAATATTCATGAATCTAAAGTACAATTAAAGTCCATAAAATTATTATAGTTATGTGATTTTTATTATATTAAAACATTGTTTATAAAATGTTTCTAATCAATATTCTTTTAAATAATAAATACTTATTAGAGTTGTAAAAATAAACACATATCATGTTATTTTTTTTTTGTGAAAGATAACATGTATTCTTGTAAATTAAAATATAAAAAATACTTGAAACTAATATATAGATACTTATAATAAATTAAATTGTTTATTTTTTTCTGCCTCTTTACTTAATTTATCATTTGATATATTTTAGACACGTAAAAGGTACAATTTTGTATTTTTTTTTTTTTATGATTTTCATATATTTTTCCCCTTAACAAACCACTCTTTCTGGCCCACTTATCCCCATTTTCCATTTCAATTAATGCATCCCGTAGCGTTAAGGAAAATACATACATATATACATACATACATACACACACGCGCGCGCGCGCCCATATATATAGAAAGAAGAGAACAAGCCAGCTATCGGCTTGGCCTTCATTTTAATTGTTGGAGAAAAATACTTGTAATTTTTTTTAAAAAAAGATTGGACATGAATTCTCAAACCAAAAAAATATTAAATTTACTATTAAATAAAATTTATAAGGAAAAGAAGATAAAATAGCATGCTAAATTTTATTCAAAAAAATTTAAAATAAATCGTTAATATTATATTTTACAACAAATTTATTTTACACAGCTCCAACAAATATATCAAAATATTATCAAAACATAAAATCAAGATTTTTTAGATAAAGCTAATTGTTTATGTTCCAATAGCTTCTTTATTTTTGTATTTTAAAAATATTAAAATAAAAAATATTATTTTTTATTTTAAATTATTTTTTTAATATATTCATATTATTCTATATGCTAATATAAAAATAAAAAATAAAAAATATCTATTAGCACCCTTAATTTAATTCCTTTATATCTATTCCCAATTATACAGAAAGAAAAGGGAATTAAGCTGTAACGTCATCGTTTTAGCAACTGTACCCATCACTAATCAACCAAAAGTTCTCCGTAAATATCCAGACAACAGACCAATAAGCCACAGCCACCTCAGCCCGGACACGAATTCCTCTAATTAATTCATCTCACTGTCTCAGTGTCTCCCTCTGCTTTTTTCTCTTCGTCAGATCTCTCCTTCCCTACTCGATCTCACTGTACAAACCGCACAGAGCTTCGGCATGGCTCCTCCGGCCCAAACTAACCGATCTCCGTCGCCATCACAACCGTCCGGGTAAGTGTAAAAACTCATCTCTTAAAATTACAAAATCGCCACCACTCCTAACATTTCATTTTTTTTTTCGATACAGAAAAAGCGAAGTCACCGATTTAAAATCGCAACTCCGACAACTCGCCGGAAGCCGACTCCCCGGCGTCGACGATTCGAAACGCGAACTATTCAAAAAAGTAATATCATACATGACCATCGGAATCGACGTGTCGTCTGTATTCGGTGAAATGGTTATGTGCTCAGCAACATCAGATATAGTGTTGAAAAAGATGTGTTATTTATATGTTGGTAATTACGCGAAAGTTAATCCTGATTTAGCTTTATTAACGATTAATTTCTTGCAAAGAGACTGTAAAGATGAAGATCCAATGATTAGAGGACTTGCATTACGGAGCTTGGGTTCTCTTAACGTTGCGAATTTAGTTGAGTATTTAGTTGGACCGTTGAATGCTGGGTTGAAAGATAACAATAGTTATGTTAGAATTGTCGCGGTTATTGGTGTTCTTAAATTGTATCATATTTCCGTGACTACTTGCATTGATGCTGATTTTCCCGCGGTTTTGAAGCATTTGTTGCTCAATGATCAAGATGCTCAGGTGAAATTGTTGTTTTCGTTTTGATAAACTTGAAGTGATCAGGTTTAATGTGATTGCCGTGTTGTGTTGTGTTAATTTTTTTGGGGGTTTGTTGTTAGGTTGTTGCAAATTGTTTATTTGCATTGCAAGAAATTTGGAATGGGGAAGCTAGTACGTCAGAGGAAGCGTTAAAGGAGAGGGAGGCTTTGCTTAGCAAGCCGGTTATATATTACTTTTTGAATCGGTATGTTTTATTGAGAATTCATTTAAATGCCTGATTATATTGTGTTCGTTGCTTGAGAGGTTGTGTTTTCATTATAACAATTTTGGTAAATTCTTGATGTGTTTTTTGATGGCAGGATTAAGGAGTTCAGTGAATGGGCGCAATGTCTTGTGCTTGATTTGGCTGTGAAATATGTGCCCGCAGATAGTAATGAGATATTTGATATCATGAATCTTCTTGAAGATAGGCTTCAGCATGCGAATGGTGCTGTTGTTTTGGCAACCGCTAAAGTGTTTCTACATATGACATTATCTATGACTGATGTTCACCAGCAGGTGCTACTGAAAAATCCTTTTACCCAAATTATTTATTTTAAAGAGCAGGGAAACTGTACAGTTATGAGTTTTTTTAACGGTAAATATCTTGCATGTATGTAATCACAGGAGTGAGGTTTCATTGTTAGGAAACTTGGTAAATGTTATTACTTTATTAACACAGAATATTTTTATGTGAATCTACTTTGTTTGAATTCATCTGTAATGCAATATCTATGAAGGCCCTAATCCCCTTAATAAATAGAATGCATATGGTTTTGTCATGGTGTAGATACGCCGAATTCAAGAATTTAAGTTATTGTGTGTCATCCCAGCTTTAGTTCAGGAATCAGAAATAAAAACATCATCTAGCTAGTTATGTAGAACATGATTGTCCCGGCTTTAGTTCAGGAATCAAAAATAAAAACATCATCTAGCTAGTTATGTAGAACATGATCGACCATGTTAAATCACCCCAGATTGCCTTGATGAATAACTGTGAAAGTGTTTTGATTCATAGCTGTGAAATATTAACAATTCACATTGGGTATCCGTTGCACGGTTCTTCTTTGAGTTCCCTTCTTTATCCTAATAGCATTTCTACTACTTGATAGCTATTTTCCGAAGCAGTCAGGTACTTTAGGTCCGGCCTATTATCAAAAGTCAGACTTTTTATGGGGCAGCAAATCTGATTATTTTAAAAGAATCATTGTGGCTGTAATGTCACTCCAACTTTTATTGTCTTGGAATGATCATGCCTTATAATATATTACTTTGGTAACCTTTACCAGACCAATGTTTCACTAATGAAAGATTTTGTTGATCAGGTATATGAACGTATTAAAGCCCCGCTGCTTACCCTAGTGAGTTCTGGAAGTCCAGAGCAATCATATGCAGTTTTAAGCCACCTCCATCTCTTGGTGATGCGTGCACCATATGTATTTTCCTCAGACTACAAACACTTCTATTGCCAGTACAATGAGCCATCTTATGTCAAAAAGCTGAAGCTTGAAATGTTGACTGCAGTTGCAAATGAGAGCAGTACTTATGAAATCGGTGAGTGTAAATTTTCAGTCATTTTGCAGCCTATGTGGCAAGATTTGAATGGGCAATTCTATATTCTTTCCACATGTTTGACTGATGCATGTCTTCGTTGAGTCAATTTCAGTGACCGAGCTGTGTGAATATGCTGCCAATGTTGATATTCCTATTGCAAGAGAGTCAATTCGGGCCGTTGGAAAAATAGCACTGCAGCAGTATGATGTGAATGCTATTGTTGATAGGCTTCTTCAGTTTCTGGAAATGGAAAAGGACTATGTGACTGCTGAAGCTCTGGTAAGAAACTAATCTTTGGAGGTTCAATTATCCAATGTTAAGACTACAAACACCTGCATACTGCTTTATAGATTCCTTGAGAAAATACATAATGCAGTCAAATAAACAGCTATCCCTTGTTTGACTTTAACTATGAGCATCAGATTTACATGCTGGGTTTTGATATTCAGGTTCTTGTTAAAGATCTTCTAAGGAAATACCCTCAGTGGAGTCATGATTGCATTGCAGTTGTTGGGAATATCAGCAGCCAGAATGTTCAAGAACCGAAGGCCAAAGCTGCTCTTATATGGATGCTAGGGGAATATTCTCAAGACATGAGTGATGCTCCTTATATCCTAGAGAGTTTAACTGAAAATTGGGATGAAGAGCATTCTGCAGAGGTAATTAAATTTGCTCAAGTTATCCTTGGCTTGCTGTGTTTTTTCCCCTTGTCTTCACACACGTCTTTGGCTGAGTAATCTTAGCATCTGGCATTTGTTTTTCTCATTGGACATGAGATTTTTCATTATACAGAACAAGGGGCATGATTTGCCTAATCTTCCACATCCATGGCTGTGATTGAGTTTGTCTGGCTTTTGCTCATAGCAAAACATTTTCATTAGAATAACAAAATACTGTTCACCATGTAAGTAATGAGTTATCAAATTGTGCAGGTCCGTTTACATCTTCTCACGGCAGTGATGAAGTGTTTTTTCAAGAGGCCACCTGAGACTCAGAAAGCATTAGGAGCTGCATTGGCTTCAGGTCTTGCTGATTTTCACCAGGTGTCGGTTGATCAGTATTTCACTCTCCCAATTTTTGTTTTTTATGGATCAACATGTTTTGTTTATCTTAGTTTTAATAATAGTTAGTTTTTATTCAAATATTCAATTTAATTCACATTTGGCTGCAGGATGTTCATGACAGGGCCTTGTTCTACTACAGGTTATTGCAACACAATGTAACAGATGCAGAACGTGTTGTGAATCCTCCAAAGCAAGCTGTTTCTGTCTTTGCTGATACTCAGAGTAGTGAAGTCAAAGACCGCATTTTTGATGAATTTAATAGCCTCTCTGTTGTGTACCAGAAGGTAACTGCTGTTTGCTACCCTTGGTACTTGAAATTAACTCATCCTTACTTCTTGGTTACCCATTGCCATTAATCCATTATCCTTTAGAATTGTTTTGAAGTTTTTGCTTTGGGGGGGAGGGGGGGCACCTGAAAGAATGTCTAGAGATCAGAAAGAAGAAATAGGTTTAGAGGAGTAGGCTGGTGTCAGACTGATACTCAAAACACACGTTAAGATTGTGCCAGAGTCCTTAAGAATCAAGAAAGCAGTTCTTGTAACAATCTAACAGCACCTCAACAACGTAACAAACCTTCCTACTAGTATATTCTAGCTTTTTTTATTGTCAAAAAGATATTGAATTGTGCTCGATTGAAATCACTTCAACAAAATTTTGTTCCTCTAGTTACAACCCACGTGCATGATTACCATCCTCATATTTCTGGTTTTGGCCGGTATCTCTGTAGAACAGCTGAAATTGTTTCAAGATATGTTCTGAATTAACTGATATTAAAAAAATCTTGCAGCCCTCATACATGTTCACTGATAAGGAACACCGCGGACCATTTGAGTTTTCAGATGAGCTGGGCAATTTAGCTATCAGGACAGAATCTGATGTTCCAGTTCATGTAGTCGAGGCAAATGACAAGGATCTGCTTCTAGGTACTTCCGAGAAGGAAGAAAGCAGAGGTTCTGGTACCAATGGTTCTGCATACACAGCTCCTTTATATGACACTTCATTGCTATCTACTGCTACACAAGTACAACCAGAGTTGCCAATTTCAAACCCTGCAGCAGCTGGCCTGAGTCCACAATCTAGCTTGGCCATTGATGATCTACTTGGTTTAGGTCTACCTGCAGCTCCTGCTCCTACACCTGCTCCGTCACCTCCTTCTTTGAAGCTTAATGCCGGAGCTGTCCTTGATCCTGGCACTTTTCAGCAAAAATGGCGTCAACTACCAATATGTTTGTCAGAGGTTTGCTTTATGTTTATGAAAATGCTTGAATTCATTTTTTTGTCTCCAGCTCTGAGTATAAGTCAAGACTTGTGGGGTAAAAGTTGTGGTATTGAAACTTATGGATAGAATGAGATAGCTTTCTGATTCATTATGCGTAGGCTTACTTATTTACAGTTAGCCCCACTGGACTTGCACTCATCTTTGTGATGAATCGATCATTGTTACAGGAACTCTCTGTAAGTCCTCAAGGAGCTGCAGCATTAACAACACCTCAGGCTCTTCTCCGGCATATGCAAGGCCATTCCATCCAATGTATTGCATCTGGCGGTCAATCACCTAACTTGAAGTTTTTCTTCTTTGCTCAAAAAGCAGAAGAGTCATCGATCTTTCTTATAGAGTGTAAAATCAACACATCATCAGCTAAAACACAAATAACTATCAAAGCTGATGATCAGAGCATGTCTCAAGCATTCTCTACTTTGTTCCAGTCGGCATTGTCCAGGTTTGGCACATCATGAATGTCCACAGTTTTTCACTCAAGCTCCCAGTAGGTAGGTCCTTTTTTTTCTTGTTTCTGCAAGGAAGATTGAAAAGTGAAAAATGAAATAATGAGGAGAAAAAAAAAATTATTGGACTGCTGTAGATGAGTGTACAATGAGATCAAAAACAAAGAGTTCTTCCTTTTTGATTTTTCTTGTCACATATTTATGTTTGCTTAAACTCCATTTCAGTTGCTCAACATTTTATAGAACCATGGTAATTGTTGTATTGATTGTGTTGCTGGGTTACCCTTTTCTTTTTCACTTCGATGTGATTGAGCTTCCATGGGTTTTTTTGTGTAAGAAGCAAATTAGGGACAGAAGTCATTTTAATTTATGGGTGCCTGTTAACATCGTGAAGCTATTCTTTGTGATCAAGATGTATATGGAGATGGAGTAATCTTAGTTGCCACTGTAGTCCCCCCCCCTCCCTTGAGCAATCCTAAACTGGTGGCCCCTGGAATGAGGGTAGACAAGAATGTGGGGTGGGAAGGGAACCATGGAATGGAGCCACCTTTGGTCCTAGCATTCCTTGTTTGGCAATAGCTGTTTGTTAAGATATAGTTAGAAAGAAAAAACCAGTCTGTTATGGTTTTTGTTGTTGACAACCACCGTATTCCGAGTACTGACCGGTGACTACTGAGCAGGGCAGGTCAAACATAAATTTGTCCTAGAGACAGGATATATCCGCAAACAAATTGCCTCTATTGTGTACAGATTCCTTCTGTGTTTTTTTGGAACGAGAACCAAAAGCTATAAAAAAGAAGGATGAACAGTACTTATTCCCGGACCCATTCTATTGCACCACGGAAAATGGACACAAAATGCGAAGGTATATAGGCAAATAACACTAGCTAACGAGCCGAGCCGAGCCGAGTTCTTATGTGTCTGAGCAAGGCCTGCTCAATTTTATCAAAGCTAAGCTCATCTCTGCTTGAATGATTGCTGTAAAGGTCACGCTTATAAACGAGCTGGACGTAACTTCAACGAACTTATGGCAGTATAGTTATTTGGCGTGATTTCCTTAATAGTGTGAGGCTACTTGTTTTCTATTCCTTGTATTTCTTGTTTTGTTTTCTATTCCTTGTATTTCTTGTTTTCTGTAATATTTCGGAATTTTTTTCCTCTGTCAATACTTTTCTACTGTTTTTTATACCATGTTCAGTTGTTCACTAGTTTAAAAAAATTGTCCCCTTCCTCGTCCACGTGTATCTCAATTCCTTGCTTCTACTCTTAGAAAACTTTACTTCCTTTTCCAGCTCTCAAATATTGTACATTTGGAATATCATAATTTTTTTTTGTTAATAAACAGTGTATTTCATAGATTCTTAAAGAGGATATATCTATATTTTTCAAGTCCTTCATACAAGACAGTAATAAATTAGTTTACTTGATGAAATCTTATACAAGCAGTTTTTCCTTTCAAATTCTTACAAATGATCTTATTAGTTTGCAGCGAGTGATGAAGTTGTAAAAAAACTTCACATAAAAATAGACTTTTCCTTGAATGATTGTGTGTAGCCCTTATTTTGTATAGCCAAAAATGATTGTGTATGGCCTGAGTGCCTGGCTTTGTATGGTGGATTGTATGGCTTGGCTAGGAATGCTCTTGCCTGCCTGCCTAGTGACTGGATGTATTTTCATGGCAAAGAAGATATATTATTGGTGGAAAATTTGTTGCTGGTTATTGGTTGCCGAGTTGGTAATCCTTGGAGGAAAAATTGTGCTTTTGTATTGGTATAGTATATGAAAAAACCATGTGCTAGCTATGATGGTTCATTTGTTGACATGCACATCGTTTATAAAAATATTGGCCATGAGCAATGTTACCTGTGTATAAAAATAGTAAGG
>Ga0325403_1001543_pt1 | contig 19307 bp, 9 predicted proteins | sample PopdelMetagenome_19_FD_205665 | JGI IMG/M metagenome (GOLD analysis project Ga0325403, IMG submission 205665) | Populus deltoides microbial communities from Bellville, Georgia, United States - Xylem-PdKOR-R4 | ecosystem: Host-associated > Plants > Phyllosphere > Stem > Wood/Secondary xylem...
TGAAATGATAATAAAAAAGGATTGATTTTGACAACAAGTTAACCTTAATAAACTCATTCATGTGATTTGCATCGTACGATTGTATTACAATATCCAGCAACAACCATTGTCGCTCAGGTTTTTTTTTCTTCTGCTTGCTTAATATCATTTTCATTTTCTGAATATTTAATCATGAAAGTGCAAGAACGCCCTGTTGCAGCACCAAATTAAGGAGGTTTCCCAGGGAACTCGTGTTTTGTTTTTTTGAAGGGGAGGCTTGCATCATCACGGCACTCGGTACTGTTTATTTTTTTAAAAAAAAATATTATATTTTATATTTTATTTGTGTTAAATTAATATTTTTTTGATATATTTAGATCATTTTGATATGTTAATGTTAAAAATAATTTTTAAAAAATAAAAAAAATTATTTTAATGTATTTTTAAATAAAAAATATTTTAAAAAACAACCACGATCACACTCTAAAATACGTTAGGGGTTTCTGAACTTGTCCAGCATCAAGAATAAAGCATCAGTCAGGAATTCCTGTATCCCCCCCCCCCCCCCCATTTTCTTGTACAATTTTCAGCATCAATAAATATAATTATATATATATATATATATAAATAAATAAAATGATTCAAGTTTAATCATGCAGTGCATGTGGCCAAGTAATTTCAGAGCTGAATTTATCCAAAAAGGCGTTCACAGCTCACGAGCCGACGAGATGCAATTAAGTCGGTCACAACTTTAATTTCAGGCCAAGTAATTCGCAATCAGTACCGATATTGCTTCCCTTTTCTTCGTATGTTATATATGGTCAGACAAATGGATTCTTAGTTGGCAAATTAGTTATGAGCCGCGGACTGCTTAGATGAAGCCAGATTTGAAGTGTTTGACAAGATTATGATTTATATTTATAGCACAGCAGAAAAAATAGATATCGACAGGAGAAATACAGAAAAAAAAATTAAAAAATATATATTCTTTAAAAATGATTTTTACATGGAAAGAGCTTCTGGTTGCCATATCATCGGCTACGTAAAAAAAATAGATGTAGATTAATTTTTTTAAAATTTTAAAATTAACGATTAGATAAATTTTAATGATTCTAAAAATTATGATTTTTAAACTAAAAATTTTAAAAAATAAATTCAAAATCTAATCAGCTACGCAATCAAAGTTATGTCTAATTGTGAATTTCTTTCTACCCTTATTTTTTTTTTAAAGCATAAGAAAGTCTTATTTGAACTGGCATCCTTACTGAATCTGAGTTATTAATTACAAATTCACTCGCCACCACGCTATCTAGTTGTTAGTTTATATATGGTGGCGCTTCCCACTTGTTGATAGGTGATATATGCCATGATTTCACTCACCTATTGTTAATTCATGCTCCGCACGGTATGCATAACACCATGTTTGACCCCATAACATATATCACTGGGTGGAAATAATCTGTTACAATCTTTTTAATGTCACTTTTGAAATGCTTTATAGGAAGCATTTGTTGAGTGGACTCGTCACTTTGAATTGTTGGTCGGCACTTCAATTACACTACGGAGGAGCATTGATGCACTTTTCAGATTCTATTCTCCCTTTTGTTTCTGGTTTACGAGTGTGGTAGAATTTGTTTTGAAATATTTTTTTATTTAAAATATATATTTTTAACATCGTTATATTAAAATGATTGAAAAACAAATAAAAATTAATTTAAAACTAAAAAGATTTCAAAATTTTCAAAAGCATGTTTAAACCGCAATGCTAAACCGTTTGGTATTGTTGTTATGGTTTGAAAAAAAATCATTTATAAAAATCATTTATAGTTGTAGTTGGTTTGATTGAAATATGTGTTTGGTTAAAATTGTGGTTGAAACTATAACTAAAAAAAACACTATATCAAAGATGTTTGGTTGTAACTATGATTGACGTTGATGTTACTAATAAAATGACAAAAAAAAAGACATGTATTAATTTTTTATTTTTCCACCCTCCAAATATACATTCTATTACACAACTTAATGAAAAGTGAACATGATTGAGAATTTCTTCTTGATTTTTTTGTTCTACATGCTGGTGAAATTCTGGTAGGTGATAAAAAATAAGAACCTAAAAAGTCATATTTATTTGGATATCCCGAATTAATTAAATAGTACTTCCCCGCGATAAAAAATAATGACTTTGTAATATATTCCCCAATAGTCACAATAACATTATCTTTTCCGAATATAATAACATCAAATTTTTTGTTCAGTAATACTTTTTGGTAGCTTTGGAAACTTCATATTAAGATTGTCAATTGCCTAAAGAAAAATTTGCATATTATGCGCACTACTTTTTCATCCAGCCAAACAAACATGAATTGTATGTCAAAGCTACACGTAGCTATTATATTTTTAGTTGCCATATATTTTCTGCCAATAAATGGTATTTGATTTTTTGTAGATAGACAAGCTTGCACATGAAAAAGAAGAAGGAACAAACATCAATTTCAAAGTAATAAGCCTAAAATTATCCAAATTAGTCATCCATATCATTAATGATAAAAAAAAATATTAGTGTTACCTTGAAATGAAACATATATCTTCGATTCATCGCAATGTCTTGTGGTGTGTTTACAATTTAGGGTCTTCTGGTTTTATGATATTTTCTGCAAGCGAACAAATTATTTTAAGAACTTCATTAAAATATCCACTAACAATTTCTTCTGAATGTTGGAATCTTTCTTGAACTTCCCTATTTGAAGCACCTAATGCTAATACAAACAGAAACATGCAAACCTTCTCAATAACACTCATCCTTCTTGATACTTTTAACCCATATTGGCTTTTTAAATCAAAGTAAAGAATTTGAAATGTCATTGCATCCATCCTAAACATGTTTAGACATAGTTTTCAATGTCCATATAATATTTCATTCAACCATAACATTCTTGTGTTGTATGAAACCTTACAAGGTTCTTTATATATATAATACATTGAGAGAGCTTCGGTCGTGCATAATACTATCTTATGACGATCAAACTCTCTCCTCCAAAACAACTCACCTTCCTTATCAAATCATTTTCATCATCATCATCATCTGTATTGTCATCATCACCAACACCGCCATCACTACCTCCACCACCACCTTAATTAACATAATCAACAACATGATTCATTGCATTATCATAATTCTCATCAAATAGATCATTAAGCCATTGCACATCCATATCTATAATGGAAGATAATTTATTGTATTTATGAGTAGAATAAATTATAAGAGACTATTTGTTCCATAAAAAAAATTAAAAAGCAAAATAACTAACAAAAAACTAATTTATGATTTATTATAAAATTTTATTATAAATATGATAATAATCAAACATAATTGTTTACTTATATTTCAAAGTTGTGAGATGCATTTTTTTTAATAACTCTATAACTAAAAAAATTGAGATAATAGAAGGTTTGATAAAGAACTACACATTTAACCAATAATGAAAATAGCAGTAACATATAAAACTCAATATTACTTTTCTATAAGCATCAAGGTTTGTTTGACAATACATGTAATACATAATTAGTTTTATAAAATGCAAAAACATTGGTACAAAATGATTTATTATAGTTACCTAAGTTTTCTTGATAATGTATTTTGCATTGGTCCTAAATATTTTGGATTTTTTTCTTATTGGTTTATTTTCAATATTTTTATTTTCATGTTGTTTTTTCATTAATATTTTTCATAAGTTTTATGACTAAAACATAGTGCACATCAAAGAGAATCCTAACATTTATAGTGATATTGCCAACTTTGGTCCTTTGGATTTGATCTAACATGCTAGCTAACATGCTAAAAAAACCCACCTTGAACCTTTTTTCCCCAATCTCAGAACCTACCTTTTTTCCCCATCTCAGAACCCCTGCTGCCTTCAAGCCATACATAACATCTATATTGATACGAGATTTGAAACTTGAAAGGTGTTTTAATTACTGTGTGAAGTTGTCAAACTAACTTACACATTAAACATTATGTAAATAATAAATTTCATCATATTTTAAACTATATAGGCATTGTTTTCATTATCCACTTATCACAAAAAAAAAACCTAACTTGCTACGTTTTAAATGCAAGGCTCTTCAAACTTGTATTCATTAAAATACAGTGTTTAGTTTCACTAGGTACTTTCACTTGCAATACAAATAATTGACCATCAATGAATAATTAAAAGTGATACAGTAGACTTGCATTATTCAATAATTATGATTGTCACACTTTAGTGGATGTTAGTCAAGACTAAATATATATATCACAGGGAAAATATGTATATCATCATGGAAAATTGGAGTCGTCACCTAGTAATTTAAATAAACTAGGGATCCTAAAATATACGCTGGTTTCAGAGATTTAAGGGTTTAGTTATGCTTAAATGAAGAATAATATCACTCTTACAACATCTTTTCTCACGAAATATTACCATTACTATGTGTTTTCTCTTATATTTGTCTTTGTGATTGCCATTAATTGTCCTAGTTTTTTTTAGATTTTTTATTTTTTATTTCTAATTATTTTGTGAAAAAATTGACGTCGGTCTTAGACACGTTAGAAAATGACATTGGTCCCTAAAAATAGGAGACTCATCAAAGATGTTGTTGTTATGTCTTAAAAAGAATTTTTGTTGAAATTCCTAATAATAGAGCATAACCTATATTTGATTTTAAAATCTGGACATCGATTCTTTAAAAAAAAAACATAAAAATAACGCTTATCCATAAAAAAGGAGGTTTCGTCGAGGTTGTTAAAAAAATGGGTGCGTGCTGGACCTAAATAGATGATAAGAATTGGGCTTTGAACCTAGAAGTGGCAAAAATAAAGGTTAAAATCGGTTTATGACAGTGATGACAATTATAATTCAAAAAATAAAAAGTGTAATTTACTTGTTTGTGTGCTATATAACAAACTTCAATCTAACTCCCGAATGGTTTGCTTAGGAATATCAAACAATAATTTTAAAAGTGACATTGCAACTGTAACTTCCCCAATTATATAAACTCAAATTATGACATATATTCATGGTTACAAAAAAAAATTATATAAATGTATATTTTATTGAAATTTCAGCAGAGTCTCATTTGTATTCTTTTGATACCAAGTTATCGACTCAATATTTCTCAACTTGTAAACATCAATCACAATTTTCATCCCATCCTTTGAACTTTTAAAACTAAACCATAATATTCATAGCATATATCGATTGATGTTTACAATTATTTAAAGCTAATTAATTCATAGCGTATATCGATTTCTCTCAAAGGTAATTGTGCTAAAAATATGTATATAACCAATCGTAATTCAATTTAATAATAGCAACATCATAAATTACATCATACATAAGTAATTAAGTTAAACATTACAATTCTTAAACATATTAATGTATTTCAACAAAATAATAATAGTTCCTCCAATTACATCAATTTCTTAACAAAATTATATATTCATGCATCTACATTCTAGTTCAAGGGTGCAATGTACTTAAAACAATGACATATTAAACATGATTAAAATTGCACATTAAGATAAATAATTTCTTAAGGACTAACGATTCATATTCACGTACATTAAAGTAATTCTCGCATCATTAAATGAATTATCTTATCTTTAGCAGTTTAATAATTTCATAAATTCTTAATACGATTTCCAGATAAAAATAAATTTATGAAAATACCAAGAGTGTCTCTGACAACCCATATATTTAACTTCAATTTAAATAAAGTAAATTTTACAATTTATCTATTACGCCAAGTATTTTTCTCTAATTTGCATTATTCCCATAATTTATTTCATAAACCCACAATTTCAAATAATTATAATTTTACATAATCCTTTATCAAACATAAAATTAAAAGAATTAATCACTTGGAGCATGATGTTTACCTAACTTTGATAATGATTCAAGGAAAGAATGCAAGAAAAAATCTTGTTTTCTTCTCCTCTCTCTTCAAAACTTGGCTTGAATTTCTTCTTCTAAAGCATTCACCACATTAAAATCACTCTTCTTGATGTTTAACTAAGTTAATCACTATAATTACACACTTCTATTGGTGAAATCAACAAGAATTTAAGTAGAAAAGAATAACACAAATCCTCCCCTCTTTTTGTTTCAAACCATCAATCAAGAGAGAAGAAATTGAGCATTTATAGTCTATTTTTTTATGTATTTACACATTAGCCCTCAATACTTTTTATTTCTATTTTTATCCCTCAATTCTTCTACTAACTTCATTTACACCATAACACCATCTCTTCTATTCTATTGTATCCCTCCACAATACCAAAAATCTTTTTTATTTACTCTATTCAATATTTTATTTATTTTGTTTAAATTATAATTTATCAAGTTTTCACATTCTTCTCCCCTAAAAAGAAATTTTGTCCTTGTAATTTAAACCTCTTACCTGAATCTAAAAAATAACTCGTGGTGTTTCTGTCTCATTTCATATTCTCTTTCCCAAGTCACCTCCTCGATTTGGGAATTCCTCCATAATATCTTGATCATTGAAATCTACTTACTCCTCAATTCCTTCACACTATAATCTAACATTTTCACCGGCTTTATTATAAATGTTAATTTTTCATCAATTTCCAAAGGATTTGAGGTAGGACCCGAGATGGATCCACTTCAGCCTTTCTTAACAGAGAGACATGAAACACATCGTGGATTTTGGCCAGGAGTGGAGGTAAAGCCAATCTATAGGCCACAAGTCCAATCCTTTTGATGACCTTAAAAGGCTGAATATACCTTGGCGTCAGTTTCCCTTTCATGCCAAATCTTAACACATGTTTTCATAGGGCGACTTTCAAGAATATTTTGTTGCCAATTTCAAACTCTAGGGGTCTTTTCCTTTTATCCGTATAACTCTTCTACCTATCCCGAACTGCTTTCATTCTATCTCTTATGACCTTTATCTTTTCTGAGGTAATATGTACCAACTTTGATCCAATTAGTTATTTATCACCTACTTCTTCCCAGCAGACTAACGCCCGACATCTTCTACCATATAAGGGTTCATAGGGAGCCATCCCTATTATAGCCGGGTAGATATTGTTACAAGTTAATTCTACTAGTAGTAGATGATCTTTCCAATTTCCCTTGAACTCTAATATGCAGGCTCTTAGTAAATCCTCTAATATTTGAATAGTCCTCTCAGATTGACCATCATTCTGAGAATGAAAAGTTGTGCTTAAATTCAATTTTGTTTTGAGAGCCTTTTCAACACTTAGCCATAATCGGGAGGTAAATCTAAGATCTCAGTCTAAAACTATTGACACTAGCATTTCATGTAACCTTACAACTTTATTCACGTATAATTTTGTCAATTTCTCCACCGAGCCTGTCATTTTCATTGGTAAAAAAAGTGCAGATTTAGTCAATCGGTCCACAATGACCTAAACAACATTGTTCCCCTTTTTTTCTTTTAGGTAACCTAGATACAAAGTCCATCGTGATATTTTCCTACTTCCAATCGGGTATCAGTATTAGTTGTAAAAGCCGAACTGGTTTATGGTGTTTCACCTTTACTTATTGGCAAATCTCACACTTCACCATGTATTCAACCACTTCTTTCTTCATATTTGGCCATCAATAAATTCTTTTAAATCCTGGTACATTTTAGTACTTCCAGGATGTGTTGCAAGTCTCGACTTACAGGCCTCTTATAATACTTCCATTTTCAGTGTTTAATCACCTGGTAAGTACCTTTGTCTTCTAAGGACTACCATTCTATTTTTTTTTTTGAATTTGGAATGGCATCTCAATTCCTGACTTCATCTTGTCTCTTATCTTACCAACTTCCAGATCTTCTTGCTGAGCTTCAAGTACTCTATTCGGAGTGTTGACCTCACTCTTAACTGAGCTACTAATGACTCTTGCGGTCTCGCCTTTACTTGGGCATTAATCTTTTTTAATTCTAGCAATTCTTTTTCATCTCAATCCTCTCATTGAACATCCATTGTCTTGACCTTGCGACTAAAAGCATTTGCAACTACATTTGCTCTCCTCGGATGGTAATCGATTACACAATCATAATCCTTTATCAATTTTACCCAGTGTCTTTGTCGCATATTTAATTTCTTCTGGGTCATCAGATACCTTAATCTCTTATGATCCATAAATATCTAAACTCGAGACTCATATAAATAATACCTCCATACTCTTAAGGCAAACACTATAACGGCTAATTCTAAATCATACACCAGGTAATTGACCTCATGAGCCTTTAACTGTCTTAAGTCAAACATAATCACTTTACCAAATTGCATCAATACACACCCTGAACCCTTCTTCGACGCATCACTATAGACCATCAATCCTTTTATTCCTGATGGGAATGTTAACACCAACCCAGTAGTGAATCTCTTTTTCAGTTCTTGGAAGCTTTGTTCATATTCTTTAGTCCATTCCCACTTTATCTCTTTCTAAGTCAACCAAGTCATGGGAATAACTATGGTAGAAAATTCCTTGATAGTACCCTGTTAACCTAATAAAACTATAAATTTCAATAATATTTATAGGTTTTTCCCATTTTAGTATTTCTTCAACCTTCCTAAAATCCACCAATATTCCTTCAGCCGGTATAATATGTCCTAGGAAAATCACTTCCTTGAGCTAGAACTTGCACTTTCTAAGTTTGACATACAGTTGATGCTCCCTGAAGGTCAGTAATACTTGCCTCAAATGTTGTTCATGCTCCAAGTATGATTTTGAATAGACTAGGATGTTGTCTATGAATACCACCACGAACTTTTCTAAGTATAGTCAAAAGACTTGGTTCATCAAGTTCATAAATATTATCGATGTGTTTGTTAGCCCAAATAGCATTACTAAGAACTTATAATATCCATATTGAGTTCTGAATATGGTTTTTACTACATCCAGTTCCTTAATCCTCAACTGATAATATCCCAACCTTAGATATATCTTCGAAAACACTTTGGCCCCTTTTAGCTGATCAAACGAATCATCTATCCACAAAAACAGATATTTGCTCTTTATTGTTACTTTGTTCAACTGTCTGTAATCTATACAGAGTCTAAGGGTCCCATCCTTTTTCTTTACAAACAACATAAGATCTCCCTAAGGTAAATTACTCGGACATATGAATCTTTTATTTAGTAATTCTTGTAGTTCATCTGAAAATACGTTAAGAAATTCCCTCACTTATTATTCAACAATTGAATATCCCCTCTTTTAGCCTCTAAGACATAGGCATGGTAAGCCTCATATCCCCTTTTTATCATTTTTCTAAGAGCCATAGCTGAGACAATACAATTTGAGATGACATTTCTCTCCCCCCTAAACACTATCTTTTTACCCTCAGGCTTTTGAAAAGTTACTGTTTTTGTGAAACAATCCATTTAAGTCTTATTCATACTTAGCCAGTCTATTCCTAGAATGACATCAAAGTCATGTAATTCTAGTAGTAATTAATATAGTCTTAACTCACATCCACTTATATTAATCTGGACCCCCTTATACATGTGATCAATATTCACCGTTTCACTTAATAGAGTGCTTATAACAAACTCATTTTCTATTCTACAAGGATCTTTCCTCAATTCCCCTCACAAGTTTATTTGCAATAAATGAGTGTATGACACCCGAATCAAACAATACATGAACAAACAGAGAATTTAACTGTAATATACCTACCATTACGTCAGAAGCGGCATGGTCTTCTCCCGTGTTATGTAGTAAACTCTACCCTGGGTCTGGGCCTTTTGTATCTTGTCACCATGGGCAAGAGTCTGGCCTCTACTACTGATGGCCCTTGACAAAACTTATCTTGTTAGTCTATTCATAGTGGTAGACTGTTGCTGACTCTAAGCCTGCTGCTGATTTTGGGTGATCTCAGTCCTACGAGGACAATATCTTCAAAGTGTCATTGACCTCGCAATAGTAACACCCTTGACCTAAGTGCGGGCATTCCCTTCACCTGTGCTCTCTTCGGCAGATATAACACCGTACTAGTGGTGCAGAACAATCCTATGGGTGTCTTTGCCCATATTAAACATAAAAAGGATAAGTGATTGTTCTCTGTTCTGAAACTTCTCTAGAAGAATTACCATTAAGGTTCAACTGTCCTCCTATCAACCCCACCTCAGTAGTTTAAGCTGATGTACGTCCCCTCTTCTTAAACTGATTGTACTATTTTTTCCTTTTTTTGAAAAGGAGGTTTGCTAGGGGTGTACTATGTATCATTTCATTTACCTAGACCATGTTGGCCTTGTTGGCCCTCTTTTATACAAGCATCTAAGGCCTCTGCTGCTTCAATAATGTCTCTAGTCATCATCTCAAACATAAAGGCAACCAACCTTTGTCTAGACTCTTGCCGCAGTTCGTCTCTTAACCTTTTCACCCTATATTGCTCACTAGGAACATAGTACGAGGTAACCATGGAGAGGTCATTGAGCCTCTTCTCATAATTGAGTACAGACATGTCTCCCTACCTCAGGGCCATAAACTCCTGCTCTTTAATTTTTTGATAATAGGAGGAGTAAAACTGATGTTTGAATTGTGCTGTAAACTCAGCCCAAGTCTAGGATCATGCGGAACTCCTCATCCTCACCATATCCCACCAAGATCGTGCCCTGTCAGAAAGCAAATACTCACAAGCCCTCTGTTACATGTATCTGATCCAGGGTATCCTCAATTATGCGAAGCCATCTGTCTGTTATTTCAGCGTCTGGTTCACCAAAAAACTACTCATGCCCTAGTTCTCTTATACTTTTTATAATTCGTACTAATGCGACCACACTATTAATTTGTGTCATAGCCACTGGTGCTGCTTGTACTGCCAAAGCTACTAGGATTGTCTGCGTTGAAGCACCAGACATTACCTCGATCACTGCCTTCACTATCTGAGCTATGAACAAAGGATCAACATGTAGTATGGGAACTATTACAGGTGCTGGTGTCGTAACTAGGGGTATGAGTCCATCCCTCTACTGGTCTAAACCCTCAGGTTATAATCCCTCAGTTTATCTCACATTAGTGTCATGATTGAGTCAAATCGACTCTCTCAGTCTTGATAGTTGAGACTCTAGTGGCATATGAGAGGCAATATCCTCTAATGGATCCTCTCCTTACCTCTCATCAAATCCTTCTCATGTCATTGCATCTTTCCTCATGCGAACCATCCTGGTACAGGTTAAAATTTTATTAAACTCTCTTTTCTACTCCTGAACTTAAACCGGCTATAATACCAACATGACATATATTTGTGGTTATATATATTACTGAAATTTTGGCAGAGTTTTCTTCTTTGTATTATTTTGATACCAAGTTATCGACTCAATATTTATCAACCTGTAAACCTCAATCACAATTTTTATCTCATCATTTGAACTTTTAAAACTCAACCATAATATCAATATCTCATTTCCATTTTCTATAGAACAATTATTTAAAACTAATTAATTCATAGCATATATTGATTTCTCTCAAATGTAATTGTGCTCAAAATATAAATATAATCATTCGTAATTCAACTTAATAATAGCAACATCATAAATTAAATCATACATAAGTAATTAAATTAAACATTACAGTTCTTAAACATATTAATGTATTACAATAAAATAATAATTCTTCCAATTACATCAATTTCTTAACAAAATTATTTATTCATGCATCTACTTTCCAGTTCGAGGATACGATATACCTAAGAACATGATCACATTAAACATGATTAAAATTGCACATTTAGATAAATAATTGATTAAGAATTAACTATTCATTTAAAGTAATTCTCTCATCATTAAATGAATTATTTTATCTTTTGTAGTTTAATAATTTCATAAATTCTTCATACGATTTCCAGATAAAAATACATTTATGAAAATACCAAGAGTGTCTCTAATAACCCACATATTTAACTTCAATTTAAATCAAGTAAATTCTACAATTTATCTATTACACCAAGTTTTTATTCCATTAACCTAGAAATTAATTCTTTTAACTTGCCTATTTATTAGGATATTATTCCCTTTATCTAGGAAATAATCTTCTCAACTTGCTCATTTAATGAGACATTATTTCCAATAAGCAAGAAATAATTTTCTAAACTAGCTCATTTGACAACCATTAACCAGGAAATAATTTTCTAAACTCGTCCATTCAATAGGACATTATTCTGTCTCTCTTTGTTTTTTTTTTTTAAAAAAAACTTATACTAAATTACAATTTACAAAAAGTCCTTCTACAATCATTTTTTTTTAAATAAGCTATTTAGTTACTTCAAGGTCTTGAACACCTACTTGGTGTATGTGCACGCGAAGAGGTCATTTGTTGCTGATTAGATCCTGCAGCCTTCTCTGTACTAACATAATTTACTACGTCATTGTTCATTCATTTGAACCAGTATAATTCTAATATCAATTACATATTTCTTGATTACACCCAACACCCTTAATTAAATTTGATTAAACTTTTAATTCGAGGAGGATAAAATTCTTTTTTTAATTATTTATTTTTTTTCACAAAATCATTATTCATTTAACCTATCAACATCAATTATCTACAATTTGATAAGATTTCTCAATAATCTTATCAAAACTCAATTTTTCCTAATTTTTCTTATTCTTTTAGCTAAAATTCACCTAAAGAAGCAAGTTAGGATTTTTCTTTTCTCTTTGAAAATTCTTACTCATTTCATATAATAACACTTATAAACTTATATTTTCCTACATTCTCCAAACAATTGCATTAAAACCTTAAATATCATTTTTTTTCTTTGGCCGACAATTCTAATAAAAAGGGGGGAAGGAATTTTGTTTTTTTATTTAAAATTAAACACTTACCCAATCATAATTCATGCTTCCTAACATGGTTCAATCATAATTTATGTTATTCTCATAATTTTATCATAAATCTACATTTTCACATAATCATAATTTTATATAATCCTTAATCAAACATAAAATTAAAGGAATTTATCACCTGTAGCATGTTATTTACCTCACTTTGATAATGATTCAAGGAAAGAATGCAATAAAAAATCAAGTTTTCTTCTCCTTCCTCTTCAAACCCTGGCTTCAATTTCTTCTTGCAAAGCACTCACCACATTAAAATTACTATTTTTTATGTTTAACTAAGTTAATTACTCTAATTACATATTTTTATTGGTTAAATCAACTAGAATTTAAGTAGAAAAGAATCACACAAATCCTCCCCCTCTATTTGTTGTAAACCATCGGCCAATAGAGAAGAAATAGAGCATTTATAGTCAGATTTTTTTATATATTTACACATTGGCTCTCAATACTTTTTATTTCTATTTTTGTCCTTAATTTTTCTTTTTACTTAATTTACACCACAACACCTTTTTTATTCTATTGTATCCCTTTACAATACCAGAAATCCTTTTATTTACTCTATTTAGTATTTTATTTATTTTGTTCAAATTATAATTTATCAGGTTTTCACAACAAGTACTGTTAAAACTCAAATTTATATACAAATGGATGCATGTGTAAACATAGTTGAACATTAGTTGTTGAAATTGCCAAACTAACTTCCAAAGTGTACTTTTCCCACCTAAAGTTCTTATCAAATACTCCTCAAATGCAATAATACTAGAAATTCTAAGTTTTAACCATTATAATGTTAGGTAAATAAGTTCCAACACATACACAACATTAAGACAATTACATTAATGTTACTAACTAAATTAAGGAAATTTAAATTTCAGTGCACACAACTAAATATTAGCTTAACTATAATAAAGAAAGCCAACGCAATAGCTACAATACATTTATAGTGCAATGTAGTTACTATAATTCACTCCAGCTATGGCTCTCTTATTAAAAATATATAATAAATAACAACACTATATTTTCATCCAAACTGTTTTTAAAACAAAAGAATTAACATTAAGATATGGTTCATAAAGCATATTAAACATACATAATCTTAGCATAGTAAAGACATTGTGATAACTTATTGCATAAATACAATATTCAAATATCATTGTTAGAACACAAATTATACAAGTAAATGAGAATATAAAACAACTCATATTATATAATAAAAGTCAGTTCTAACATTATTTAAGAAAAATACAATGACATAAGTAAGTTAAAAAGACAGAACTGCACCTCTAGGTCTAACTCATTAATCTTTATTCAAACATTAATTTTAGTTAAGAGAAATTTTTATCAATATCTTTCATTGCTGCTCATATCTCCCTTTTGCTTATTAAATAGAAAAAATCAATAGCAAAAATGTGCAATTCACTACCAAAGTGAACTCCATCTATGGAGTGAACTTTTTTTATCACCTTTTCAATGCTACACCCTTTCCTATCCCTAGAAGTGGATGTACAATCACTTTTTTTTTGAAATGTTATCAACCAGTCGATCCAAACATGAAAATAATTGTGCTTCCATTTCAGAACCCTTCTTTTTCTACCTTGAGGTGTAAGATATTGTGTTGCTTTTCTCTTGCCAAAACTATGGTTGCTACTGCTATTTGCAACATTAAAACAAATTACCATATTACTCATATCATCAACAAAATTAGGAATACTATTCTCCTCTAAATCACCACTTCCTTCCTCTAGATTGATACCATCATTATTAATGCTCCTCAATCCATCATCCCCACCATCTTCATTAGACAACATTCATTAAGAGGGAGCCCAAGAAAAGTTTTTAACATTATGTCATACTTTCAACACAATGATGGCTCAATAATAGCATACCTAAACTTTCTTGCTTCTCTGATTTCCTATGTAAGAAAAAATAAATATAATTAATGAACCTTAATGTATTAATGAAATAATTCAACAAGACAAATGAAATTGAAAAGATGAAGATATTAACAATTGACTTGGATTTTTGTTTTCCACTACTCATCAATTGCAAAAACAGACCCCTAATTCACTACTCCAAACAACTATAATTTTAGATATTAATTTTTTTCATAACCTCCAATCATTTTTTTATTCCATCTTATTTTTTCTTTAGTTTTGATTTGGTGAAAGCATGCCCAGTCTACTCTTTGAAGGCAGTTATCAAAAATTTTCATCCAACTTTGTCAAAATAATTGTTTGGTATCATGCCTTTCACAATAGCTTTGTTGCAAATGTTACAGAAAGTATTCAGCATTTCTATGGTCCAAGAAGTTTTATCTTGACTTTAAGAACCTTCCATTGCTTTGTTTGATAAAGCTACTTCTAAACATACAATTAAATAGTTAATGTCGCAAGTGTAATCTAATCATTAACTAGAAGAGTAAAAAATGTTGGATTATATTGTATAATATAGACTTTGTGAAGTATGGATTATTGTTGACAATAGTTCTATTTTTGAATATGATGCCTAATAAAGAGATAAATAGTATGGATTAAAAAATTATTTATACCACAATGGAATAATAGTGAATGTTGTGTTGATTTATATAATAATTTCAATGTAAATAAGAAGTATTAAGAATTAAAATAATGTATTACAATAGCCTATGTTCTTTTCATTAGTTTTATACTTTCTAATACAAGAATTCTATTTTTGTTAAATACAATTAAGGTTGTTAATGGAGGAGATGTAGTTTGGTGTTGTCAAATCATTAAAAGACACAGTAACATAATACACAAGGGAAAGGCTCACACAAATTAGCACAATAGATTAAAAAAACAGTAAGCTAAAGACAACCAAATATATTGTAACCTAAACAAAAAAGAAGAAACACCAGTAATGAACATATAGTTCCTCCAAAGAGCATGAAATAAGCCTATAACAAGTAGAGGAATGTCATCTAAAATTACCACTAGAAAAGCATTTGAGATTAAAACAATCAATAACTACCTCTAGCTTTAACAAACATAAAGAAGGAACATCACTGTTAGAGAATGGAATCTAAGGTAAACCAGCCTAAGAACCTAAAGTAAACTAAGCAATCAACAATACCACATGATTGAATTCATTAAAAATATAACTATGAATTAAGGATTTGTGAAGAAAAAAATTGATTACTCATCTGACAATCCCTTGTCCGTTGTTTCTATTCATTGTTTGAGTTGTTCTTCTTCTTGCTCTACCATAGAAAACTAAAGAGAGAAACGTTTGTTCCTACAATCACATAAATTAAAAGTTGAAAGGATAAATACAATGCATCTAACATACATGCATATTCGATAAAAACCCAAATATATAATAGATTTATATTGTTAATTTTAAAGAGATAGAAAAAGATGATAGATCTTTGATTTTTATGGTGAAGAGATTTCTAAGAAGAATGTGATCATTTTAGCATGAGAAACAATAACTAAATATCTTAGATAAACAAAATTAAAAAGAGAAAAATTACTTCACAATGTTTACTTAACAAGATCTATTAACATAAATGATAGTGGAATTGATAGGTCTATCTAACAGAAGAGAAAACGAGAAAAGAGAAGCAGATCTAATGAAAAACAATAAGGGTTTTTAGAAGAAGATAGAGGTAATTTGATCTAGTTTTTTTAACAATGGTTATTTCTCACTCTTCTTTTTTGGTTAGGAGAGAATAAACTAAGGTCTGACCTCAGGATTTCATTCTACACACTGAAGAAGAAGAAACATGATAGACAGAACTAATGGTTTTAGGATTTCAAACAGATATAATAGAGAAGACAAAGGTTCTTAGGAAGAATATAAGGGTATTTTGTTTTGTCTCTATCATAATATTTGAAAACCAAATGACCAATGAATGTGATACTAATTCAACAAACAATTTGTTAATATCAGGGAATTTAAGTTTACCTTTTCTTTTTGGTCTATACACGAGAATGGGCTTATAAGTAGGGGGCAATGGGCACCCACATATCAGATTTCTTGATATCTATACTTTACTCATCACCCATCGAATAAAAAATTTAGATATTCATAAAATATTCATTTGGTTTTGGGTATGGTATCTATTATTTGACTATTATTTATGATTCAACAAAAAATAAAATAGTGTACACACACACACACACACACTAGCGTGCACATATATATTAAATGTTAAAATGATATATATATATATATATATATATATATATATATATATATATTAAAAAAATCAAGATATTCTACAAATATATCAATTTAATACAAATATATATTTTGGGTTAGATTCGGGTGGTTTTTGGGTTGGGTTTAACAATATTCATACCTTATTCATTACCTATTCAGTAAGGTAACTATTTAAAAAATACCTATTTATTTGGTCAGATCGATATCTATCGAGTTCATATTAAATTTTCATCCGTATTTACAATATTTTACAACAAGGTGTTTTTAGAAAGACTATCAGATGAGATCAATTCATGGAATTGGACATTACTTACCTTTCACATAAATGATTCTATCAAACAGAATTCTAAAAAAAAAAAATTCTTTTTCATTATTTTGGTTGGAAAAATTCTAAAAATGTGTTATTTATATATTTATTTCTTCATTAGAATCATTTATGTTAAATATAAAGAATTATAAACAATGTAGTTAAACTCAACAATACAAGACCGATTTAAGTGAAGCTCTAACTTGCAATTTACATATATCTAAATGCATTTATGATATTAAATTTTAAATAGAAAGAAAAGAAAGCGGTAGTATAGTTTATACACACACATATCAAAATATCACTTCACTCTAAAAAATAAACTATTAAATAAGATCTTCAATAATAAATTTAGTTTAGTTTATTACAATAAAAAGGCCTAAAATGCAATGATAAATGTTAAGTTTTTATAATAAAAGATTTCTTACCATGAAAAACAATCAACATCTAATATATGAAAGAAGCTAGAACTACTCTTTAAAAGAGGCAAATTTATACATTTTGAACAACTATTTACATAAAAATGTACACAGTTAAATTCAACAATGAGTATCAAGAATTAATATATAAACTAGAATGTAAAATAAATTAGAAACAAACATGAAGTTGAAATACGATAATTATAAGAAATTAAAATATAAAACTACTTTTAAAACAAAACTTGAGATCTAAAGTTAATATTCACTAATAGAGTTAACTGTATAGTACCTATAGTTTGATTAAACTAATAGTAAATCACGTTTCAATTTTTTTTATTTAAATCCTGATTTTATTTATTAACATGGATGTTCGGGTCAACTTGCACGCACCTCGACTAATTCCACGGGTCTTGAAGATAACAACCATGTAAACCTCCAGTGAACATCATATTAGCAACCACATGGCTCGAACCCGAGATCATAGAGGGAGCAAATCTCTTGATCCCAAACTCTTACCACTGAGTCACCTACTAGATGGTTAGATATTTTAAATCCATATACAACTGGTTCTTTCATCAATTTCATGATACTCTTTTTTTTATTTTATTTTTTGTTTATTTTTAAGGAAATGGATAAGGAAAAAAGAAAAGAAAATGGGAGGCTGTATGGGAGAAAATATGATTAGGAATATAATAATATGAATGATCAAAATTAGTTAATGTGTAATTTAATTAAGGATAATCACATTGGTCAAGGTACGATTTAATTATTTCTTGATACCATTAAAATAAAACTAATTTAATTATGATAAACTACATATACTAAGTTATAAATAACTTTTACTAATAACATTTCTTGTTTATTTCCTTAAATTTTTATTGTTTATAATAGAATATGAGTCTCTAATAAGAAATTAAATTCTTAATCAAGTACAAAAAAAAATTACAAACATGGCACGAGACCTTCAAAATGAAAAATTAAAGTATTAAAAGCTAACTAAGATGAAATTAAAATAAAATCCATACGGCAAAGAAAGGCAAAGCCCATGAAAAACATCAACAAATTCAAATTATATTAAACTAAATACCGGTTTATTTTTGTGTTTTAAAAATATATTAAAATAATTTTAATTTTTTTTTATTTTAAATTAATATTTTTTTTGATGATATCAAAAATAATTTTTTTAAAATAAAAAATATATTATTTTAATGCATTTCTGAGTGAAAAACACTTTAAAAAACAACCACTACCACACTTTTAAACACCCCTTAAAGTTTGAAAGAGATAAAAATAAAGATATAAAAATATATTTTATTTTTAAGTAATTTAAGAATAAATTTGTGTTTTCAGGAAAATAAAATATGTCTTTAGTTTTTCTTGCATTTAAAAAATAATAGGTAGTACTAACGAAAATAAATACTAGGTTAATTGACGAGTGCATCTTTAGTTTTTATTTTATTTTTTAGCAACATTTTAAAGGCTTGTTCATTATTCGAGTGAATAAATACATTGACACTCACCGAGATTGGTTGAATCTTTGACTTATTCGAGTTTTATTAATAGC
>Ga0325403_1001544_pt1 | contig 19301 bp, 13 predicted proteins | sample PopdelMetagenome_19_FD_205665 | JGI IMG/M metagenome (GOLD analysis project Ga0325403, IMG submission 205665) | Populus deltoides microbial communities from Bellville, Georgia, United States - Xylem-PdKOR-R4 | ecosystem: Host-associated > Plants > Phyllosphere > Stem > Wood/Secondary xylem...
GCGTGAAAAAACAATTTTGGGTTCAATAAAAACAATATTAATTTGTCAAAATATTTATTCGTCAATAAAACTTTATCGATTCTATAATATTGGACACGACTCTCGTGTCCACATTTAGATATAGGTTTGATCATGTCAACTATTATTATTCATTGTAATGTCATCCCAAAATTGACAGCAATGGTGTGTCAGGGATCACAAACAAGCAAAGAACGCCGTGATTAGTGTACAGGCTGAGGAATAAAGAATATGGTATATAAGAAAGGTCTAACAAAAATTGGCCTGAAGAATATTCTGTGCAAAGGAAAGGAAAAAAAAAACATTTTTCAAGCACTTCACAAATTAAATTGTAAGAAATGCATCTTTTAAAACGACTATTGTTAATCTCTTTATGTCATCATTAAAGAAGATAGTACATTAAACTAAAATATAATAAACATTAATAAAAAAAATAAACTAGTTATTTTTTTTAAAAAAAAACTAATTGGTGTGAATAACAAAATTATCAATAAATTTAGCATTGCCCATATATATCTAAAACATACTTCATGAGTAAATTTTTGAAGGTCTTTTTTGGTGTCTGGACATGTTCACCAATAAGGCAAACTGAAGATGCGATTTTTCTATTTTATTTCTTTTTTATTTTTATTTATGCAGGGTGTCTGGATCAGCTTGCACGTACCTCAATTAATCTTCACGGATCCTGAAATTAACGATCAAATAAACCTTTAGTGGTCATCAATATTAATAATTACAGGGCTCCAACCTAAAACTACAGGCGAGCAAATCTTTTAGTTTCAAATTCTTACCATTAGATCATTTATTAGATGATTATCTTATCTCTTTTTAGTTTCTCTGCTAAGAACTCGCAATGAGTATTTATGGATTGGATTTATTTATATTTACATTATATTTATTATTTATTCACAGCTACCGTAAAATATTTTTAAAATGCATATATTATCATGGTGAGGATATATAATTGTCAACCTGATATCACAGGGAACAAAAATTGTGTTTGTTGATCTACTTTGCTAGCTAGTGCTATATAGACTAAGTTTATCCTGTGATTTTTCATCTTTAAGACATAAAGAATATGATATAATATTAACTGATGTATAAAATTTGTTCAAAGATATCTCCAACGGTATAAAAAAGTTCATCATTTCAGGAAGAAGTTATATTATGCTGCGACCCGAGTCTATTCTAGCGTCGAAGATGCTATTTTTATTTTTTATTCAACGATAAAAATATTTTTTTAAGCAAGCTTAAAAGAAGCTAGTATACTGCAAGGTGAGAAGAAAAAAAACATAGCATAAAATGATATAATTGTATAAATTTTCATTAGACTGGAAGCTGAGCTACAAATTCAAAATCCATTCAAGATCAAGAGTAAAACAATTGAGTATTTTCTTCTTTTCATGTGTACGTTAATGTTTTTATGTTAAAAAGGAAAAAAAAAAACTAATTTCATATCTTCCACAAAAGCATCATCAGATTCAGCGTCTCCAAGAATTTAACAAGGCATGATATGAGTAGTTTTGGTCTCGTAACTCACCGCACCACCAAGGCCGCCACCATTTTTACAGCCAAGTCTTAAAACCTTGATCAAGTCACCACACATCGTCCTTGCATTCCCTTCCCCTACTTCACTCTGCATAATCAACAAGACTTTTGTCACTCCATTGCTCCTCACCACTCTCTCCAGCACCTTCTCATCCCTAAACAGACAACACATTCTCCACAGCACCACCACGGCATCCTCCGTTGCCGTTTTTGAGACCTTCATTAATCTCTCCACTATCGCCCCTGCGCATGTCGGGTCAACGCTTATCGCTGACCGTCCATCCGCACACGTACAAATCATTGACAATGCCTTCAGTGACTTTTCCACGACAGAAACGGCAGCGTTTTGGCTCAACAGCATGCTCGATAGAACTTCAACCAGTCCGAGTTGAACTAGCCGAGTCTTGATTGACCGAGTTATAGACACCGAAATCAAAAACGACAGGACCACTTCGTTTAAATCCTGATGGTCGTTTTCAGTTTTGAGAAGTTGTAATAGAACCGGCAAGACGTCCTGTGTACCTGCAACGAGCTGTTTTGACTGGTTGTTTATTGTAATTGACTCCAAAACGGTGACGCATGCGATATTGTACTCCAAACTTCCATTTCGCAAAACAGAAATAAAGGAAGGCAAGCAATTCGAATTTGATGTGAAGACTAATTTGTGCAATTTCTCATTGACTCCATTTTCAAGCAAAACAGAACTTAAAACCCTGATAACCGACTCCAGAACACGAATTGGCACGCAATTTGTGTTCAAAACACCCACGATCGCCTCCAAAAAACCATCAAAACTGACCAAATACCTTCGGCTCACCTCTCCACAACTAACAAACTCTACAATCGAATCCAAACACCTCTCTATCTTTCCGCTCTTAATTTCTTCAATCCAAACCCTAACTTTCTCTTCGGAAACTGCCGGAGCGAGAGCAAAGGATTTGGTGGCGGCTGTGGTGGTCCAGAGGTTGATGAGGCGGTGGAGAGTGAGGTTAGGAACAAAGTCCTTGGAGGAGAGGATTTGCATGGTGGCGGGACAGGTGTCGTGACCGGAGTCGAGCCAATGTTGAATACTGGAGCGATCGTATGTGACGCCGGTGCAGAGACTTACGGGAGACTTCATTACGTCGAGAGAGATCGGACAGCGAAAGAGGCTGGGTACAGTTATGCAGAGTTCGTCTCTTCCCATTCTTCTGAGATTAAAAAAAAAAAAAACAGAGAGAGAGGCAAAGGTTGGGGACAAGAGACGGAGGGTTTTTGTAGGGGAAGGAAGGAAGAGTCAAAGTGTAACGTCGTTTTTTTTTTCTTAGTCAAATTTTCAATTTGTTTTTATATTTTTAATAAAAAGGATGAGCTGGAATTTGTGCGCGATCCAATTATTTAAAAAAAAAACAAATTAATTTTTATTTTAAAAATAAAAAAATATAATTTTTTTTTGAAAAAAAAAACCTCTGTCGCTGTCCCAGCATCCTTTAAAATTAGTTCGCACCGCGTAACCGGTGTAACTCTTCTCCCTTTGGTGGTCCCCTATCCCAACTTCAAGGTATTTTTCGACCCTCATTTCTTTATTTATTTTCCTTATAAGTAGGGCATAATTTTATTTTTATTCAAAAGTATCTTCAGTGGTTGAAAGATTGCTTGGACGTGGCAGAATAGAATAACTTGGGCAAGTTTCAATTAGTTTTTCCATTAAAAAAATAAATCATCTAAAAGATATTCAAGTGTGAATCGGTTCACTTATTTTTTTAAAAAAAAACACAAAGATGAATCTCTTCTTTCAAGAGAAATAATCCCACCCACCAGACGAAAACACGGTGAGAGATGAACGTTTTTCTGGTCTATGAGAGCGTCTGTCACGAATTAAAGGAAAGTCAAATTGTGTTGAATATGTACGACTGCTCAAGATTGCTTATTTCACGTGGACTTTTTGAACCTTCCATGAGTCCAGTGTGGAGTCCAATTTGGCGTTCCCTTAGCGTTGGGTTTTAATTTATTATTATATTTTTTTAGGTACAAATATGTATTAATTATTGGCATTATGAGCAGGTGAGTTTCTTGTACATGAAGATTTTGAACACAGAGGATTCAACTCAAAAGAAGAAATTTAATGCAGAAAAGAGGTAGGGTGTGTTTGAAACTTTGAATATAATGCCTTCCGTTAGAGAAGAAAACGCATTCACTCGGTGTGCTTTCCTTACTGTTGACCGATTACCTAACTTGTTTTGTTTACATGTGATTTTCTCCGGTGATCCAATCTCAAACCCTTTGCTGGGTTTTCTTCCTTCTCTTTTGAGATTCTCTCCCGTATGAACTAAGAAAAAAAATAGACAAATGCTTGAGGCATTTTAGGTCCTATTTGGCGACTGATTATAAAAATCCAACTTTAGCTTATTTTCAAATCTGCGTGCCAACATATACAAAAGAGAAAGAGTGAGAAGATGGCAGCTTGAACAATTTATGTTCAAGTTTGTTTTGATAGCTAACTAATTGGGTCGAGTTAAATTTTTCACAACATGTCACAAACACATAACTTTTTATTTTATATGGCTGGATTGGAGACTAAAGGTGTCTAAGTTGGTATGTTCTTCACATAAGAGTGCTTGTTAATTTTGTGATGATTTTCTCAACACTCTCTCTCTTTAATGTTGTTGTATTTCTAGGATAAGTTGATCTTGATAATTTATGTTGTACCCTTTAGTTTTAACTGAGAAGAAATACTTGTGTATCTATTATTTTTATAGATAGTGGAAGTTTTTAATTGAACTATGGTCTCGTGGTTTTTTTTTAACATAAAAATCTTGGTATTGATTTATAATGATAGCTTGCTTCTTCTTCTTTTCTTTCTTTTTGATTGGTTGAACCTATTTTAATTGCACAAGAAGAGAAAAGAATTGAGACTTATGAATTGTAAAATTATTTATATTGATGTATTTTCCCAACAAAATGATATCACGACCTGATTGTGTAGATTGATTTTCTTTTATATATATATATATATATATATATATATATATATATTTCTAACATTCCTTTTAGCCCATTGATATATTTGTACATAATAGCTAATGAGCATCACTACTGGCACCTATAAAAACTCAACAAAGTATTGTCCCAAACATTTTATTCATTACAAGACCAAAGAACTTTTGTTTACTTTAATCAATAATATATGGTTGCTAATTTTGTTTCTTTCGGTTCTTTTTAAGACTATTTATTGATATTATTCCATCTTCAGCCTTAACAAATCTATTAAGCTAGTTTTGGTTACCATACCAAGCCAAGCAAACTTATCAAACAGCTAAAACAATTAAATTATAAACAATATCTTTTAAGTGATGAAGAACGGGAAACTTTGGTTATCTCATTAGAGATATGTTCAAAAAATACTTGAGAGATTCGACATGAGCAAATTTAAATTAATTTGTTCTTCATTTGCAAGCCATTTTAAATTAAATTATAAACAATATCTTTTAAGTGATGAAGAAAAAAAAATGATGAATAAGGTTCCTTATCCATTCATAATTGGTAACTCGATGTATGTCATGATTTAGTCATGTTATTAGTGTGGTTAGTCAGTTCCTCTCTAATCCTAGTAAATAAAACTAGCTAGCAATGAAATGGCTACCCAGGTATCTCAAAGGCACTACTAGTTCTAATTTATATTTTGGTAATGGTAGACTTATGCTAGATTAATACAAAAATGCATATATGGCTAGTGTTGTTGATTCTAGAAAATCCATACTGGGATACTTAATGACCTTTACACGGGGTAATTTTATGACAATCAAGGTTGTAAAAATATGTTATATTATATACTATAGAAATTAAATACATTGTTCTTACTGAAAGGGAAAGAGTTGATATGGATGGAGAAGTTCTTACATGAACTTGCTTCATAGTTTCTTCACGGATTTCTTTCCAAGCTTGACCTTGTCTATATGATTCATAAATGTATTTGTAACATGTTCCACGTCATATTGTTATTGATAAAGAAATTTTTTAAACAGGCTATTGTCTCGTGGTTTTTCCCTACTTTAGGGTTTTCCATGTAAAAATCTCGGTGTTGATTTATTATAATTGTTTGCTTATTTTGTTGATTCTATTTTAGTTACACAAGAGAAAAGAAAAATTGAAACTTCTGAATTAAAAATATGATTTTAATGATGCATTTTTCCAAAATCCTTGCAATCGCCCCCACCAATATTTTTTTTAGTTTAACGTGGGTGTCCGAGCCAACTTGCGTGCACCTCGACTAATCCCACGGGCCCTGAAGTTAACGACCATGTAAGCTTCCAGTGGCCATCATATGAGCAACCACGGGACTCGAACCTGAGACCACAGAGGGAGCAAACCTCTTGATCCCAAACCCACCACCTAGATGGTTCCCCCACCAATATTTTGATCAGGTTGGTGGTGATCTTAATTTTCTCTGCCATGTCCCCGTCTCTTCTATGATTCTTTTGTTTCGCTCCATCTATGAACAGTGGCCCCATGTCAACAAGACAATGCAGAAGAGATTAATTAATTAGACTTTTATCATTTTTACTTGGTAATTTTCTTAACGGTTAGATAGTCATGAGCCGGTCACCGTAACCATCTGTTTGCTCTGGTAGAATTAGTAAAATTAAATGATATAATCAGCTGCGAAAACAGAAAACGGCCTCTCTCGTGTCATCAAATTATGTCTTTGTTTTGTTCGTTTTCTTTTCGAGGAAAGAGTAAAAAACTTATGAGTGTGGTGTAGCTAATTTGAATTTCAATAACCGAGTTCCACATTTATGCTTAACATTTATGCTTCTTATTTACATTTTAATCCTTTAATTCGAATAAATTAAGTGTAATACTCTCGATGTATAAGAAAAATCTTATGCGTATGGAACATATGATTCATGATCTTGATCCACAAGAAAAATTATTTATCTTACAAAGAAAATACTTTAAAAAGTCACATACTAATCACATATCTCTAGATTAATTAAATAATTCTAATATCATAAATATTATAAAGAAAGCTCTTGCATCAATGTTTGGATTATTTCATTTTTTAAAAAAAAACAATAGACAATATAGTCTCGTGTGAAAAAAAAAACAATTAAAGACTATAAATAAGCCATTACATCATACTTCTTTTTAATCCGTAATGTTGTCTTTAATTAGATGGAAATCAAATCCACAATTGAGTATATTTACACAATATTTCTGCTGTGAGATAGATAAATATAATCTTTTTTGACCCATTCTTAAAACTTTTTATAAGATATGGTTTTTTTTTATAAAAAAAATAATGATTAGCTAGTTCACTTGAGGTGTTTGGTATGTTTGAGAGAGTGGTAGTTTTTACCGTTGTGATTTGTAAAAAGTTAGTTTAATGAAATTACTTTTAGTTATGGTGTGTTGTATTAAAATATGTATTTAATTTAAACTGTGGTTAAAATTATTAATAACTAAAAAACAGTTATTCTGGACCATATGCATCCTCTCCAAAGTCCAATTCCAAGCTCTCAAGCCTCAACCTCCTAAAAATCTAAAACTTCCTTACGCATAGGCCCAATATGCTTTAAGGTCATATCTCCCTCCTGGACTCCACCTTCCCTTTAGGCTCTGCTTTCCAACAACAAATGCTGGGTTATATGAGCACCGATTTTGAGCTTTAAGAATGGATAGAAAGCTAGACTGCCCACAATTTATACAAAAACAAGGAAAAGAGCTAGCTTGCCCAGGCCACACATGGCAATGCAGCCGAAATGGATATGGTATGGCAATGCACAACGGCCCATCCATTTCCTGAGCTCAACATTACAAGAAACGACGTGAAGAAATTAGCAAATTTATGTTTTTTATAAGAAGGAATTGGCAAAGTTAACTGTCCACAAAAGTTGTGATTCTAATCTTGTGATTAATCCTCGAGCAGCAGGTGTTGAATTGGCATTGGAAAAATAGGCTCTTGGTGATTTTCATAAGCCATTCTTCAATTCTAAATGGAGTTTTAGATGACACGTTTTGCCTTGAGCTATGTACATATTATTGCTAGACTGCGAGTCTATGGATATAGACATGACGACAATGTTTCGCATCATCGCAAAATTTGAGGAGGATAACTTGGACGAACAACTGTGAAATCGATAAAAGCACATATCAACTTCGAAAAGCCTCGATATTGTTCACATATTATTATTATAATAATAACTTCAAAATTACTGGTGGCTTCACTTTCATGTTATAAAAGGGTAAATAAACTGTTTTTGTTTACTTAATTCAAGAGGAAAAAGTCTACGTTTTTCTCAAATCTTAGAAGAAATTCGAGAATTTGAGTCTAAACTTCTACCCAAAAATTGGACAAGAGAAGAAAGAAGAGAAGGGATGTTCGCCCACCTAGCCTCCTCCTTCCTCTGAAATATTTTATCAATGGAGGAATGATAATATCATTTTTTTAATTAAAAAAATGAATTTGATCGAGGAAGTGATAACTTTAATTCATCGAAGAAAAACCCCAACCTTAGCTAGTGTTCAGAAATGACTCCACATGCAGAGACTAGTCACTTGAACTTTCAATCCAGTGAAAACCCACTCCCTAATATCCCTTCCAGAGAAAACCCACAAGCTCGGCCCTCAGCTTTCACAAGAATGCTAATCACTTTTGTCCCTCGATCTTAAACTCGGCCTCTTCGACTCAGCCTCTCTCTTTTTAGCGCACCCATTTATTAACCCTATTTATTGAGCATCAGTACCCTCTCTGTTACAGCAATTGAGATAAAAGAACAATCCAATAAAGTTATTAAGAAAAAGTGGAATATCAATGAAAGAGAACTAAAGATTTTGGTCTTGCTCACACTTCCGATAGTGCGGATTGGGAGACACTCCTTTAAATTAGGGGAAAGGGGGTGTGTTGTGGAAGAGGAGATGACACCATGTACTGGAAAGGTCTTTAAAGGGTCCTAAGCGGATTAGCAATGGGACAAATTTCGCTGTTGTTTTGTTCAGGAACCTGACACAACAGTTCAAATCTGTAGTCGGCCATTAAGTATGGTATGGCCCCATGGAGACACCTAACTATGCTACACAGCTCCCTCTTTTTCTCCAAATCTTTTCTCCTTTTTCTTCCATTTGTAAATGTACTTTTGGCCTGGATGTTTCATGAGTACATGTTCACTCAAGACACTCTTCCTAAAGACCCGTTCAATCCAAGGGTCTCTCGGTACAAATTTAAATGCGCAGACTATTTGTTAGGACAATTAATTAATTTTACTTGGTCTTGTACATTAAGTAGTCATCGCATGTTATTAATTTCCGAACACAACAAACAGAAAACAACCCAATAGGTCAATGTAAAAGCACATGCCGGCCCAGCATTTACTTCCCCATGTTTCCACATTTCCTCCTTGTTCGAATTTTGTTTAGCACTTCATCCATGCATTTCCTTTGCAAACAAGCCAAGGTCTCCAATACCACCATCATACCGAACTCATTATTTATTACTGGTGTGTGTGTGTGTGTGTACATATCCTATGCATGAGTTTTTGTAGCTATCAGTCATTTCCTTTGTAAACCTTCTAGCTTAGTACCGGCCCTTCCCTCTCCTTTCGGACTCTCTCTCTCTCTCCCCCCCCCCCCCCCCCCCCTATACACTCTTCGTTTGTTTTTGGGTTGCTTATATGGGTAGGAGTCATCTGGTTCTAGTTCTATGGTTACTCTTGCTCGCACCATTTGTTAGTCATACTTGTGGCTCGAGGCAGACTAAGATTTTCAAGATGATTGAGCCCAGTTCTCAGAATTCTTCACCGGGTACTTTTTCGGGGTTCTTCCCAAAGGGAATGCCGATCCCCCCATCTGGTCCTTCGAAGAAGCACAATGACATCGGTTTACAAAGTTCCGAGCCATTGCCATGAATAAGAGTCCACGACTCGAGTGATTACTTGTGTCTTTCAATTATTTCACCACTCATAGAAGCAGGGTATGTATATCACTAGATGGGACTGGCTATTAGGTTATTTGTTCAACTTCTTGGCATTTCTCTTTTTTTTGCTCCATCTCATGAGAGAACTTTTTATTTTTGTTAAAGATCTCATGATCATGAGAAAGCAAAGATTAGCTACTCAAGCTTACACAGAGGCATCGTCTAGTGTGAACTTTCCTTCCCTTGAAGGATATTTTAAGATAGCTAGTATTTGCTTATCTCGTTCCTGGTCGGAATAGAATGACAGAGACAAAACTGAAAGGAAAATATTTTTTTTGTAAACAAATGCTATAAATATTGTAACAAACTTGCAGTATTCTTTTCGTCCTGCCTGCCTGCCTATATAGCTTCTTATCTTGCCAAGTCTATAATTGCTGAGGCATTCTTGGATTTTAGACCTTGTTGAATTTCATTATTTTGTTACTTCATCACTCGTGACATGTAATTGTTCTTCCGATATATATGATCCAACCCATTTTGCAAAGTCGATGCTGCTGTTATTCTACTCGTACTGTATAATTAATGGGCTCGGCGGATTCTCATGATTAATTTTAGCATTGCTGACCTGAACTGTGAATGCGTGCAAGAAATAAACAGTTGATCAAAGTGACCTTACACACTCATGAGCTATGCAAAGGAGGGACAATGGTGGTACCATGTTCCTTTCCTTTTGATTGATCTGATATAACATTTAGTACTCGATTGGGTGTTGATGAGGGTATTAACATTTTAATTTTTTTAAAATTAATATATTTTAATATTTTTAGTTAATATTTAAAAAAATAAAAAATAAAAAAAAATATTATTTAAATATAAATTATGGTTTTATACCATAATGCCATGGTTTCTATTTGTAAGGAATGGTAGTGATTACTTCCTGTTTATTCTTGTATTTTTAAATAAAAAATATTTTAAAAAATAACCAAAAGTAACCCTACGCAAATCGTAAACAGACCCATTAATATCTCCTCGACCTCCACCATACATATTTCACTGGGTAAACTTTTTGCTTTATCTCAAGGCCGGCTGCTAGTGTTACGGCTGCCAGGTAGACATTAAGCTACAAGCAAAGACTTTAAAGTAAGAAACCTGGTTACAGTGATGACGGAAGCGACAACGTAGGATGTACAAAGGTCTGCTCTGAGCATTTATGATACTCGTTCAGTGCTGGAACCCACACGTAACTTTATAGGCGTTTTATAATTCTTATCACAGTTTTAAAAAACGTTTCGAGAGAAATCATACGTTTTAGAAAAGTATTTGTAAAATATAATAGTTTAAACACAAATGCTATTCATTTATAAAAAAAAAAATTATTCAAATTTTCATAAAAGTTAAAAAATTAAAATTCAACATTTAAATTTAATAGCCAAAAAAAAAAAGATCACCAAGAATATATTATAACTTTATTTTTGACACACCCAACACTTTTAGATACGATTCTAACCAAATCTTTAAAAACCATATCAGTTTACGTTATTTTCAAAAAAATAAAATTCCTAACTATTCAAAGGGTTTCCCGCAGTACCCGACGATTCTACGAACTTCGATCCGAGACGGTATTGTTACAACCATGTGAGATCAGGCAAGGATGCGTGATGTGGTCAAGACAACAGATCCAGAAATTGAAAGTACAAAATGGTTGCTACATCCAGGGTGATCCAAGAAATTATTTTCATTAAAACTAAAATGAAAAGGTAAGTAATATTACTTGATTGATTATTTTAACTACGAAATGCTCAGTATTTCATGGCCAAAACTATAATTTTAAAATTCAACCCGATATCCAACTGACCCGAGACTAGAACCAGGCTAATTTTATATAAATAGAGATAGTTAAAAACCTAGCCGACCCCGGCCGGTTGACCAGTGACCTGGTCAAAACCCGTGACCCGAAACTTGAACCGGGTCGGCCACCAGGCCAGGTTTAAAAACACTAGCCTAAACCACACAATTTGAAACCCTTGTACGGCGCAGCTACAGCTGATTGGTATTTGCTGTGTTGTCTATGATCTGATTTAAACTTGTTTAAAACAATGAAATGCAGGTCAAGGTATTCAGGGAAAATCCTGCAAATAAACCTACCCATAACAAAGAGGATTGATATAAATGGGACCCAAAAACTCAGTATGGATGGCTGGAAAGCCAGGAACAAAAACTTTCTTGCCTGGATTGTCGCAATTGATGCTTTTTATATACACTACAATACAATAGATATAAAAGGGTTAGATACCCCAGCAGAATTAAATGGAAGAAATAAATTGAGGTGGGGATGAGAGAGAGGAGGAGAACATCAATCAAAAGAAAAGAGGACAGAGAGAGGGCTATTGGCTTTCCTTCATCTTTTGCTTAACCTTAAAACCGTTTGTTTTCGAAGGTGCAAGATGTGCTAACAGACTCCCCCCTCCAGCATTCTGTTGCTAAGGTAGAGAAGCAGAGGACATGCCTCCCTCTGATCTGCGAGCTGCCTGGCCACTAACTGATGATTTGTCTGAACCTCTAACATTGTACTTCTCATACACTTTTTCACGATTCTCCGACCACCAAGTTTCTGCTTGGTGCTCCCCAAATCTTCTCCGACTGCAGATAAATTAATAGTAACAGACATAAATGAAACAATTACCAGATCAAATCAGCTCTGATTAAGATGATTTCAAACCCTTGCAAGGTGAAACGTTGATGTAATACCATCAAAGCTCATGTTCAGAATGGTCTATGATTGTTTATAAAAATGCAATCTTGAATTTATAAAAAAGCCCATCTCAACATCATGTTAACCAATTGTTTAGATTTCTCCTACCTCTACGCCATACAAAATGAGTGGGTCATTGATATCTAAAATAAAATGAAATACAGAAGTACCTGAAGCGCACTCGTTTGAGATCTCTAGTTCCATCGCGCAGGGAAACAAGAGTGATATACACTCCAGGCTCATACTGTTCAATCCAGTCAGCCTCAACATGATTACCATTAGCAACCAATGATGAATCCCTCGATTTCATACCATTCTCGCCATCTTGAGAAGACCGAGGTTCCTTCCCAGCAACAGCCTCTGACACACTATTACAACTTGGCTGAGCCCCTCCATTGAACAGTCTCACATCTGGATGGTCATCCCTCCCATTGGCTCCAGGTGAATCCCGGAGTGACTGAGTGATACCTAGAGTTCCATTTATTGAAATGGAGTCAATCCTTGTCGGGGAAGCCAAGGAAGTTCCACTGATAGAATCAGATCTTGAATGCCGTTTTCCATTTGCATCAGGAAAATGAATGCCATTTGTCTCCAAAACATTTGGTACATAAGCTGGTCTCATGCTCTCAGTATCATAGACCCCAGGCGGCAGCCTCTCAGCCATATCCTTGAGCTGGAATTGATAGTGTAGAAATCATTGGTACAAAACAAGAGTAAGTCAAGAAAAAGATGAGAAAATTTCTAAGAATATAAAAGACAAGGATATTCTCTAATGGCTATAAATGGGAATGTTAGCTACCTAAATTAATGGCAACCAGTGTTTCATCCTTCAGAAATCTATTCTATCAAATTCATATAGATTTGATGGGGTGGATGCATATCGTGATATACATCATAATCATGGCGCAGAGGAGATCAAACAAAAATTTCCAAAATTCATTAAAATGAAACCAATGATCAGTGGGCAAAGCAGACTTACCTGTGCAGTAAGTGACTTTATAACATCTTTTGCAGCTTTGGACTTAGCTGATTCTTCGGCAGCTACTGCCATAGCTTCTTGTACCTTCTTAGCGGATTTCTGAAGCTCTGATTCTTGGAATTCACATCTCTGTCTTAGGCTCTCAACCTAAACAAGATCCATACCCATCAATGATCAAACCCGGCCCAAAACAAAACAACCTGACTTAATTCATTCAGAAACATGTGATTAATTTTTGCGGAAAACTCAGCCAGCATACCTGTGTACGCAGCTTAAGCACTTCTTGATTCAAAAGTTCATTTGTTTTCTTCAAACTATCAGCTATACTTTTGGAAAAGGAAAGTCCTGAAGTTGTTGGAACAGGCGTTGCAGAACGTGGTGGGCTAGGTCTCCTTGAGAAGGGCGACACAGATCTGGAACTTACTCCAGATGGTGTAAGAACAGGTTTGGGAACCTTTGGTCGCAGATCAATAGTGGTAGACAAAACAACATCTTTCAGCTGTAACAAAGAAGGTGCTTGAGAAGACCGAACAAGAGAAAACGTATCAGCTTTCTTTCCTTGTTTGGCTGCTTTGCTATCTAATTGCTTAATCAAATCCAGATTTGAAGGCAGTGTTAACTTCGACAACCTTAAATCAGCCTTGTCCAACCTGTCCTTGTTTTCACCTGAAAGCCGAGGTCCAGCATTTCTTCTGTTAGTGTTACTAGCATCCGACACCTTATTTAGCTTGGTAAAACAGGAATCACAGACACGATATGGTTTGCTGGGATTAGGAGCTAAGGCTGCTCTTGTTGCTTTTCTGGAACTGCATGAATGGCAGTGAACAAGTCCACAGTTATAGCAGTTATGCCTTTTACGTGTGAACCCAAAAGCCTGTCTGCAGGATGAACATTGAGATTGCTCAGAACCAGATACCCACTTATGGAGGCATATAGCTGCAGAATAGTTTGCACCGCATGCAATATATTTCACATGTTTATCCTTCAAAGCTTCAACTAGAGTAGGTGTTTTTCGATCTTCACCATCTCCATGACCCAACCTGCCATTGGCACCCTTTCCCCAGGTATAAACCTCATTTCTTGATGTCAAAACTGCTACATGATATGCACCACAAGCAATTTCTTCAACAGATTCTCCAGAAAGCTTATCTTCTACCAAGCAGGGTAACTTTCCATCAGCATAAGGATTTCCAAGTTGACCATAAACAGTACTGCCCATTGTGAATACAAGTCCCGATGTGGTCAAGCCAACAGTTAAACTATGTCCACAAGCGATTTTGTGAAAATTGTAGTCAATTAATGCTGGCACACATGTGGGTTTAAGCATAGGTTCTTTGTCTCCATGTCCAAGACGATTTTTGTCTCCATCACCCCAGGTAAATAATTTTCCAGATGACACACTGGAACTTGACTGCATGACAATAACCTCCACCACAGCAGCGGTATGCCACACACCACAAGCAACAGCAATAGTCCTCAACCCAGCAAGTGATTCAACTTCTTTAGGATAGGCAATATTTTCTCTGTTTCCGTGGCCCAAGACACCAAACGTTCCATCCCCAAATGTAAAAAGCTGCCCTGTTGACGTCACCAAGGCTGTATGCCACGGACCACATGATACAGAAGCAACTTGAAGACCCTCAAGAGGACCAGAGATTCTCTTGGGTATCCAGTGACTAATATCAGTGCCATGACCAAGAAGCCCCGCATAGTGCATCCCATCTCCCCATGTATAGATTTCCCCAGCCATTGTAACAGCACAAGTATGGAATTCTCCACATGCTATAAAGTCAACAGTAGTCATTGCCAAAGACTCAACCAGGCGAGGTTGAATAACATCTTTCCCAACGCCATGGCCAAGCCTTCCACCAGATTCTTCACCCCATGTAAAAACTTCACCCTGCCTTGTGACCATTGCAGCATGTCTGAATCCACAGGCAATATGATGTACATCTAAAACTACATTAGATTCTAAGGGCCTGGGAAGAAGCACATCAGCTCTAGTACTCAAATATGTGACATTCTTATCAGCCCCGACCTTGACAGCATTATCACATATAATCTCACCCCACACGTATACATCACCTAAGGCATCACAGTCATCTGGTGCAGAACCATGACTGGAAGTGCTGGGAGCACTGGAAACACTAACCCTAAAAAAATCTGAACCAGAACCCTTGACTTGCATATTTGTGTTTTCTGATGCTACATGTGACCGATCAGAACGTGGAGAACTCTCAAGCTGAAAATTCTTTGGAGAAGTATTTGGGTTGAAATTGACAGAAACCTCTGGAGAGCTAATATCTCGTGAAATACTAACAGAACTGTCACTAGCACTGTTCGGTGTTAAATCTCTGCCATCCTGGAATCAGAAATTTTCATGACAAACAATACACAGCAGCATAATTAGGAAACAACATTGTACTTTGCACTGATACAAGAATATAGCATCGCTAATGTAATGAACAAAGAAAACAAGACAGAACTCCAGAGTCAAGATAAGGTACAGGGAAGGAAAAGAGGAGGAGGAGGAAGTATGAGGTGAAAATTAACTAAAGTTTCATTAGGTAGTAGAATTACATCAAGATAGAGGCCCCCATCACTCCATCCATCGATTTTGGAGCGCCCACCTTGACCAGAAATTATTAATGCCTTCAAGCCTGCAATCCACACCTCCGCCTCAACTTTGTCCTTGCAAATCTGAAAACATGACATATAAGATTCACAATTTAAGCAGATAAAGAAGAAAAACACAACTTCACAACTTCATCCTATACCAGATCGAGGGACCGCTTCCCGTTGTTGTATATAAGAGAAAATGATAAATAGTCCTTTTCAGGGCGGAGATATCGTTGAAAAACAGCCTGGTAGCACATTAAGAGAAAACAAATAGAACGAGTTTATATACTATATACAAGAACAGAATCATTAAATATACTATGCTATGCTAAAAACATAAAACAGATATGAAAGAGATGGCAAATCTCACAGTTCTTTGTCCAGGAATAATTTTAGAGACCGAGGCTAACTTCAAACTTCTTTCACCACTGCTTGAAATCCAGATCAAAGTTGTTTCATCCTGTGATTTTTAAACATAAGAAAAGTAGAGTGTTAAAAGGGGAAGGAGGGGAGAGAGAAGAGAGGAGCGGGCAATCTGCATGCTGAATGACAAGGCCACAGATTACATCATATTTACCTAAGAAAGAAACAATCAAACAGTAAAAGACAGCACACTAGATGAGCACATGTAGAACAAATAAGATGACTTGTATTAAAGATGACATGGGATTCTTCAAGAAACACACTGACCAGTTCATTAAGTTATTCACTAAAGGCAATATAGATGCTCACTGAAACACCACGTGGATAATCTACTGACCGATAACAAACTGCAGTGGACAGGGTACACAGGTTCTGGGCAAAAAAATAACGAGAAACTTGGTGTACATCGAAAAATCCCATAAATGATATGTTATATATAATTTTCATAGTTTATTACATATCCATGCCATTGTATGACCATATCTATACATCCTCAGATGGTTATAATAATCATTATAAACAACAGTTAGACTGCAAATCAAACTGAAGAGGATCGTTTGTTTTATGAAAAAGTCATTACCCTAAACATTTAAAACTGAAAATGAGTGCAGTAACAACTGAAAGTATCCTTGGTCAAATGCACAAGAATCAAACTTACATTAGAAAGTCTAAACGGACAAAACTTAGGCTTTCCCTTACGACCATATTTCAGAAGTTGAGAACCCTTCTTCAGAGCAATTAATGCCTGCAAGATGCAGAAAGAAAATTTACTACCATTGGGATAATACCTTTGGCATGTGGACATTATATTATTCAGTCAATCAAAAAAAGAAAAAAAGTGCCAGCTTTGAATTTAGTTAATTATTTTAAACATGTTTTGGCACAACATGCTTGTTAAGATTATCAAGACAACAAAGATTTCTAAAACGTATAATTATCAGAGGCACATTATTGCTTGTTATAATCATAACTCGTTATTGGATCTGCTTGAAAGAGATACTATCCCACACCCATCTTATAAATTGATCTTAGCCTTTAAAAGTTTGCAAAAAAAGGAAAAATTGAAAGAATCAACCTGCAAGTAATGGCATTGAAAGTACGCCAGATTTGGGTCATTACATATGATGAAAGTTCCCATCATAAGTCTAAAAATAATGGTCAATATTGTTCTTGGCATACAATATAATGTTCTTGCGTCTACTTAATACTTAAAAGTATTAAGTAGAGGCATATGCACTTGTTCCCTCTAAAATGCACCTTTAAACCCCCACTTCAATTGCTAAAAATAGCCATAGCCAACTAAAAGTTTCAAAAAGAAAAATGGATGAAAATGGTAGTGAAAACATAAGGCATTTTATGGACCGTGAAGACTCTACTCCAGACAAAACCAAAAAGAAAAGATAAAGAAGAAAGATGTATCCTATTTTCACTCGGAGAATGGATAAATAAAAGCAAGAGAAACAATTTCCTTTAATTTCTCCTCCTTTCAAATAGACCAACCTGATTCCATGCAATTTTTTAAATTGAATTCAAAAACCTAAAAAAAAAAAAAACACCCCTCAAATTAAGCACTTTTTTCTTTCAAAATTTGTCAAGGTGAAACAAATTTCCATTTCATTTCTCCACGAATAGAAGAAAATTACAAATAATAATAACAATAAATTCACGCAAAATTCAAAGGCATTTCCCACCTAAATAAATAGATTAAAAAAAAAAGCAACAAAAATTAAACCCAAAAAATTTCAAAAAAAAAATCCCAACTTTGACACTAATTAAACGCACGCGTGGGTAGAGGGAGAGGATGGTACCTGCTCGATGTCACGTTCGGCATTACCGTAGCTAACAAGATCTGCCATTCCATGTGAAGATATTTACGAAAACACAACCTCCCTCTCCGATCGCTCACCGGAGCTCCGTTCATCATATACCATCTACTTCCTCTTCACATCAATACCCCTCGCTCTCTCTAGCAAAAAAACCAGCTCTTTACAGATCTATAATTCTCTCGAAAACCACCAAAAAAATCAAGTCAAAGCCGGTGATCGCCACTGTTGACTAAGAAGATTAAAGAGCGAAGAGCGGTTCCCACGGTGAAAGAAGTCGGTTTTGTGGCAGATTGAGAGGATTCCGGCGAGAGAAAGTGGTGGTGTCGGGGAGAGAAACGGAAGGGAAGAGAGACTCTTCGGTTGTTTCTTTGTAAAAATAAAATACAAGTACGGAGAGAGTCGAAGCCGAGATAACAAAAGGGAACTTGTGTTAAAAACTAAATTAATATTAAATTAAAATGGGGGAGGGGGGAGGTTTTAGTTGTTGTGAGAGCATGAATTCTCCGGAGAGAAAAAATAATAAGAAAGCTAAGCCACCATTATTGCCCTTCTTATTTTATTTTACTTGGTTATTAGAAAAGGTCTATGATAGCATTCACATTTGAGGTATTACTTCTTCTTTTTTTCATTTTTTACTTTTCTAAATTACTTGTTTGGTGCATCCTTTGAATTAGTTCTTAGAAAGATCAATGAGTAAGCGGTATGTTGCCAAGATTATTCGTGAAAATAGTTCTCTTCTTCCCTTGATTTCTTTCAAATAAAGTGTGTTAAGAACGTGATGGGAGTAGTTTGCTTTGTAATTGTATCAATTTGGGTTAATATTTATGTTGAAACGCTATGTTTTATTATTTTTTAAAATGAATTTATAAAAAATCAAATTTTATCGATTGTAGTCCAGTAAAACGAATTTCATCAGGTTAATATGTTTGTTGATTCAATTTAAAACCTGACCCGATTCAAGATCCTTGGTTAACCTATAAAATCGAGCTAAGTTGAATTACCATGATTTTATACAAAAACTTGATTTTCTAGAAAATAAAACTTATTGTTCACACTATGATTTAAAAATAAATATAATTTGTTTGTTATCATGAAAGAGGGTTTGAAATCTAGGTAATTATTATTATTATTATTTCAAATCTTGGGTAACATTAAGAGATTTTTATTATTTTTTTAATTATATATATTTACAATACAATTAATGTAATGTAGGTTTTTTTATTTTTCCATAAATAAAAATTAAAA
>Ga0325403_1001547_pt1 | contig 19280 bp, 10 predicted proteins | sample PopdelMetagenome_19_FD_205665 | JGI IMG/M metagenome (GOLD analysis project Ga0325403, IMG submission 205665) | Populus deltoides microbial communities from Bellville, Georgia, United States - Xylem-PdKOR-R4 | ecosystem: Host-associated > Plants > Phyllosphere > Stem > Wood/Secondary xylem...
ACCACCGCCAGCATCGCCACACCTCAGGTAGTATTATCACCTCCTCTAATCTTAATTTAATTTTATATATCTATTGGGAAAAAAAAACTTAAATTCATATTAAAAAAGTCTTGTTTTGTTATTGGTTGTTGTTGAAAATGGCTGGAGACGGCCTTCGTGATTTTGAGCTATCAAATTCGACGGCGCTATCTCCTCTAGACGGCCGTTACTGGAATAAAGTCAAGCATTTGTCTCCTCGTGAGTGAATACGGTCTCATTTATTATCGTGTTCCTGTCGAGGTACTTTTTGTTTCTGATGGATCCAGCACCATAAAACCCCTCTAAAATATATTTTATTTAAAAAAAATCCAAAAAAAACAAAAGAATACAGCTCAAGCGTCATATCTCGAACCTAGTTGCCAAGAAGCATGAGCGCACGTATTGGGCATCCACACTAGGGGTGGATAGGGTTATCTTTCTTTTTTAAATTTATTTTTAAAAAAATTATTTTTTAAATATTTTTGTGTTTATTTATTATTAAAAAAATTGATTAATGAAAAATATTTTTTATTTAAAAAAAATTTGATTTGGTTTTTAGAAAAGTGTTTTCCTGAAAAATTTGGGTGGAAAACACTTTTCGGAAATTGTGAAAAATTTAGAAATGTCATATTATTTGCTAATTATATCAAATTTGATCCTTAAACTTTTGATTATTATATATATTTTATTTTAAATATTTATTTTTCAATTTCATCTCTTAAAATTTAATTTTTATATTAACTTTGATCCTTATTTTTATAATTGTTATTTGTCTTTTCCTTATCATTTTTTTATTAAAATTTTTATGTATCAAATTTGGTGCTCATTCTTTTAATTGTTATTTATTTTATTTGAAATAATTTGTGAAATGTTAATTATTATTATTTTAATTTCTTCATCTTTCATTTTTTATTTTTATTTTTTTGATTTGATCTCTATTATTTTGATTATTTTTTTTTTGAGATAATTTATGAAATTATATTTTTTTTCAATTTCATTCTCATTCAACTTTTTTAATTTATAAGATTTGTTCCTCATTATTTTAATAAACTTGAGAAAAATAAAACATTAATAAGTTATTTTCCAGCTCATTTTCCATAACATAACCAAACACTAGAAAATGTTTTCCAATTTTTTTTTCATTACACTACTAAGCATCAGAAAATAATTTACTTTTCCGGAATTTACTTTCCAAAAAGAAACTATTTTCCAGTAAATAAACGGAGCCTAGGTGCATATCCATAAAGGGTTCTTGCCCACCACCACCCAGGGTGCTAGGTTTGTATCTTTATTGCTCTTGTAGGCTTGGGCTATCATGTCCAAGCTTAATATATTTGAGATATTTGAGTTCGAGTAGTGTGTTTAAAATCATTTTTATTTTTAATGGACTTGAACATCTTTCTTGGACCTAATATTTACTATAGAATTTTTCTTGAACCTCACACAAATTTCTTAATATTTTATACCGATTCAATATGTATTATTTGAGTATAATACAATTCAAAATATCATAATAGTGAAATTACAACTCAACCCTTTTTTCTTTACAAAAGACAAGAATTATAAGCTATAAGTACACCATGAATTTTACAAATTAAAAGCTCACAATCTCTTTATTTTTTAATATTTTAAACATACTTATTTTCAGAATTTATCTTTTTAAAATATTATTGTACGTTTTCTCTCTACAAAATTATTGAAGTCCTCATGTCTATCAACAATGATTTTTTTGCTGGTACCAATTATTGATGATCTGACTTATCAGATACCACCTCTACTACTATAGCTATTGCCCACCTTAACTTACTAAATATTACATGCTATTAGTTAACAACATTCTAGACTCTTCATATCAAGTTATTAAATACCTTAACTATAAAAATTGGATCAGATTGCTTGAATTAAAATATCAATAAATTATTAATATATCAATTTTATTTTGAAATATTTTGAATATTGGTACTTTTCCCTGAGTCTTTTATTTTTTTTAATGTTTTAATTTTCAGGTTTTAATGTCCATGGATATTTCAATGTCAGCTTTATTATAACATGTAATGTTATTATTTTTATCTCTAAACTTTTTTTTTCTCATAAATTTGGTTTAATTTAAGTTATCACATGTAATTTTATTATTTTTATCTCTAAACTTTTTTTTTCCTCATAAATTTGGTTTAATTTAAGTATTATTTCTCGGATTAAATGGTTGTTGAAGCTTTCACAAATCCCTGAAGTTATCGAGGTCCCGAACTTTAGTGAAGAAGTCAAGGCTTATTTGGAAGGGTTAATTGATGGATATAGCATGGATGACGCGTTGGAAGTTACAAATATCGAGGAAGTGGCTAACCATGATGTAAAAGCAGTTGAATATTTCTTTAAAAAGAAATGCCCGGAGATTTCCAAGGTTAAAAATCCTATCTTACTTGCCAGAGATAGCTTGCCACGTTATTGGATTTTTTTGCGATTGCCTAATGATGATTCTTTTGCTGGTGTAGTTTGAAAATAAAATAAAATATGTATCTTATATTTCAAAGAAACATTTTCTCTTAAATATTTATAAGTATATATTTTTATTGTATAGTAAATTAAATAAAAGTTATGAGGATGAACTTTTTTATTGAATTTCTAATTTTATTATATAAGTATTTACAATATTAAAAAATAACATTTTATATTTAATATGTATTATTTTTTTAAAAAATTTTGTTTTTTTATTTTTTATAATTAATTTTGACATTTGTATGTAAGAATTGAAATAAAACTAAATAGTAACTATTTAATTTAATCTAAAATATAATTATTTCATTAATAATCATGTGGTTTTGTTAACAATCATAATATTTAATAAACTTATTATTTCATCAAGAATATATATTAATAAACTTAGTTACATCACTAAAATGTTATCTATAAATAAACACTTTAAAACAACATTACGACGCTACTCTGAGCCGATTCTTTATTGGTTTCCATTTATAAACAGTATTTCAACATCTTTCTCTTGAAAATTTGCCTCAGGTGCTTGAATTTTTCCATTTTGCTTGCACATCTGAGGATATCAATAATGTTGCCCATGCATTGATGCTGAAAGAAGCAATGAATGTAGTCGTATTTCCGGTCATGGATAAATTGACCAAAGCCAGATGTAAATTGGCTAAGATAACGCTTCCATTCCGATGCTTTCTCGCTCTCATGGACAGGTGATATGGCTACCTCTAGCATGCAATGATATGCCTTGATTTACAAAACTATTTTAAAAAGCAAATTAATCACATCTTTGTTGATCCTATCAATTTGGTTCTTATCCTTGCTGTCAAAATTGCTGTTTTTTTATGATCGGTGCGGTATTTATAACTATGGCTTCCTCTAAGACTTGTTTGTTCATAAAGTGGTGACTTTGTTGCTTTCATTATCTGTAGCCAGCTTCACCAACAACTTTGGGAAAGGAAATGACAATTTTTGCGGCCAGGCTAAGCGCACGAAGGCACGGAATTTCTCAAGTTAAGATAAAGGGGAAGCTTGCTGGTGCTGTTGGAAACTGCAATGCCCATCTTTCAGCATATCCCAGTGTTAAGTGGCCTCAAATTGCAAGAGAGTTTGTTGAATCTCGTGGATTGTTTTTTAACCCCTATGTTGCTCAGCTATAATTTTTGTGCTTATTAATCCTGCTCAGTTTCCACATTAAAAGCTAGTCAATTAGTTCATAATAACATTTAAATTCATTCGAAACATCATCTGTAACTAGCTTAGTTGCTTCACTGCCTACATCAGTGCTTAAATATAGGAACTCGAAGGAATGAGAGCATGGAGGGCGATAAGTTTTCATTGATTGATGATATAAAATTTGTGAGTAGTTACATGGAAACTCCGTGTTGAAGGAAGATGCGATGAAGGCTGCACAAGCATCACTTCTTCTCCTTTAGCTTTTCTCTCTCTCGATATTTTTGTCCCATGTTTAATGCATCAGGTCTTCCTGCTGACAATGTGGCTTTGTGCTTGCTTTGCAGATTGAGCCACATGACTACATGGCAAGACTTTTCTATGCAATTATTGTTTTCAACACTATATTGATTGATTTTGATAGAGATAAATGGGGCTATATATCCTTGGCATACTTAAGCAGGCGAACGATCTGGTGTTGAATTGACACTCTGAATTTTGAAGTAGTTATTTGCTCAAGATTTTGAAACAGACAACCAAGGCTGGTGAGATTGGGTCCTCGACTATGCCTCACAAAGTAAATCTATTGATTTTGAAAACAGTGAAGGCAATCTTGGTAAAGCCAAATGAAGCTTATCTCATCTCGGTGAGAAGTTGCCAATTTCACTTTGGCAGGTAAGGCGGCCCACTTCCCTTTCGTTATTCAGATACTTGTCTATAGTATTAAGTTGTTGCTTGGAGTTCATATGGTATACCAAGTTAAAGAATTGTGTTGAGATCCTTCCTAAATGAAGCTTCTGAAGTTATTCCTCTATATCATCATAGACCTAGAAGTGAGGTTTCTTTTGTTTTCAAATTCCTTAAATTCATTTTATTCTTGCATAAGTTTGGTCTTAAGAAGTAGTATGGTCCTTGTGTAGCTGCTCTAGTTGTATGCATCTATATATAGGCTACAGGTATTTAGGTAGTTTTTTGAAAGTTTTGTTGCATTGTACTATTTGCAGCGTGACTTGACAGATTCAACTGTTCTGAGGAATATGGGCGAAGGCTTAGGACATTCTCTTCTCACCTACAAAAGTGCATTGCAGGGAATGGCAAAGCTTCAGGTATGTGATATAACACATGTAATGCGCCTTCTCTCCTGAGAAGTGCATGCAAAGCAGTTCATTTTTGTGCTTCTTTTTTGCAGTAGAATTGAGTTCTCCTCCTCCTCCAAATCCTCCTTCTTGATAATGAAGCTTCCATTGAGGGTTAGCTGATTAAGATATCGTGATTGCTGGAGAATGCTTTGATTGCTTCTACATTCAGCTTTTGTTCTGATTGAACTAAATATCTCATTTAGGTTAATGAAACTCGCTTGAGTGAAGACTTGAATCAATCATGGGAGGTGCTTGCTGAACCAATACAGACTGTATGTACCTTTCCTTTTATCGATCTTTAATTTTCTTGTCTCATTTGTACGAAAAATGTCGTTTCTCAATGATTCTTTAGATTGATGAATCTAGAGTCTTCTCTATCTAAGCTCAAAGTTTTCTACCTCCAATACTGTTTACTAGTTTTGAGTCCCATCATATTCTTAAATCATTCCCAATCCTTTGGAACGACAAATTCTGCACTGGTGATGCGCCGATATGGTGTTCCAGAGTCATACGAGAAGTTGAAAGAACTAACCAGGGGAAGAGCAGTTACCAAAGATAGCATAAAGGAGTTTACTGAAGGCCTGGAATTACCCGAAAAAGCAAAGGATTATCTTTTGGAGTTGACATCCCATACCTATGTTGGAGCGGCCATTGAATTGGGTCAGACTGTAGATATTGCTATCAACTTGGTTAATGGGGTGACAACTTTATAAGTTGATGGTGGAAAGATGTTAAGGGATCACCAGCTATCATATTGTTGTACCGAAGAATCAGGTATATGTAGTCCAACTTCAGTTTTGACCGGGTACAATATGATTCACGATATGTTTTGATAGGGGGAGAGAGAGAAATTAGATTTCTTGCTTGAATATTGTAAAATTGCTATTGAAATGATCGTGTCTTGTAAGCCTATTAAGAAAACTCGCGGTGGGAATTTTGCAGCCAGTCTTATTGACCTTATGATCAATTTATCCGGCCTGATTTTACAGTTCCCCCCTTTTTAATCTCCGAAACTAGTAGGTCTCTGGGAAATTTGGTCAAGTTCTTTCTGCTGGGAATGATGATCTTGAAGCGGATCATTTTTTGAGTGAAACCTAATTGGCGACACTTATTCACTTCCAAAGAAAGCATTAGTGAATGAAGCAATAACATCAGTCGAGACCTGAATATTTTTTTTCGAGCAAGGTTTCTTGGTTACTTTAGAGGGTATAACAAAAATTCTGCAGAACTAACAATTCTTTGGTTTGGAATTAGTGATAATCGAAGTAATCTTGCCCAACCTCGCGATATCTTATATCAGATCCTTGTTAACCATTGTAGATTATCATCTGTCCTGGTCAAATGTCTGTATAGAATACGATAAGAAGCTGGCGAATGGGCCACCAATGTGAAAATTTAGTGGCACTGTGTCCAATAGAGCATGGAGATTCTGGTATTCCTTTCCTGCTGCAACAAACTACAGACCTCATGAGCTCAATACGTAATGCAAACCGCAGGCCGTTAAAGTATAAGACGACAAAAATGTTGGGCTTGCTATGACCATATCTCATTGATAAGAGCAGAGCCACATATATTTGGGAGATGGTAATTAACCTGACCCGAAAGCCACTGGATCATCCTATCTACTCGGCACAATCCACGTGGCATTACGCAATTAACTGCTTATCTAGTTTACACTCCATTCCAAGGTTCCATGCCCAATACTCAAATATTCTGCTAGCAACATTTCAAGAAAAGCAAAGCTTTTGCACTCTTTTTCTGTTTTTCCTGCTAACTTGGACATCCAGCTAAAATGGAGACTGGTATAGCATGCTGTGCTCGAGGGGCTTACTTACCTGGTGTTTCTCAGCATTCAAAAGCTTCAATGTCTCCACGGTCCATTTCTCCGTCCTTCGCTACGAGGGTATAGATATCTAATAAATAACACCTGTGTATTACTAATTGCATATAGAAATGCTATGCATGTTTCAGTATTTCCAGGTAGACTTGGAGATGCGGAAATGACAATTTTACATGAATATCTATTTTTCATGCGTACAACATTTGTGGGAAAAAAAGTTGTAAAAGGATGTCTAAAATACATGACAGAGTCTGAAATCAAGCTCGCTATTTGGGGAGACGTTGCGCTCCATACCAAGATCATCACTAAGGGTTTCAAAAGCAAAGAACTCTTCCCTTGTGACCAGATGTGAGATTGGTGATAGCCTGGTATGGTATTTTTTGTAATTTTGTTTCATACAGTTCTAGCTATGATCGTAATAGCTAAAGTTCTTTTCTTCCTTTTCCGACTGTAGGAAGAATTCCTTTCAAAGGCAACTCCAGATAAGGGACTGATTAGGGTGATGATGTGCATGGGAGAGGCATTGAGGACCATTGCCTTCAAAGTCAGGACTGCTTCCTGTGGAGGAACGGCTTGTGTGAACTCCTTTGGAGATGAGCAGCTTGCTGTGGATATGCTTGCCAACAACCTTCTTTTTGAGGTTTGATTTGAAAAAAAAATTGATTTGTCACTAATTTAAGCTTGCTTAATGATGGACTATAGCTGAATTTTGCTAGATAGCATAGTTACCTCGCCAGATTTGTTTTTTGGGACAAGTGAGAAGGGACACTGTATCCATGAGAAAAACTTCATCATTGAAAAGACATTTGTTACATGATTTTGAGTGGCTTAAATGGATACACTAGGTCTAGCGGTTACATTCTGATTCAATTTGGTGATCACCTTTTGAACACAGTTCTTTCATTTATAAATAACGACTAGTGATTTTGATGCGTAGGCTTTGACTCACTCGCATTTCTGCAAATATGCTTGCTCTGAGGAGGTCCCTGAACTGCAAGACATGGGTGGCCCCGTTGAAGGTCTGCGTATATACAACTAGTCTAAAACAATCAATTTTGACCGGAAATCATTAACTTTTTACCCTGTCTAGGAAGGAAAGTAGCCTTACGTGATTGTGATGATATGAACAGGTGGATTCAGTGTTGCTTTTGATCCACTTGATGGTTCCAGCATTGTCGACACAAATTTCTCTGTGGGCACCATCTTTGGAGTGTGGCCAGGAGAAAAATTAACTGGGGTAACGGGGAGAGATCAAGTGGCTGCAGCCATGGGCGTTTACGGTCCTCGAACTACATACGTTCTTGCTCTTAAAGACTACCCTGGCACCCATGAGTTTCTTCTTCTTGATGAAGGTGGGGCTTCGATACTATCATCAAATACTCAACCTAGACAAGGGGCAATTTTTTTATCACTGTTATGATCATCTCATATTCAGTCCAGCAGTTGCTGTACCCTCTTGCCTTGTTCAGTTGTTCTGTTCTATACTGCAGAGAAATCAGGTTTCACCACAGTTACTGGGTGCCTAAATCTATACATTTCTCTCTGAAAGAATCTGTTTGTTTCTTTTTTCAGGAAAATGGCAACATGTCAAAGAGACAACAGAGGTTGGTGAAGGGAAACTTTTCTCCCCTGGAAATTTGAGGGCCACATTTGACAACCCTGACTATGAAAAGGTTTTTATTTTACCTTTTCCCTTTTCTATTGAATGGAGGAGGAGGAGATGTTCCGCTAATTATCGTTATTTGTAAAACACAAGCTGTTCTGTCTCTTACCAATGCCTTTATTTCTCACTCAACAGTTGATCAACTACTACGTAAAAGAGAAGTACACCTTGAGATACACAGGAGGGATGGTGCCAGATGTCAATCAGGTGATTATAACTTTTGCCAAGAAATGTTACTCCCATATTTTCTTTTCGAGGCTAATTCCATAGATGTCTAACGGAGTGTGTTATCCATTATCCACAGATCATAGTTAAAGAGAAGGGTGTCTTCACCAATGTGATTTCTCCAACTTCCAAAGCCAAGCTGAGATTGTTATTTGAGGTTGCTCCTTTGGGGTTATTGGTTGAAAAAGCTGGGGGTTACAGTAGTGATGGTCACAAGTCTGTGCTAGACAAGGAAATAATAAATCTTGATGACAGAACTCAAGTTGCATATGGATCCAAGAATGAGATTATCCGATTTGAGGAAACTCTGTATGGGAAATCAAGGCTCAAGGCCGAGGGTGTTCCTGTTGGAGCTGCTGCTTAAGAGAAAGTGCTAGCTTCTCATGCCTTAATTTATTTGTTTTGACCAAAATTTAAGCTATCATGTATACGGATTTGTGCAGTAGTGCGTGGAACATTCAAATAACGGAGACTTCTACAATTAAAAGATTAGATTTGTGTGATCATGAAAATTTAGCAGGAATGATGACTTCTCTTTCCTTGGCATGTTTTCTTCTCTGATACGTTTGATTGAAAGTTGAAAATATATAACCACTCTTTAAGGGAAGTATATATAAATTTTTTTCCCTTTTAAAGGCAGGTGATCATAATTTTGTACCGGGTTATATTGAAGTTTCTGCTGCTGTTAAGGGGAATTTGCATCCTTTGTTTCAGCTCTACTCGTTTTTCTAATATTTATTTAACGAATTTTGGTAAATTCAGAGTCAAATTTTTTTGAGTGTTTGTTTTCTCAGAAGTCTATGTGGAAAAATGAGTAATTACACGAAGTAGCTATAGTACTGTCACTTGAGCGGCAATAAAGATGGTTGGTCTTGGAATTATCCCTATTTCTTTGTCTTAATTCTCAGACCACGCCATTCTTTACTTTGGTACTTCTTAGGATTCCCTTGCAGCATACCTCGGCTTTCTTATAGTTAACGTATTCTATTTGTCAGCTCAAGATTATCATAATCCTAAGGACATTCGGATGTACTCTATTTAGAGCGAACCTTAAAATTTGATTTCTTGAAAATTGCAAGGTAAAGGGTTTTTGCTGACACAAGTTGAGGCAGAGCCCTATACTAAACAAGATACTGGTAAACATGGTATGCATCTGCTCTTTACATTCGATTTTCTTTCCATTAAAACCAACATGTAACAATGGGAAGCACGAGTTCTTTTTTATTATTTTATTCATTAATTGTTGTGAACTTTGGAACCTACAAGCTACGACTCTTCTTTTTAGTCTAATCATAACAGTTACCTTCCATGTAGGAGGTCGAAGCAGGAGTGGTGAAATGGCGTGGATCGGTTGGAGGCATAGTTGATGCACCTATAGAGAAAGTCTGGACAATGGTTTCTCAAACCAAGAAACTAGCAGAATGGATGCCAATGGTGGAAAGATGCACTGACTTGGTTGGGGAAGAAGGTGTTCCAGGTTATGTTCGGTTAGTGTCAGGATTCATGTTCCCTCAACAAGATGGTGACAGATCATGGATCAAGGAGAGGTTGGTTTCTCTGGATTCTACATCACACATCTATGTTTACAAAATGGAAGCCAGCAATGTCGGTTTGGATGGATCAATAAATACATTAAAACTTGTTGATTATTGGGATGATTCCACACTAGTTAACTGGTCATTTCAGATAGACCCTTTGGAAGGCGCCTGCGAGGATAGCATAATAGATTATCTAGGATTTCTGTATAAATCTGGCATTAACAGGATTGAAGGTGCTATAAAAGCTTCATCGATAGGAGTTTGATTAATATCATGGGTTCTGTCACTGCTAGACTATCCAACAAAGTGCAGTGTTGGTTTGCCAAAATGTGTTCTTTGGCTGTTTGGAGTAAATTCCAAAGGAAAAGGAAAGATATTTCATCATTTCTACTTGTACTTTGCTTTTCAAAATCTTCCGTTACGTTATCAGCATTTCAATGAAAACAATTTCTCAGCTTCAAAATTCAGTATTTAACGATCATTACTATTTTTTTTTAAATCACCAGTTAACTCTTTAAATTTTATAATTTTATGAGTAAATATATATATAACGTGTCAAATTAAGTTAAAATTCAAACTCGGTTAAAATCGGTAAAATCATAAGTTAAAAAAATTTAACCCACAAAAGTTAAAAAATTTACTGTCTTCCTGTCCGAGTTTCCTGACACTCCATTACATAGTCTTCATTCCCTAGTCTCTCATTTCCCTGTTGCCAAAATCTTAAATTTTCAACCTTAGCAGACTAACACTAGCATTAAAAAATCTTGGGTATGGGGAAGCTTTATACTGTATTTTAGATCAGGAAAACATGATTGGAGGATCGAAATCATGGGAAGACAGAGGTAAATGATGAAGAATCAAAGGAGTAAAATAAGAAATAAGAATATTTATATAGAGAGAAATATTATGTTTTAGAATAATCATTGTTAACTACAAAGAAAGACGACAAAGACTCAGAGAGAACTTGAAATACATGTCTACTTGGTGGGATATTTGAACATTATTTCTAGAACTTGTTACTTACATAAAAAAAGGTGGAAGGTGAGGTGAATTGATGTCATTTTGTATGTTTTTATTCTCGTTGTCACTGGTTCACTGTATTGGTCTCTGTTAATTTTTTTTTGAAGTTGGTGATATAACTTAGAATGTTGTATCATCTCACTAGTTGCCTACAGTGTGTTTCAAGACTTGTCATCTAGAAAATGTTCTGAAACTCTATCAATAAAAATATAGTTGTTCAATTTTATTTTTTTTTCTTTTCGTATTTTTAAGTTATTTAAGCCATGTATTAATTTTTATTTGAATTATATATTTTAAGGTATTTGGATATTTGTATTGTTTATTTCACTTTTATTTTAATTATGTTATATTATTATTTACTACTTGACTGGAATTGTCAATATATAATTAATTAAAATATTTTTCTTATTATTTTACCATTCAAGTTTATAATTCAAATTTATATTATATGTTTCGTGCTGGAAAAAAATATTTTTAACAAGTATCATTACCTACCACGAGAACTCTTGCGTTCTACTGTGAATGTACCCTTTTTTTTTATTTTTACTAGTGTAAATACGCGCTTCGATGGGTTCTCCACCTGGGCTGGCCTCTTAAATTACAAAACAAGGTTTTGGGCCTTATATAGAGTGTGGGATAGTTTCATGGGGCACCCAAACGAGGCAGACTTGGATGTGACTGCAGATTGGTTCATTTTAGAACGCGCTATCTTCAAGGCCCGAAGACCCATGTCCATTAGGCATAAACACAACATATATAGTTGATAGCCACTGATTCTCGGAAAGTCACAATCACAGTATAGTTGTTTTAGTCGATAAACCATGAGGTTGCAACCTGTTTGGTATAGGAAAAAACATATTTTATAATTTATGGATCCCATAATGTTTTTGTGTTTGAAATGCAAGGGAAAAAAAATCATGAAAGAGCTGCTTTGTGCTGATGAACCTTGCTACATTGTTAAGTGAATAGTAAAGCATGCTACACTATTCACTAAACAGTGAAAGCATGCTCTACGGTTTTGGTCCAAAGCTTAAAATGTATTGAACCGGATCTGATCCAGTAAAATAAAAAAATTATTTTTATTTTTTAATTGTATTTTATTCGAAAAACTAGTGTTTAATATTATTTAATAAAACTACATAAATTAGACGGAGAGCGCTTGAACACGTAACATTTGCAGAATTTGATCGTAATTTCAAATTGTAGATAGTTTAATAGAATAATAAAAATATTTTATATAAAGTATTATTTATTTAATGATATAATAGCAATAGTTAAATCTATAATATTTAAATTAAAAACTATTAATATTAATATATATTTTTTAAAAATTATTTCATAATCTCAATTTCAAAAGCATTCTTAACCAAACACATTAAACAACTTTTTATTCAATTTTAATTTCAACCACAGTTTTTACCAAACATACATAAATACTAACTTAACCTCAACTAAAAATACTTTTTTATAAAATAATTTTTTTTCAAATCACAATCATAACAACTACTAAACTATCAAACACATTAAAAAAATTAGCAGATGTAATGTTATGACGAGATCGAGTGAAGTAAAAAAGGCTTCACACCAACAAATTTTCATATCATGGTTATTACTGGTTTCTGGTTTGCTCTTTTCGATGTTCTACCTCTTCTTGAGGTGCGAGGAATTCCTTGCAAGGTAAAAAACTTACCTAGAAGTGAAAAAGGGACTAAAGAGATGGCTCAATGAAAAATAAATACAATGTGGGTTTGAAAGGTGAAGCAGGTGCAGGTTTTGGAAGTTGACAGACAGGTTGAGCTGTACGTACAAACCCATTCCTGATGCTTTCTTTAAGCATTGTGATTCTTGAAAGCCATTTCTCAGCTATAAAGTATGTGTTTTTACTATCACTTTCATGCATTCATGGACACCCACCACCACAATTTCTATCTCCTGCGCTTTTATACTCTTCTGGAAGAGTAGTGTCTGCCGTCCTTTTTATTATTATTACTAAGAATGTGTTTAGTTATGGTGTTTTTTTTAAAAGTATTTGTTAATTAAAATAATATATTTTTTTATTTTTAATATTAACACATAAAAATATAAAAAAAATACATAAAAATCATCATTTTCATACTTTTTCACGCCAAAATCAATTTAAACTATAAAAACAAACACTCCCTTGATTTTTTAATACATCCATCAAAATATCCATGCTACTGCTAAAGTACGGGAATGCATAGCATCACAAAGAAATATATAATAATTAATGGACCATATGATGCTAATACATCCATCTATCTTTGGCGTATTATACATAGGAGATTTGAAATCAATATTTAATTATCTCTTAATAATTTAAATTTTTAAATTGAGAAAGTCAATTAACATTATATCAGAATTTTTATTATCAAATGATTACAAGTTTCATTCTTTCAGTTATTATATTTTTAAAAAATCAGCATGAAAAATAATAAGAATGAATAAATTTTAAATTTAAAAATCTTTCATGAGAGAGTATGCTATAGAGTTAATATTACATTCCTTTAATTAAATTAAAATATTCATAACCTTAAACTTTTTATAAGTCATCATTCAAGAAACTAATATTTTAAAATTTTGAGTTGAGGTAGTTATTCAATATGAGATTTCAGCTTTTATATATTATCAAATGATCATGCGTTTCAATATTCTTTTAATTAATTACATTTTAAAAAATCCAGCAAATAGAAATATTAATGAGTATGTGTAATTAATTACTTGAGATAGTGTGTTATAGAGTTAACATCACACTCTTTTAATGAAATTAAGAAAGCCAGCTCTTAAACTTATTAATTAGCTGAGGACGTTTATTTATACACTCGGAATGCTACAGTAGCGAGCACAAAAACTAAGGACACCATTAATGTTTTTGGTTTTTTAATTTTTTGGAAAACCAAAACTATCTCATGTTTATTGTTCATAGCTTTTTAAAGTTATTTATTTAGAATATCTTACATAGACTCGATTTAATTTAAAAAATAAGAAGGTATATTATAAGTTAAAATATATATAAAAACCAATAATATTACATTTTTAGTTACCACGGTGATATATATTGTTACAGTGACATAATAACAAGACTATATGATAATGGTTGAGATGATGTTAATAATGATAGGTTATGATAAAACTAAATCGATAGTGAATATTATTTTTATTTAAAAAATAATGATAATTGTATAAGGTACTGGTCATGATATGATATGATAAAAGTGACTGCAATTAATATTAGAGTAATTAATTATGACTACAAATATTTTCATTATATATATATATATATATATTTGTGAAGGTTGTATAATTAATGATGGTGGTGATGTAATTAAAGATAATTATGGTAATATTGAAAAAGAAGATAACGGTGAAGAAATAACAATAAAAATGAAGATTGAGATCGATGGTCACAACGGACGTGATGATCATATATAACAATATTGAGAATGATATTGATTGTAATGATGCATGGCTGTGGTGGTAATTAATTAGTGGTATATTATAAAAAATCCAAAATCATTAAATAATTAAAAGATTATTTTCTATGGTTTTTAAAATTATTCATAAAAAAAAAGAAAGAAAACCGTAATTATATCGAACAGCATCTAAAACAGCAAAAATCAGCAGGAGTTGGTGGAAAGAGTTCCTGCATTCGGTATCACCTGCATTGATTGTGATGGGTCAAGTTTTCTTCTGTTTTAGCACTAAATTCATAATGATCATGGGAATAATATTTTTTATTCAAACTCTTTTTAAAATTTAGGTAGAAACACCGAGATAAGGAAGAAATTTAGGCTCGGATTTGGACAGATCATCTGAGCCCAATCTCTCAAAGATATATTTTTGTTTATTTTATAAATCTAAAAACATGTGTTGATTTTTTTTCAATACTAGTGTATAAGATATTTTCTCTATTAATATTTATTAATGTTTATGTAAAAAATATTTTATTTATAATAAATATTTTGATGTTGAAATTACTTTCCAACCTCTTTATTCAATAAATAAAAAAACAAGATTCAGAGACTGAACTACTCCTTAAATTACCAAGTGTATTTATTATTTTTTTTCTCTATTAAAATACCAACTTTAACATTGAAGAATTCTAAAACACCCAAAAAATAAAAAATTTTACAGGTATTTAAAAGCATTTATCAAGAAAATTCATTTTAACAAAAACTATATATAAAAACATTTAACCAATCTATAATTCAACCAATGAAAAACCTTACCTTGTAAATACTCCTAATTTGAACACTTCATCGGATTGTCATAATCAAATGTCCATCGGTAATTCAATGTACTTGACGGGGGAGTATGCGTACAAAATCTTTGCATGGAAGGTATACCTTCTCGATCGAGAGAGATAGTTCAGTTGGGCTATGTGCATGTTTCAACACACAAGAGGGTTTCAGTCGTTTGACATTAATGACAACAAGGTCTTACTAGCATACTTCCTAATGTGTTGGTCAACTTTGTGTAACATGCAAGAAAACCTGAAACATTCATGGCGCGCGGGTTCTTTTCATTCACCTAACCAGGTAAAATGACACTGCATCAAAGGTTTATTCTCTTTTATAAAACTTAAGGTGCCCAGTCGTACATTTGTGTTTCAAAGGAAGTCAAAATTCAGAGACACAAAGACAGAAAAAGAGTGAGTGAGAGAGAGAGGATGGAGAACTATCGGGCTCGGGCTATATTGCTGCTAGTAATTTTCATTTTTCCGGCTTTGGTGGAGTGCAAGGTCCGTCTTTATGATTTCAGGGTAAGTGCTCATTCTCTGCTACGTTCTTACGGTACCTCTAGCAACGGACAAGGGCTGCCGTTGCCATTTTTGATAATTAAAAAGGAGAAGATCATGCTTAATGTTGTATCTGTGACTAAAATTAAGCATTAATTCAAACAAAACATTAAGGAAACCTTGCTATCTATCGACCATCAAAGGTGAGAATTTATTTTCAGTGGTATAAAATTTAATTAAAAGAGGCTCTTGTGGTCCGGAACAAGCTTATTTCCAATTGCTAGTGTCATAGTGCAGTCACATAAAATTATTAATTAAATTAGGTTTCTGGGGATCAAAATTGTTTGATTAGTTTGGTATAATATATATAATTAAACCCTCATTAATTGTACTAAAATGAATTCTTCTAATATGATCTGTTTGATTCATAGAGACTAAATCAGTTCAATAATTTCCCCCACGTCACATACACACCAATGTAAATTAAAAAATCATTAATAATTAATGAAAGAGTCAAGCAAGTCTGGCATGGTTACAATACAAATTCTTTAGAGTAGTGTGCCATTTTAGTATCAAGTTGATTTTCCTTCTCTTCTTTCCTCTTCTATGAACTTTTCTACTTTACAAAGACCGCAAGTCTCTTTAGAGTTAGAAGTTGAAGCCTGTGAAAGTCACCGTTTATATTGGCCGCTGTAAGCAGGTAGTCCTGACGAACACAACGAAGCTTTGCTCAACCAAGTCCATTGTGACAATCAATGGAAAGTTTCCAGGGCCTACTATTAATGCAAGGGAAGGCGATAATGTCAATATAAAGCTCACCAACCACGTTCAATACAACGTCACCATCCATTGGTAGAACCATAAACCGCACCTGAAGTCTTAAAAATTGGTTTTTGAAAGCTATAGCTAGGTACTTGATTCAAGAGTGATTATTAGGACGACTTTAATGATTAATTGGAGCCTAAATTTTGTTTTGGCAGGCACGGCGTGAGACAATTGCGCACGGGCTGGGCCGACGGGCCAGCATACATCACGCAGTGTCCAATACGGCCGGGGCAAAGCTATCTCTACAATTTCACGCTTACAGGCCAGAGGGGTACGCTTCTTTGGCATGCACACATTTCATGGCTAAGGGCAACAATACATGGTGCCATCGTCATCTTGCCTCAGAAGGGCGTTCCTTACCCATTTCCAAAGCCTGATAAGGAAAAAATCATCATATTGGGTGAGCTTCAATCCAAGTCTTGTTTTTCTCTCCCAATTTCACGGCAATTCTAATGATTTTCTGCTGCTCATTTTTTTTGTTGTCCTATAAGTCCCAAGATCGACAATTAAGTGATGGTAATTGATTTTGTTAATTATATAGGTGAATGGTGGAAAGCAGATGTTGAAGCTGTGGTCAACCAGGCAACACAAACTGGCTTGCCTCCAAACATATCAGATGCACACATTGTTAATGGCCAGACAGGGGCAGTTCCTGGCTGCCCTTCTCAGGGTAATGAACCTTTTAAAATTGCCACCTTAGAACAAAAACTAAGGTCTTATTTACGTATAACTAGTTAAATTCTTTTATTGCCACGTTTTCTGGTGTCGTGAAGAAATTATTTAGGATCCATACATGGATCTTTGACGTTCTATTTGGTGCGCAGGTTTCACATTACATGTTGAAAGTGGCAAGACCTATTTGCTACGCATAATCAATGCAGCACTAAACGATGAGCTCTTCTTCAAGATTGCAGGGCACAATATAACGGTTGTTGAAGTGGATGCAGCTTACACCAAGCCCTTTAGCACTGACACAATATTTATAGGTCCAGGCCAAACCACAAATGCCCTATTAACTGCAGATAAAAGCGTTGGCAAGTATTTAATGGCTGTCTCTCCCTTCATGGATACCGTAGTTGCTGTTGATAACGTGACAGCAATCGCTTTCTTGCGCTATAAGGGAACCATTGCATTTTCCCCACCAGTCCTGACCACCACTCCTGCTATAAACGCAACTCCAGTAACATCAACTTTCATGGACAATCTTCGAAGCCTGAATTCAAAGAAGTACCCAGCCAAAGTTCCATTAACAGTGGACCATTCTCTATACTTCACTATCGGTGTCGGGATTGACCCTTGCGCAACATGTGTCAATGGTAGCAAGGCTGTGGGAGCTATTAATAATATTTCTTTTATAATGCCAACTACAGCTCTACTTCAAGCACACTACTATAGCATAAGTGGGGTTTTCACAGACGATTTTCCAGCAATGCCTCCAAATTCTTTTAATTATACGGGAAATAATACGGCATTAAATCTGCAGACCATCAATGGGACTAGAACTTATAGGCTGGCTTTTAATTCGACAGTTCAACTTGTGTTGCAAGGAACCACTATAATAGCACCTGAGAGTCATCCGTTCCATCTTCATGGATTTAATTTCTTTGTTGTTGGCAAGGGATTTGGGAATTTTGATGCAGATAATGATCCAAAAAAATTTAATCTGGCTGATCCTGTTGAAAGAAACACAATCAGTGTACCTACTGCTGGATGGGCTGCGATCAGATTCAGGGCAGATAATCCAGGTAAATCTACAATCTTTTTTTTCTTTTTCTTATAGTACTTTCCAATTTAATCAGGTTGAAAAGGTGGATATTAGATTTTTGTCATATATATTAGTAATTTTCTTGACAATGAGTTTCTACCTTCTATATTGCCCCGGGATGAAGTTATAGTATTTGACAAGATTCTCTCTCTTTTTCATGATAAAATCAGGGGAAGACCCTTTGCCTCTTTTTATTTATTTATTTTCAATTTTACGAGGCAAAACAATAAAACATGAATCCTTTGCCATTAGGAATGATTATCTCTTTGAATTTTTACCCGTAGCTTACATGCATGAATTGGTTGGTGAAGTGTTGTGTAGCTATCCAGTATTCTGACAAGTCAGTGGTGTGGCTTGTAGGTGTTTGGTTTTTGCATTGCCATTTGGAAGTACATACGACATGGGGACTAAAGATGGTATTTGTGGTTGACAATGGTGAAGGTCCAGACGAGTCACTACTACCACCTCCCAGTGACCTCCCCAACTGCTAGAGACTTCAAGGAGCTTTGAGACTAGAAAGTGAAGAGAGTAGTATCGTATAGTCTGAAGATCTGGGCTCAAGTGCTCAAACAAAGATTTGACAAAAGCTAATAAACAGGAGAAAGTTGGGTTTTTTTTTTTAATGTAGCAAAAGGAAGCTGCTCAGAAAGAGGGGATAAAGCTGTAAAAGCTAGTCATGTTTATCTTTTTTATTCTACTTTCAGGGGGGGATTTGGCACTTTGATTCCACTTGAAGCTATTTGCATGCTTGTGATTGTTGCATCAATTGGGAGCAATCCAACTTGATGGTGTTTTGTATTTAATGTCATATCATTAGCTTTTTCTTGGAGAAAG
>Ga0325403_1001548_pt1 | contig 19278 bp, 10 predicted proteins | sample PopdelMetagenome_19_FD_205665 | JGI IMG/M metagenome (GOLD analysis project Ga0325403, IMG submission 205665) | Populus deltoides microbial communities from Bellville, Georgia, United States - Xylem-PdKOR-R4 | ecosystem: Host-associated > Plants > Phyllosphere > Stem > Wood/Secondary xylem...
CTCTTCAACAATATAAGCTTCATATTAGACGTCTCAACATGTGCTTTGTTTTTAACTTTTTTCTTGAGGTTGAACAAGCATCTGCATATAGGTAAACATAAATATATATTAATTGAATGACTATAAAAAAGTTTAAAAAACCACATTACACACTACGAATGAATGTTATTCCTAATCTCTCAAAAGGATACATCCATCTGTACAACACAGACCCTCCAATTTTTGCTTCATATACTAAGTGTATAGGCAAGTTCTTCATTGAATCAAAGAAGGAGAGAGGGAATATCATCTTAAGTTTACATATTGTCTCAATAATGTTTCTTTCAAGTTGTTTTATTTGTTGTGAATGTAACTTGTTAGAGCAAACATCTCTAAAAAAATTTCGTTATTAGTGCATCTCATATCCCTTTGGGCAATAAATCCCTATATATAATTGGAATGAGTATTTGTAAAAACACATGACAATCATGACTCTTCATTACATACAATCTGTATGCCTCTGAATTCACAAATCTAACTATGTTCGAAACATATCTATCAAGAAATCACAGACTTTTAAGCCATTTATATATAGGAAATTATGATTTTTTTTTCTAAGGAATATGTGGCATAGGCTTCGCAATACATACTCCATCATTAAATAACTTTATATTTCGACGGTTACAAAACAAAGCTATATCTATTCTAGCTTTTAAGTTATCCTTTATTTTTCCTTTGACGTTCATAATCATGTTAAAAATATTTTTAAACACATTTTTCTTAATATGCATGACATCCAAATTATAGAGAAGGACATTAATCTTCCAATAAGACAGCTTCTAAAAAATACTTCGTTTTACCTAATTTTAGGTTACACTAAAACTATAAAACTTCTACTTGCCAGATTGAAAACCAAATACAATGTTCTCATATTGTGATACTACATCATATAATTCTTCACCTGATAGTACCAACAGTACAACATCCCTTTTAGATTTACCTTTCAAGAACTTTTTGTTTTTTTTTTGTTTTTTTTTATCTATGATGACTTAACAAGAGCCTTCAATGGAAACAAACAAATAAATAAAACTTTACCATCATTCGTTAAGTTGAAGGCATTATTGCTTTTTATTAAATATTGACAAAATAATTTTACATATGTGCTCCATCCCAAAACCATCTCATATGCCATAAATCATTTATAGTCAATATCAAAATTGTCTTCATTTAAAAAATATGTTTCTTTAAGACATCATACATCAAAGCCCTGGATGACTATAACTACTTCAACTCATCAATCAATGGTTAAAAACAAAAATCTATATTCCTACCTAGACTGTAAGGATCAGGTATTACTGTATATAAAAACATGAGTTCTGGGCTTATACACATCCTTAGAGGCAAGTTGTAAACTGTTAGTGTGACTGACCAATAAGAATAGGGTGTAATAAAGGACCTAAATGGATTGAACTCATATCTACACAAACCATGATACACATTATGTGGTTCCATTGAAAACTAAGGATGCACCTTATTAAACTACTTCGAAGCTTTACCATTAGAAGGATGTATCATTACTCTATCCTCTACATCATGAGAATGATGTCATGTTATGTGCTCGACTATTTTCAAACACGTAAATAACCTTTGCAACCTAAGAGTGATTGAAAAGTATCTCAGTTTTTTATATGCTATAAGTGTCCTTCCCCTACCTATATTGGCTTTACATCAATCATGCCCATAAGTTTTGCAATCAGTTAAATTTACATCTTTATTATACTACAGCATGTAAAACTTTAGACACTTCATAATTTTTTTGATATCTTAGGCCAGGGGGTTTCATCAAGTTTTTTATAGTATACAAGTTCTCTTTCAACCTATTCCCTTAAGATAAAATACTTTTGGCCTGTTCAATTATACTATCATAATCAGTTTCATTCATACCATAATCTGACTATATTGTAAATACTTGTGTCATGATCAATAATTTATTATAATCTGTGCAGTGCACCCATCCCCATAATGGTTCATCAAAATCTCTTAAAAGATTAAAAAAATCTAGTTGCATCTACATTTGGTTCTTCATCTACACATGAACCTTCACCTGAATAAATATGATTTATTCTCATTGCCTCCATTGATTATCATCGATAACTTCATATATGTTACTAGAAGTAGACGTTGAGCCAACAATCCTTTCTAACATGGTCTCGTAAGGAACATATGGTTCTCTATATGGAAGTCAACACAAGTATTTCTCAACGAACCTTTTTTTATGAGATACATCATCGCAATATCTTGTTGAGGGAACTATTTTTTCTATTATTCACACAGACATCTAATTCTACCTCCACTACTATTCTTTAGATTTGAAATTTTAAAATTAATAAAACCCTTAAACCCTCTACAATAATCTTCCTTATACAAGCCTTGAGATGAATCTAGATACATCCATAAATGATCACTCATTACTTAGCGAACCTATATAGATTAATGATGATAACATTTAATAATTAGTTCAAAATTTAACTTTGATAATTAAAAATTCATTCATAATCTAATAACCAATTATTATTTTTATACAAAATGTAATGATATGTAAAAAAATCAACTATTTAAATCCAATTAATAGCAATTAATCAATAACCCAACTAATAATTTATCATTTGTTCAATTCAAACTTATTCAATTTAAATTAATATCATTTAATTGTTATTAATTCCACATAAAAATTGAATTTCTCAAAGATTTTCAACTTAACAATCAAATTGACAAAATATTATTGTTATCCCTTAAATAACCTATAATTTCTTTCATTATAACACACCTAATTTATAAAATCAAAATTAATGATATCAAATTATAAACAAGCTTTAAATTTTCCCAAATCACAAACAAATCCTAAAATAGAAATCAAACTTTAATTTTTTATGAAAAGGATTTAAAACACTACAATATACAAGAAAACTACACGACAAATACTAAAAAAAATAGCTTAAAACATAAATAAGTAGGTTTGTTTACTTAGTGTAGGAAATATTTAGAGAAAATTATATCAAGACAATGATGTTGACACTATGAATTGTTCGGTGGCCAAAATTTGTAATGATTAGACTTATATTTTGGCCAAAATAAGAGAAAGGATTGTTGTTTTGATTTGCAGAGAAAGAAAGAGAGGAAGAAGAAGAAAAGGAAAGAGGGGATAAAAGGGATCTGGCCAGTTAAAACACTTTTACATTTACTGATGGAATATATTGTCGGTAATTCTGTTGGTTATTGTTGACGTGTAATTTTAGCAACAAATACATTGATATAAAATCTTTTTATCTTTTAATTATTTTATTATGTAATCATCAGTAATTACCAATGAATAAAATTTTCATTTGTAATTATATTGGTTTTAGATAATTTTCTGATAGTATATTTTTTCTTAGCACATTTTTAAACCTCTTCTGGTCAACTATTTTTCTCTTGGCCTTGTAGGTGCAGGCACATTAACTTACTTGTAGACACCCCATAACTACGTGGTTATGCTCATATCGATATTCTTTACCAATAAATCCTTAACTCTCTCTCTCTCTCTCTCTCTCTCTCTCTCTCTCTCTCTCTCTCTCTCTATATATATATATATATATATATATATATATATATATGACACCACGAAATGTGGTTGAGATTGAAAGCAAAACGGGTCAATCAACCATAGTATCGTCATCCAAACCTATAATTTATGTACACCATAGAACTAGAAAATGTGGCTGTGATGATTATAAACATTGAAAACAAAAAGCCACTGAATAATAGTGAAACCCACGTGTGTGTGTGTGTGTGTGTTTTGTTTTTTTGGTAAATCATCATTCTTATATATTGCAGCGTGTTGCTGCAAAAAAATTTCTAACTATAGTACAAATAAATAAATAAAAATAAAACTCTAACTATCGTCATATTTTCTTTGTTGGAAGGGGATCAAAGAAGCCAATAACAAAAAGAAACTAAATGATGCAACTAAGTCACCAAAGCAATCATGTGAAGATTTGTCACAACTAAATGGAAATTTAACCTAAAAAGATTACATAAATTACATACCAAATATTTTTATATATTACTGGGATAGAGTTAGGTCAAACATAAGGTTTGATCAAGTTAGATTAGTATAGTGGCTAAAAATATCATAACTTTTTATTAGATTGTTAGAATGGATTCAAATTTTTATAAGAGATTCTCGAGGATTTGTTTAACAAGAAACCACTTCATTGGTTCATCCACTACACAAATTCCTTGGAATTGGGCTCAAAAGAACATGTTTGGCCAATTTTTGTTTATGTCTATTGATTTCTTGTGTTATTTTGGATTTTGTATTATTTTCTCCATTATGTTTAGGGATTTTGACTCGATAACCTATTATAAGTTGGTTTTCTAGCCTATTTAAAGGCATTATGAATATCTTTAAGAGGCAAACTTTATTTTTTTTTATTTCTATAGAATTAAATTGTGAATTTAAAGTTTAAGCTTCTAACTATTTTCGCTCATCAAATCTGTTTTTTCTATGATTGATTTATTGTCATTGTGCTTTTGTCTACATTACTATAAAAATATCATATAAAACTAATCTCATACATATCTTCTTGAATAATAGAAAAAATAGATACTAAGAATAAAATGAAAATAGTGAATCCCTGGTCTATAGAGAAAGCATAATTGCTAGCCAATTGACCCAATGATTAGGTTTTCTATCATTATGTCAAACATGAAACTACCATGAATGCTACAATAATTATCGTATGGCTCTAACAATATGATTATTTACATTGTCATCAGTGAACAAAGATTAGAAAATAATTATGATTTTTTTTTAAGATTAACTACTTATATTATACACACACATATACAATAAGTTTATACATGTTATAGCAAACAAAAAATGTATTACAATAGATAGTTTCCATATCCAATTGTGAAGGGAATCCAATTTTCTCTCAATTTCCTTAGCATCCCCTAAGCTCATGAATATTAAAGGAGTATAAGGCTTATTTTTTAAGAGCATAACCACACACGTGAGGCTTGCTTCTATTGGATTTCTCAAAACACATATATGCAGTGAAAACTGTAAATTTAAATTTTTTTCAAAAGTCCTAAGAATTCCATTAGACAGATCTAGAGTTGTGTAGGGTTTATACGAAGATTACTTGAAATTAGATGCTTTTTTTTGCTTTGAATAATTGCTTCAAGGTTGGGTTGTCGCAAAACACAAACCATCTAAATATCCGACCTCTAACAGTAATCCATACGAACCACTAGTAAAAAATCTCCTAAACCCTTTTAGGGGATATAAATTATTATACCTAAGAGTGTGAACTCTTTTCTTTTATATTTTAGGTGTTTACGTACAATACTTTTCTCACCCTTTTGCATCACTACTCATACAAAATAAGAGGCATAACATTATATTTATAAGAAAACCTAAAAACCCTATAAATGATAAAATATCAATTTTCCCCTTAAATAATCACATATATTATTTTAGGCTAATTTTAAAAAATTATTCAAACTAGTCCTTACTTGATTATTTGTAGATCTAAAATTGTAATCCTTGTATCAATTACAATCTAGTACTCAATTTTTAAAATTTATTTACAATCAAGTCACACTTAATTAATTATCTCATTTTAATTTCTGACCAATGATTTTTATGTGTGTGACCCATTAGGTTCCCTAATAAGTTGGCCCAATGTAAATCACAATCCTGAATAAAATATGATTAAATAAATTAAACAAATTAATTTATTATCAATTTAACAATTGCATGATGTGTATTTGAAGATCAAGTACAATGTCTAGCAACCTGTCATGATCCCCTAAATATTGAGAAAGTCATAAGTAGTTTGACTTAATCTTTCAGTGACCGATTTCTCAATGTAATTATTATCCCTTCATAAAAAATGTTTTGATTTAGAAATTATAGCATGAAATATGTCTACTCTGTCAAATCATGTTTATTTTCAATAACATAGTCATTGATTTTTTGAATAAGATTTACTTTTCAAATCTCATTTCACCTTGCGTAAAGATTTACAATCAATACTATTTGAGGTCAGATGAAACATTTTTCCTAATTAACCAAGGGTGATGAATCATCTCTTTATTACTTAAATACCTTCATATAGTTCATGTTATATCTAATATCTACCCATTTGTTACCCTTGATTAGGACAACGTGTAGTAGGATCAAAATGTAACACTCCATATATATGATAATTTAGTGATCTCAAGTTTAAGGATCATTTACACAACCGTCACGTGAGTCTTTCCATAGACACAAGTGATCTTTCCATATGAAATTCTCATGCGGGTCAGTTCAGTGTACATGCCATTTGACAAGCATCTATATATTAGTTCTAGGTATCTGTCGTATCTTTGTTTCTAAGAACACTTGTTTCCTTTCATAAAGGAAAGAACATAATATGTATCAGTATCAATTGTTATAATTAATGTCCAATCTTAATAAATCATTGATTAGGAACAATGCTTTGATGCAATATGAATTTTATAATTATAACAACTTTATAATTTTCTTAGCACAACATTTTTGTCCCAAGAAATTTATATTTACTTTAGATTCATTAATCAAATATTTAATGAATATTAAAAATAAATAAATTTTTATTAATAAATTATATATATATATACACACACATGAACAAAATCAATATTATATTTAATCAACTAATTAACTATAGAAAGTATTGTGAACGTTAAGCTATTGGATAGGCCATTAGCGAGAAATAGCCACATTTAGAACAACCCAAGCATTGGTTAGTTAGAAAAGGGTTTATTATCTCTCCAAGGTTAAAAGCCAAGCTTTGAATAATTCAAGGCTTCCATTACCTTTTTTTTTTTTAACACGATAGACATATTTATAACCCACAACATTCATTTGGAGTGATGAAGCACCAAGCTTATAATAAATGGATGCGAAGAAGAGCCTAAATTTCAACAATTATTGCTACAGACTAGTCAGAATCCTTGCAAGTATGGAAGGTGTACCACAATATTCGATTTTATATCCTGTTGTATAGGAATCCTACTTTTTCTTGATTTCTTTAACATTCTCCCATAAGCTCATGAGTAGCGGAAGAACATGATGCTTATCTTTTAAGGGCAGGGCCACACACGGGATGCTTATTGAAGGTTTGCATCAACCATAAAGAGAGCGATGAAGCTTACATATAAGTTCGGAAATGCAGGACTCTGAAACCCTAGATGTTAAGACATTTAAACATCTTAATAAACGTTCCATTGAAGAAAGCATTGTAAATGCTAAGCTCTCGAAGAGGCCACTCATAGGAAATAGCCAAACTTAGAACAACCATATTAGTGGTTGACTTGACAATGGAGCTTAATGTCTCATCATAATCAATGTACTCTAGTTGATGAAATTCTTTAGCAGCAAGACAGGCCTTGAATCATTCAAGGCTGCCACCAGCTTTTTTTTTTTAAGACGATAGATATATTTACAACTCACACCATTCAGATTTGAGTGATTATACACCAAGCTCTAAGTATTAAGGGTGTTTAAAAAGACCAAACAACCAAGAAAATCAAACCGAGATGAAAAACCAATTAAACTGATTTTCAAAACCATAAAATGTTGCGGATTCAGTTCGGTTTCGATTTTAAAACTGAAACCGATGAACCAAACCAAACCTACCAAAAAAAAAAGAGAGATATAAATACTACAGTTAACCTAACCCTAACAATAACATGACTGATAACTCAAAAAGCCACTGCCCTTCACTCTCCATCTCAACACTCAAAAGCTAAGCCATCCACCCACAAATAAGTCCTGATAAAAAAACCCACTTCTCCATCTCCTTGGCTTCTCTTTTTATTTCTGCGCAACATCTCCATCTCTTCTGCGCGGCTTCTCTTTTTATTTTTGTGCAAGCTGTCAGAAAGATCTAGTTTGTCTTCTTGTTAAAGGGTAAATTCCATAGCAAAAACTGATGATAATTTTATATGTGCAACTTTAGATTGGTGGCCTGGTGAAAAGTGTTATTACAACCAGTGCCTTTGGGAGAAGGCTGACCTCCTTAATCTGGTTTGTCCTTTTCTTTCGTTTTGTAAATTTCTTTACCAACGAATATTCTTATTAATCAGGATGCTAAAAATTTGGAGGTATTGCTATATTTGCAAGATTTGAACAACAAGATTCTGGCTAAACCGAAATATAATTGCATGCAATCGTCCTAATAATTCTAAAATAGAGGTGACAATTGTAATCATCTATATAGCAAGCAAATATGAAGAGTGTTCTATTCTTATAGGATAGGATTAGATTTCCCAGTTTTATAGCAAAAAACCAAATTTCATCGAACCGAACCAGTTCGATTTGAACCAGTTTTCAGTCCGGTTCGGTTTAAATTTGTAGTCCGAACAGAACCGTGAACATCCCTACTAAGTATGGATACAAAAAAAGAGCTTAAATTTCAATAACTATCACTACTCCTGCCAGAATCCTTTTTCAAGAAATGGCCAAGTCAAACATGAACTTTCCTAGGTTCTATATTGTTATATAAAAAATGGAGCTACCATGAATGCTACAATAATTGAAATTGCATGACCCTAACACAATTATTAGTTTAGGATTGGTTACTTCTATTATATACATATCAATGTGTATTACGACAAGTCTATATATACATGTTATAATAGTCAGTTTCTATATCTAACTACATGGAGAATTAACACAATAATTGTCTTATGGCTCTAAAAGGAAGAAATATTAAACAAAAATTGTGTGTAAGCCCTAACTCAATTATTAGTTTAGGGTTGGCTACTTCTATCTCACACGCCCCCCCTCCACACACACACATATATATATCAATGTGTATTACAATAAGTCTATACAAAAGTGTATCATAATTGTTAGTTTTTATATCTAACTGCATGGAACTTTCTCTCAATTTCTTTATCATTCCCCTACAAGCTCATAGGCATTAAAAGATTATGGAACTTGTCTTTTAAGAGCAGAAATTGTGAGGTAGAGAGAGCTTTAGTAAACACATTAGCAACTTGATTTGTGGTGCTATTATATTAAAACTCAAGATCTATTATAGCAACCTTGTCATATACAAAAAAAAAAAGATTTCTACATGTTTAGTACATGCATGAAACATCAGGTTGTAATTAAAATAGGTAGTGTTATAACTCATTTCTGGGTTATTCCTCAATTCATCTTCTTTCTGTTAAAAAAATTAAAAAATAAATAATAATCGCAAGAAGACTGATATTTTTGTAAAAATAAGCTAGGAGGATTTCAAATATAAAGGAAGATCAAGCTGTAATTTTGGATGGAATCGAGAGCATTATTGTACCCCTACTATACCCAAAACTGAAAAGACAATGTTGATTAAAGGTCAAATTAAATCATTATTGAACAAATATGCATAAAATGAAGATCAAAGACAAAATTAGATTTTTAATAGGCCAATTTGACTTAATCATGGGCCAAATTAAAGTTTAATTATGTTTAAGAATTAATTTGGGTCCAATTAAAGCATTTAATTAGGTGCATGGACTTAATTATACTTTAAATTGGTCAAATTAATTTTATTAAAGACTTAATTGGTGAAAAAATAAGTTTAGAGCCCAATTTAGGCTTAATTGAGAAGATTGGAATTTTAAGATACCAAATTTAATTTTTACCAAGTCAATTGATTTAAATCAGGAGTAAAATTGCAAGAAAATCAAAAGTTTAGGGTCCATTAAGGGTTAAATTGAATAAATTCATAGCCGAGGACCATTTTGCAAAAGACATCAAACTTCGGGGACCCAATTGATTGAAATTAAGGGTGAAATTAAAGAGAATTGAAAGTTCAATTGTCAATTAAGGGTTAAGTTGCATAAATGCAAAACCAAAAACCACAACGAAAAAGGCGCTGAAATCCGAGGCTAACATTGAAGTTTGGCAAGGGTAAAATTGCATAAAATTGGAAGTTTATGGTCAATTAGGGGTGCAATTGAAAGAAATTAAAAGACGGAGGACCAAATTGAGTTTTTACCAAATCCCTAAATTAAAACTGTAAAAGCTAAAATGACATCATTTCATTTAAATGAAATAACGCGTTTTGACCAAAACAAAGCCGTTTTGACCGAACAGTAAAAAATAAAAAAGGACAGACCAGATAACGCATCGTCTAGAACTATTCATCTTCTTCATCATTGGTTTCGCTCGAAAGCTGGTCAGATGGCCTCCTTTTAAGGGCAATTTGATGCTATATCTCTCCACAAAATTTAACAAAGCTTGAACGCAAACAATAGCTTGACTTCTTACTACACCCTAATATGGTCATTTCTAGTTTATTGACACCATAATGGCCTTGGCGTTGCCTGAAAGTAGTCAACCCAACGAGCCTTTCTGCAGTAACTTTTTCAGGCCATGATAGCAACTTTGTGCCAACGATTGGGATCCTTTTAGGTCGAATTAAGGGCCAAGATTTGGCACAATTAAAGACTAAATATCATCATTCACTCGCTATAAATAGAGTGGATTCTATGGCCAGAAGAAGAAGAAATCTGGGTGCAAAGTTGATAAGAAACCAACCTCCCTCCCTAGTTTATTTGCTCTCTGCCGTCAATTCTTTCTCTTTTTTCTCTCTCCTTGTCGTCTCTTCAGCCACCACAACCTCAAAACCATCGTGAACAACTACAACACAACCTCCTCCACCAACACATCTCCTCATCGGTGATAGAAACCACCACCGTCAATCTTTCCTTCTTCCTCTCAACCATGGTTTTCTTCTGCTCCAACAATCGACAACAGCCGTTAACTCCTCCACTAACCTCATGTTGGCCTCCCATCACGACCAACCAGACCACTAACAACACTCCCTAACCCAAGTAACTCTCTTCTTCTTTATTCTTCTTCTTCTTCTTCTCATTCTTGTTGCTTCTACAACTATTGCATGCATGATTCATTTTTCATGCAACAACAAAAATAATTAACATGGTTACTGGGTTAGGCCAACAACTATTTGGGTTATGGGCTAGACCCGTTTTAGCCCAACATGGATAGCTAGGTCGGGTCCAGCCCACCAAAAAATAGAAGAAGATGTGTTTGTTAGGCCGTTAGTCGGCCCAACTAGACTGAGTTGGGCTAGACCCATTTCTGTCAAGCCTAGATGGTTGGGCCGAGTCTAGCCCGATTTATATTTAATAATAATAATAATAATAATAATAATAAGAATAATAATAATAATATATTAAAAAATCAAAAAAAAGTCAAGGATCATTTCAAAATATTTGTGATTTTCTCACATATTTTTCCAACAATTTTGCATAATATCGGGTTGTATATTTACATTATAAGATACAGATCTGGTATTAAAATACCTGGTTTTCTCTGAAACTTTTCAAAAAAAATTAAAAATTCAAAAAAAATTAAATTAATTTCCTTTTAAAAAAAAGAAAAAAAATGTTTTGTTTTCGTGCATACGGCTAAATCCTAAAAGTTTTCCAAGTATATTTTTTTAAAAACAAAATGCATCTTTCTCATGTTTTAAAATGTAAAATGAATATCATAACCAGTTTATAATTATCCATTAGGATTTGATCAAAATATCAAAAATCCTTTACTAATTATTTTTTTCACTTTATATTTAAAGCGCTAGGATTTAGTTATAGACTTTAAAATTTAAGGATATAATATTTTATACCCTGAGGTATTAAAGATACAAAGCGCAAAATAATTGGGACGCTAAAATTTAGACTTTAGAACGGTTAGGATTTCACTCGATAAGGTAGAGACTTTCTTACGAAGGGAGACCTGCCTTAAACTTTAGACGAAGCTAATGAATAGAAACTTGATCTAGAAAAACAATCAAACAACAATGTAATTTACCTCAAGTAGGGTGCACTAGGGGTGATGCGTCTTCCCCTTGCACAACCAATCCCTTACCCGGACTTTTACAGACCATAGGTTTCCAAGTAACCTATAAGTCAATGATGGATCTAAAAACTATAAGTATGCAAGTGACACCCCATAGCTAGTTAATCTTTGATAAGTCAATGTATGATCTTTTTCCCTATAAAGAAAGGTTGTTTTGCAATAAACATACAAAAGAAAACTCTCATTTTTTCTCTAACTTGCTGCTCAAATTTATAGCTAAAAAAACATAATATAGTCTCCTTTAACTAATCCTAATAGACTCCTTTCTGATTGCAAGCTAATGGGCCTAAACTACTAATCAACTAACATAAGTCCAATAATAAAATAAACTCTTAAACAATGTCTAATATGTCAAAACAAACCCAAATTAAAAAAATAGGATAATAAAAATAAAGTTTTCATGCCAAAATTCCTTAATTTAACCTTAATCTCTAATTTTCACACATTCTTAGTGAATTTTCATACCTAAATTCAAACATATTGTTCTCTTTCATCTCGATGAATTACTAAGCCTAACATATATGGCTGGAAAGCTTGAGATGTCAAGTTTCCATCCCAACTTGAATTGTAGCAAAAGGCCACTTGTAGCTCCATATATGTCCCAAAAAGTACATCTTTTTAGCAAAACTAAGAAGAACCTTGTTAGCAAATAAGGTCCTCCTAATATACAAGCTATCATTTTCAACCATCTTCTTCTTCTTAAATTTCAGTTAGATGTCAAAGATACAAGAGTTATAGGTCTTCCATGCATCTTAAAGGAATACCTATTTGTCATTCCTTCATGCATAACTCTCCTATCATACTATCATTGTTTACCAAGCAACAAGTGACTAGCTTGTATTGATATAACATCATATAACACCTCATCACAATATTTACCAATAGAAAAAGCAACCAAAACCTACTTATTCACTTTCACTTCACTTCTATCATTTAACCACTGTAATTTCCACAGTAAGGGATGTTTAGTAGCATGCAAGTTCAGGGATGATTGGTAGCGTGCAAGTACAACTTTCTCATTTATTCAGTACTAGCTACAATAATACAACTACCACCATCTATAATTAAGTTACATGTCTTATTATGAACATGGTATCTCATGTGGAATATATTCTCTCTCTGACCTTCTGAATCATCCATCTTGACATGCATAATTAGTGTTCTCCTCACCACAAGTGCCTCTCCCTCAACCAAATACTCAACACAAACATCATTAACATCCTTTAATGGTGGCATCTTCTCCTCTTCATCCTCCTAGCAATCTCAACCTCATTATTAGCTTTCATAACTATGACTTTTTTATTTGGACATTGTGAAGCAACATGACCAAAACCCAGACAACAAAAGCATTTAATGTCATAGTTATGAGAAGTAAGAGTAATGTTGTTACCTTTAAGAATGGTCGATATGTCTTTCTTCTCTCTAGGATATTCAGTCTTACACTACTCTTTCTGCTGAGATGGATCACCCTTAGTGTTATCCTTTCGATTGGGTTTCCAAGGTTTCAAAGGGCTTAATAGTTGGATTTGTTGAATGGTACCATTTTGTTTAAGTTGTTTCTCCATTTTCACAGCCATATACACCATCTCCCCCAACTTCATATAATGATACAACTCCATAATATAAGTTATATCATGATTAAAGTCATTCATGAATCTAGCCATAGTAGCCTCCCTATCCTCCTCAACATTAGCTCGAATCATAGCAAGTTTCATCTCCTTAAAATACTCATCAACATTCTTTCACCTTGACTCAAACTCTGCAACCTTTGATACAATTCTCTATAATAATGGCTAGGCACAAATCTCCTTCTTATAAGGAATTTCATCTTATCTCAAGTATCAACTTGCCTCTCATAATTTCTCCTGCAATTTGTCACTAACCGATCTAACCATATAATGGCATAATCAATAAAAGCAATCACAACAAGCTTGAAATTCTTGGGCTTCAGATAATTGTGACATCTAAATATCCACTCCACCTTCTTCTTCCATTCTAAATAAATTTCAGGAACATTCTTCCTATGAGAACTTGGTATTTTCAGCTTAATTATACCCAAATCTCAATCTAACATCGCAACAACATGGTACTACAAAGAGGAGACAATAAAATTGTAACTCAATTATGCATTATGAATAGGATGAATTGAATGGCCAATAAATATGGAGATGAGTTGGATAGGTTGGAGAATCAACGTGTTAATGATCATGCTAATGTTCAAATTAGACCTGAGTAGAGAGAATTTAATGTTAAGAGGATTGTTAGGTGAGTTAACACTAATATAGATGAGTTTGTGGATGATAACACAGACATGATTAGTGTTGATTTTAAAGATGTGTCTATGAAACATGAAGAATGTTTTGGACATAGGGAAATATATAGTGATAATTTTGGCTAGAGGGGTAATTATAGGTACCGGGACCATAATTCTAAGTTAGGTTGAGATTTTGGTATAATTAAACTAAAAATACCCACTTTTTAGGGGAAGAATGTTCCTGAAATTTATTTAGAATGGAAGAAGAAGGTGGAGTGGATTTTTGGGTGTCATAATTATCTGAAGCCCAAAAATGTCAAATATATATTCCTCACTCACTCCCTCATTGTTTGCACCTTTTAAATTAAAATCCTAAAACAATGATTATTGAGTTAGAGCCTTCTCCTCTTATCTTGTTTCAAAGCTAGCGCCTCTGCTCTTTCTATGAGTTGGCTACTATGTCTGTAAAATAAAAAAGAATCTCAATAAAGTGAACCTAGACAGTAATATATTTCTAAACGAAGTAACTGAGCAATGGTTGTCAGGATATGATGATTTGAGCAGATTTTCTTTTAAAGAACTAAAAAAAAACTTTTCATGTTATGAAATCGGATATTTCTTTGTTTTCTGATGACTCTAAAAATAGAAGTATCTGCTCATCTATTGAAGTAGTAATGGCCCATAAAAAATGAACTAATTCATTCCTAAACTTGCATTGTTCCAGAAAGATGATCAGTCCGAGAGGGTTGGAGAGAAGAGAAAGCAGTTAAAATCTCTCTGATTTGATCACCGAGCAGTCGGATGACTTTTCAGTAACCTAGGATTACCTTGTAGCTTTCTTTTCTTATGATATTAAAAGTTAGAACAAGATGGGATGGCTAGGCCTGATCTTTTCCCTTTCATCCCTGACAACCACGCAAGGTTGCTTTTTTCACTCCTCTCATGTTTCATTCAAATATGTTTGCTACGCCTTTTTCCTTTTGTCTCACCTTTCTTCGACTCCTGCAGAACTAAAATCAACACCAAATATAACAGTTATAGCAATGTATCCAAATATATGTCTATGACTCAAGAAGCAAGAAAAATATGAAAACAAGCAAAGACGAAACTACGATTATAATTTCGTGAGTAACAAACAAATTTGTATGAAAAATGGATGTTTTTTAAGACGTAAAGAAAAAGGATGAAAAGATTATATTAAAAAAAATTTAAATGAAACCTATATATATATCGATTATGATGTTATTACACTGTCATAATTGAAAAATAATAATAGCAAAACAAGTTTGAATTACTAACACAAATTAGACTTGTTACGACAAGTTCTAATCTTGAATTTAGTTCCTATGGAAAAAGAGCTCCAAATGAGCTCAAGTTGTATATGGGGTGCGATTATATAAAATTTGAGAATTTTCTGAATTGGTTTAAACCAAATTCTCCCCTGTTGTGTACTCTGTATGAAAAATGGACCCTTTTTTCTTTGTTCTTTTTTACTCGTAGATTCGATATATTTTGATGCAGTGACAAATTAAAATAAAGTTGGAACCCTAGAAGCAAACTACTAAGCTCTAGATATGAAATAATCAAAAACCAAATCAAAGATAACTAAACCTAAGGAAGCCGAAACTAACTAGAAGAAAATAAAGGATATAACCTGATTTTTAGAGCCTAGATCCGATCCTAACTTATATGAACCACTTGATTACGTGGTAAAGCAACCCCTAACAAAGTAAATAATAACTCGAAAAGCTGAAAATCAGGTTTGATAGAACTTTGACCTAGAGGTAACCTTGTAACTAAGAACTGAAGGTATTGAAAAAAGACTTGGACCCAAAAATAACCTTGTATTTAAGAACTTTAAGTTTGTGAATGATTTTCACAAAGCCAGCTAATCTTCAATGAGTTAATGTATGATCTTTGTCCCTATGAAGACAGGGTGTTTTGCCACAAACAAACAAAAGGAAAACTTATGTTTATTCTCCAACTTGCTACTTAAATTTATAGCTAAAAAACATAATATAGTCTCCTCTAATTAACCCTAATTGATCCTTTTTAGATTGCATGCTAATAAGTCTAAACTAATAATCAACTAACATAAGTCCAATAATAAAATAAACTCCTAAACAATGTTTAATGGGCTAGAAGAAACCCAAATTAAAAAATAATTATTCAACATTAAATAAATAAATAAAATATGATAATAAAAACAAAGTATTCTTGCCAAAATTCCTCAATATCGCCCGAATCTCCAAATTTCATGTATTTTTGGCAGATATTTTGTCCTAAATTCAAACATGTCATTCTCTGACTTGGATCATATCAGACATTTTAATATCAAATTCGAACCTGACTTAGTTTGTATCACCATCTCCATCAAGGGCCACATCCTCACGGTGCTACCAGCCAAGCAACACTCCAATTTCGGCCAAATAACCCTCTTTCTTTCTTCTTCCTCCCTTCAACATGGTGTGCTTTTAATGCATGCAAAACATGAATTAATTCATGTTTTACAAAGAAATAAGATGGCCTAGACTTTCATTTACCAGACCACTTAAAAAAAAAGTTGTTGGGTTGTCTATAGGCCCAGCCAAACCAGGCTGAGCTTGGGCCTCAGTCCTAACAATCCCAACATTTAGGCTAAAGGTATGTTTGCCAAACACACCCTAGTGACTTTCCTTTAGTTTTAGTTTATCCTCATTTTAATGTTTAGCCAAACAACCTTTAAAAAATCGCAAAAAAAAATAAGAAAATTCAGGGACCGTTTTGAAGTTATTTTTGGGTTTGTTGTATGTTTTTTCGCAATTTTGCATAATATCAAATTGTAGACTTACACTGTAAAATATGGACCTGATATTAAAATACCTGATTTTTTCTCTGAAATTTCAAGAAAATCTATAAATTCAAAAAATTCCCTTATTTCAGAAACACAAAAAAAAATATTTTAATTTTGTGCATACAGCCAAATTTTAGAATTTTTCATGCATATTTTCTAAAAACAAACATTTTTATCTTGTTTAAAAATACAAAACAGATGGTGCAACCAGTTTATGATTATCCATTAGGATTTGGAAAAATTTCAAAAATACCATAAAATTAATTTTTTTTAATTAATATTTGGGTTATGAATTTTACAACGGTTAAAATTTAGACTTGAAAATGGTTAGATTTTAACTTGAGAAGATATGGACCTCTTTACTGAAAAAAACTTCACACTGAACCTTAGATGAGACCAATAAATAGAAACATAACTTAGATTAACAATCAATCAACAATGCAACTTACCATAGGTAGGCTACACTAAGGGTGATACGTCTTTCCCTTACACAACTAGTCCTCTAACCCAGATTCTCGCAGACCATAGGTTTTCTAAAGACTATAATTCTAGATGGTGACTCCTGAACCTTTCATATCATAATTTTATGATTAAACACAAAACTCCTTTCAATCCAAGAGGTAGACTCACCATTCGATATCATACATGTCATAACAAAGTGCATCAATAATATGAAGAGATAGAGTGTTATCAGCCAACAATGAACCTAAACTCTTGGAAAGCTTGTTGCTACTAGAGAAAAGAGTTTGCACTACTTTATAGTTATGCATACCCGCCTTTTCTAAGAGTTCAACAACATGTTTACATTGAGAGGTTGGAACCATTTCAATGCAAATGAAGTAATTTAAGATTCCAAGATAAATAATGGCAAATTTAAAATGTTTGATCTTATAATCAAAATGGCATTTTGATCTTATAATCAAAATGATTAAATTCAGATATTATTCAAAATGTTTGTTCCAAGATAATTACATTGATTATCTAACAAGTTCCTTTGGACTTTGAAAAAAAAATTATTATTTTTGATATGTTTATGTGTTTTAGAAAACCCAATATAATGAACTCAATCTATCTATAAATGACTAGAACCTAAACACTAGAACAAAGAAAAAATAAGGTTAAAAACTAATCAAAACTAGAGGCAAAAGAAGCTGAGAAAACAATAAAGAAGAAATTAAATGAGTTGTTGCAAGATGTTTTGAACATCTTTTCTTCAACCTCTTTTTAAACTGAGTTTTGAAACCAAAATGTATGCTGAATTAATTCTTATAATAACCATAATTGTTTTCATTTTGCCTTCAATGCCTACTAATGTGTAGGGTTTAAACCCAAAGCCTACTTTACCTAAGGTCTCTCTCTTCTAAAAACTTTGTTGTTCTATAAGCTCATTTTTAGCTTCCTACTATACAAGTTATTAAAACAATCTTATATTCCTTCAATGAGGAATAGAGGGTTTTGGGTTTTATAAAATATGACAACCAAGAGCTTTTAAAGATTAATTTCTCATTCACACATAATTTATTTTAATTACATTATTGCATGTTAAGTTTTAAAAGTAAGTGGACTCCATGTTTAATTTGATCTCAAATTTATCCATTAATCATGTTTTAAAACAAATTTCTAACATTATTCATATACACATCTCACTTGAAGTCTTTCTCTATTATACAATAACCAAAAGAAATACCAAATACACAACCAATAAAATATTTCTATTTGTATGAATCCTCGTATCTTAAATATTATATATGAGAAATTCTACTTGGTGTGTTGTGATATTCTTTTATATCCTTATAATAAATCCATTTAAGTTATGTGATATTGTTATTTTTTTTCTTTGGTCTGTTATTATTAATGGTAAGATCCACTTAGCCATATAAAATAACATTTAAAGTATTCATTCACGCAAAAACTTTTTTTCCCTTAAAAAAAAGTATTAGCACTATCAACACCTCTTAGTTACTGTCCTAGGAATTGAATTGTGATAATGATTTAACTTTAGTATATTTTATAATTCTAATTATTAATTTGGAACTCTCAATGGAATAATTAAACCTAGGGTCAAAGATTGGTAATCAACAACATATCTATCTACTTATGAAAAAATAAAATAAAAAGATAAAATAAAGCAACAATTAACCTCTTAGTTACTGTCCTAGGAATTGAATTGTGATAATGATTTAACTTTAGTATATTTTATAATTCTAATTATTAATTTGGAACTCTCAATGGAATAATTAAACCTAGGGTCAAAGATTGGTAATC
>Ga0325403_1001549_pt1 | contig 19277 bp, 11 predicted proteins | sample PopdelMetagenome_19_FD_205665 | JGI IMG/M metagenome (GOLD analysis project Ga0325403, IMG submission 205665) | Populus deltoides microbial communities from Bellville, Georgia, United States - Xylem-PdKOR-R4 | ecosystem: Host-associated > Plants > Phyllosphere > Stem > Wood/Secondary xylem...
ATCATTAAAATACCAGAAATTCTCAATTGATTTTCATGTTTCTCGTCTAAACTTTGTAATTTATGAAATAAAAAGACGTCATCTTATGCCATTTTTCTTAAAATAATTCCAAGAACACAAGAACTTGATTGAGGATTTCTAAAAGGATAAATTTGATTAGAAAATAGGCTGCGATCTAAACAAGAAATGGGTAACAAGTCAGGGACTGAAGTGAGGTTGACCCTTTATTCAACTTGTATTGCATAATATAATTCAGCTCTAAATTTATTCTGATAGGGAAACAAGCATAATTATATAGCCAATGGCCATCAAGTCCGAAACCAGTTATGAGACCTGGAAGCAAGCTCTGTGCTTCGATTCTGGAAATAAATGATCATCTTGTCTCGAGGTGGTAAGTTTTCCTTGATCACAGGATGGTCGAGAAACTTGTTCATCCATGAAGTTGTTGCCGGAAATTGCAGAGGATTTACTATCTTCATGGACCCAACTTCTTCCCACACTGGCAGCCAGTAAGACATCCATCCCATTGCAATGTCCAGGTAGCCAATGTTCTCTCCTCCAAAAAATTGCTTCCCTTTTAGCTCTCCCTCTATCTTTTCCATGGCTTCAACGGTCAGTTTTATTGCCTTCTCCTTCTCCTCTCCCATGGAGCACATTGCAATCCATGCACCATCCAGAATCTTCAGAAAAATAGGAAATTAATTGAAATATTGGCATTACAAAATCAAAACCATAATGTTTAATCGCATACCCACATTTGATTGTTGCGAGGATCAATCAAGAAATTCATGGAGATAAAACAATCTTTGAGATTTATTGGACCTTTTATTTTAGGTTATTTATCTCCCAATTCTCATATATTTTTGATAATGCATGTTTTTTTTTTTAAAAAAAAATTATACTTTTCTATGGCTAACATTGGAAAAAGAAAGAAAAATCAAAGTGTAATCACTAACGTGTTCCACTCAAAAATAATATTTTTAAGAAATCCCTTTTATTGCCGAACCATAGAATAATTTCACGATGTTCAATAAATAATAAAAAATGATAGATATAAGGAGAAAAGAGAAAAATAAAAAAGATAATAATTTTTAATTCTATATGATTTTTAAAAAAAATTTTTTTTGATAGAATTTGATATGATTAATTCTATATATTTGGGTCTCTCTTCAAACTGGCATCGCAAATATCTTTCCGACACAAAATGTTAACTAATTAAATATATCAAATACTAATAAAATTAAAAATCAAGCGAATGCTAAGCAATAATCAATCACCTTCTCTTCCGCAAATTTAGCCCAAAACCGTGTCTTGGCTCTTTCGTAAGGATCTTGAGGCATCAGTGGACATTGTTTCCATGTCTCATCGATAAACTCAAGAATAACAAATGACTCGGCGATCACTTTCCGGCCATGCACAAGCACCGGAACTTTTTTATGTACAGGATTTAACTCCATGAGCAGAGAACTCTTGTTGAATATATCTTCCTCTATGTACTCATAATCGACACCCTTAAGCTTCAAAGCCCATTCTACCCTGCGAGCGAAGGGGCTAGCCCAGAACCCCAAAAGCTTCACCTGCTCTGTGTTTGCCATCAGATTATTTTTACCTGCTTCTTGTTCTCAGCTGCTGCTTTAGATCTTTTATATAGAGCATAGTAGAGGAGTAGGAGTGGGCAACTTGTAATTAGTGTTGGAATTTCTAAAGGAGAGGGTTAGAGTAGAGCAATTGTTCTCTTCAACACCACCAATAGAACGCGAGGGCGTACATCAGGAGGTAGAAAAGTGTGGTAACTTTGATGATGGGAGATTCCGTAAACGATTTGTGGTTTCTTGGACCTTTGCTGTCAATATCGCGTTTCTTCAAGATAGGCGGCTCTACTTGGCAACGACTAATCTATTTGTTCTTGGTATGCACATTTTCATATATTTTTCTATATTTTTCTATATTTTTCATATATTTTTCTATATTAGTTGACCGCTAGCTATTGTTAGCATAATGAAATGAATCGAAGAAAAAAAGATTGATGGTGCAAAATTAATTTAATTTTTCAGGTAAGATGATTCAGTGGAAGGGAAAGTTTAATTAGCAGTCGACAACCACGAAGAAGAAGTTTATTTAGGACGATTGTGAGAATGGTAAATATTATTTTTTAAAATGTATTTTATTTGAAAATATATTAAATTAATATTTTTTTATATTTTAAAATTTATTTTTAATATTAACATACCAAAACAATCTAAAAATACTTAAAATATAATTTAAAATAAAATAAATTTAATTAAAAAAAAAAAACAAGTTAGAACTTAAATTCCAAACGGGTCTAACTTATGTGTACAAGAAGCCAGACTACTATCTCCCAAAAACAAACATACTGGACAACAAACACGACCTGTCATCGATTTGAAACTGTTGACGACAGGTCGTCTGTATGGATACAAGTCCGCTGGCATTCTCACAGAGCCTAGTGCTGAGACCACCCCTGTTTGTGAATTTCTGCTATAGTATGTCTTCATTCTAGCTGTAAATTGCTTCCTAAAGTGTGGAGGAAGCTGGAAAGCAAGCTAGGGAGATGGTGGCCCTTGCTTTTCCCTTGCAAAAATAATTAAAATTAGAAAGGAAAAGTAAAGAACAGTGTGCGCAAGTCTTGCCATATCCCCACAAACTGTACGGAAAAGGTGAAAGAAATGAAATTTTCACATGGCCGGACCATGTCTGGCATATTCAATTAAAGCCATGTTCGGTTCATTTCCAAAATTAATTGGGAAAGTTCTACTATTCAAATTCAAATAATATTGCATACCAAATGTTGGATTCCAAATGTGGTCGTGTTCGTTCCTCCATCAACATTAATCTTGTACTTATCCTAAATAATCTATGAATTAAATTAGTTTTTTACGCTTCGCAACATGACTAAATTATTTTTTTATATAAAAAATAATATTCTGTTATTAAAATAAAATAAAAGGAAAATTAAAAATTGATTTTATAGTTGAAATAAGTGAAGGATTACAAAACTTCCATCGTTCACTTGTCTCAACTATAAAAATTCTGAACATGATAATACCTCATCAGATACCCGAAAGGACATCATACATAAAATAACGAAATTGACTTTTGATAGAGCAAGTACTGTATAGTTAGAGCATTCTTGCGATAAAAACTACATGTATAGGGATTCATCCTCCCAGGATGTTCAGACTTTATTTCTCAGAACTTGCACTGAGTTGAGGAATCAGGGCATCACCCAGGTGATTCCAAAAACAGCTTACGCAAGTTCTTTAGAAGTTACACGACAATTGATTTCTGTGTTTGCAGTCAAATAATTTGTCATCAAGCAGGGAGTAAGAATCTATTTTTAACACCTTCATTGGTTTCTATTAAAGCCATGGCAGTTAAAATCAAATCAAATATCACCTGAAAATTGCTTTCCCGCGGACAAGGTGTATGCACACCGGGAACGTAGTGGTGCTACATAGTTGCTGCTGTTATAGTCATTCTTGTTAGATTAGTAATTCTGCGGTGAACTATGAGCAGTCCCCAAATTATCTGACCCACAAGACCAGAAAAGGGAATAGTTTCATTGACAGAAACTCAGCTGCAGCAGCAATGCCGCACTCTTCATTTGTTCTTGTTGTGTGTGGTCCCGCACCATGTGATTGTGGGACCACCACATTAATTAGTAAGAGGCAGCTGGCTGCCTCTTTGAATTAATATATGGTCTGCCACTGTAGAAGGCAGACACAGTATAACAGGATTGAAAGAGAGCAAAAACAGAGGAGAAAAACGTCAAAAGAAAGAAGAAGAGGCAGCATAGCAGTCTGTCGTCTTTCTTTGATTTCCAGCTCATTCACCGTTGGATCTGGCTGAGATTTTGACAGCAGCTTATAGACACGTTTCTCTTCATTTTGAACGGTTCGATCGAAGATTGGTGGTGTATAAGCTAGTCAATTTGACAGAAAACAGGACTATCAATGTTGTGAGCTTTTCTCAAACATCTCTCTTTAATCTTATTGTATTCCAAGAATAGGTTGTTCTTGATGATATATATGTTGTAACTCTTAGTTAAATCTGAGGAAGAACAATTGTGAACCCATTATTTGTTGATAGTGGAAGTTTTTAGGTCGATTACGGTCCCGTGGTTTTTCTCGCATTGGGTTTTCCACGTAAAAATCTAGGTGTTGATTTATGTGATTGTTGCATTATATTTGTTGATTGTTTGATACTGATTTTGATTGCACAAAGAGGAAAAAGAATTGGAACTTGTGAATTGATCCGGCTAGATTGGTGTTCGATTATTTGTTTCTAGTTTTCCCAACAAAGTGGTATCAGAGCACTGGTTGTGTAGATTGAATTTCTTGTGCAGTTAAAATGGAAAAAGAAGATTCGGGCATGATAATGCTCACTTCCTCTAATTATTTTTTATGGAAAACAATGATGGAGGATAACTTATATTGCAATGATCTGGCTTTGCCGCTTGAGTGTAAAGGAATAAAGCCTGATGAGATGAATGAGGCAAAATGGAATGGGCTTAATAGAAAGGCGACTGCTAATGTTAGAAAATGGGTATCTTCTAAGTTCATTAATCATATTTCTCAAGAACATGACTGTTATACAGTTTGGAAGATATTGGAAGAAACCTTTGTTAAGGAGAGTGCACAAAACAAGGTTTTTGTAATTAGAGACCTTGTAAATTTGAAGTACAAAGATGGTGAAGATGCTTCAGTGCATATAGATGAATTCCAAGGGTTCCTGAATCAGCTGTCATTGATGAATCTTGAGTTAGCCGATGAGATGCAAGCACTAATCCTATTGAGTTCATTGCCGGATAGTTGGGAGACTTTGGTGATGTCACTTAGCAATTCTACTCCGAATGGAAAGATCACTTTGAAGAAAGTGAAGGATAGTATCCTCAATGAAGAGAAGAGGAGGAAAGGGACAAGCACTTCCGAGTCTCATGTACTTGTTACAGAAAGTCGAGGGAGAAGTCAAAGTAGGTTCCCTCACGGCAAGCAAGATAGAGAATCCAGCAATAGAAAAGGCAAATGGAAGCTAAGAGGAAGATCTCAGTCAAGGAAGGGTTTTACGTGTTATTATTGTGACAAGCAAGGACATATTCAAAAAGACTGTAGAAAGTATAAAAGAGATAAAAATGGTAAAGATGAAGACAAGAATGAAGAGAATGGTACAGCTGCAGTTGTATTTGATGGTGATGTTGCCATTGTTTGTGATGATGGTTGTGTTAATCTTACATGTCAAGATACCACTTGGGTTGCAGATTCAGCAGTTTCTTACCATGTTACACCCCGACGTGATTTTTACACATCCTACACTGCTGGTGACTTTGGTCAAGTTAGGATGGGAAATCAAGGGATGGCTAGTGTTGTGGGCATTGGAGATATTTGGTTGGAAACCAATATTGGATGCAAGTTGCTACTCAAAGATGTTAGGCATGTGCCTGATATGCGCTTACACTTGATCTCTACAGGTACTCTTGATGAAGAAGGCTATCACAATTACTTTGGAGATGGTAAATGGAAGCTTTCCAGAAATTCTTTAATTGTTGCTAAAGGGAAGAAGATGGGTCTTTACATGTCACAAGCCAAGGTGATCAAAAGGGAGGTGAATGCAATTGAAGATTGCTTTACTGATTTATGACATAAACGACTTGGACATTTGAGTGAGAAAGGCCTTGGCATCTTTGCCAAGAACAACTACCTTCCATTAAAAGGTATGAACTTGAACACATGTGCTCATTGTTTGGTTGGTAAACAACATAGAGTTGCATTTCAAAGATCACCTTCACATAGAAGATCACATATTCTTGATTTAGTTCATACTAATGTTTGCTCTATGATTGATAAGTCTTTCTGAGGTGCATTGTACTTTATTAGTTTTATTGATGATCACTCTAGGAAAATTTGGGCTACTTGTTTGAAATCCAAAGATTAGGTGCTTGATGTCTTTAAAGATTTCTATGCCAGAGTTGAAAGAGAAACCGGTAGAAAGCTAAAATGTATTCGAGCTGACAATGATGGTGAATATAGGGGTCCTTTTGAGAAGTATTGTAGGGAACATGGTATCAAGTTGGAGAAGACAGATCCTAAGACTCCACAGCAGAATGGAATAGCTGAGAGAATAAATATAACCATTGTTGAAAGAATTAGATGTGTACTCTCTCATGCAAAGCTGTCAAAGTTCTTTTAGGGTGAGGCAATGAAGACTGCAGTTGCCATGATCAACTTTTCTCCATCAACTCCTCTTGATTTTGATGTTCCAGATAGAGATCAGAAAAGAAAGGATGTTTCTTATGCACACTTGAGAGTGTTTGGGTGCAGAGTGTTTGTACATGTTTTTAGAGATGAAAAGTCTAAACTTGACAGCAAGATAAAGTAGTGTATTTTCTTGGGCTTTGAAAATGACGAGTTTGGCTATAGGTTGTGGGATCTAAAGGAGAAGAAAATTGCTAGAAGAGAGAAGGTGTAAGCATTTGAAATGAACATGTAAAGCTGCTGAAACATAATTAATAGGAAAACTTCGACAGGTCAACAGAAGACCAGAACAACCAGAATTTCTAATCAAATTAAGTAGACCGGAGACATCAAAAGCAGAATATCAGAAACACTTTTGAGATGCACATTAGGCTTCGCGAAAAGATTTTAGAAGAGCATGGATATATGCCTTCAGAGGCTGTTTTACGAGCAATATTAGGCTTCATCAAGTCTGCTGCCAGTTCAGCGGCCTCGATTCCTGCTGAGTCAGTGGAATAGCTGTTACGAATTGTTTGCTTACAACATTTGGAACACCAAACACTGGCGTGACTATGGATCTGCACATCCTCCTCGTACTTGCTTTTTGGAAGAGATCTAGGTCTCCTTGAACAAAAAAAACGGAGAAAAACACAAAGTTCAAAATCCTTTCCAGCATCCACAGATGTGAAATTCATAACAAACGGAAAGATAAACCCAGTAATGTGAGCACAAAGCATATGCAATTCCAAGAAAGGAAAGGAACGTGACAATTTTTCACACAATGTAAAATTCTCAAAAATTTCCAGCAATCTGGTAGATGCGCGGTGTAGAAAACAGCAGAACGAACTCGAGCAAACAAACTACTATATGTGCAAAGCACCATATCCTTGAGAAAACGGTATGTTCTTTTTAAAAGAAAATGTATTTAACTAATTTTTTAAATATTAAAATTATAAAAAAATCTATAAAATTAATTTAATATTTTTTTCAAACAAAAATATTTTAAAAAGCAGGTTATAAGCTCCAGGTTGAATATATATGATGTTAAATGACGCAACATTCACATTGATGACTCGTCGTTAGTGTTTGTTGAGTCACTAATTATGAAGTCTATGTTTGGTTATATGATGTAATATGTTTTTTAAAAGTAATTTTTATTTAAAAATATATTAAAGTAATTTATTTTTTCACATAAAATCATCATAAAACACACAAATGTATTTTTAAAACATGTATAAATAAAATTCTAATTATTAACATACAAACCGTGCTGAACCAGTAGCACAAGTGCGGCTGCGCTCAACTCCATGCCCAATCTGTTTTTATTATATAAGTTTATTTTTCTTCTGAAAATTGTTCTAAAAACTAACTTTAAATGAGGAAGATGAGCATGCGAAATGGTGTGATAGAATCAGACCGAGAAGCTCCTGGTTGGGAACATAACGACGTCTTGTATTAACAAGCTGATAACTATGATATTTGATGACGATGTTTTTCCTAACAATATATTTTTTTAAGATATGCCTTCAAGGACGCAACGTATTCCTAAGATGATAAATTATTAAAAGTGTTGCTAAATTTAATTGTCAAAAATTATACTCTTGTGATTGTTATATGATATGGTATTATTGGGCTTATCTAGTAAAATTCTTTACTATGACCACGATTTTACATCTTCATCAGGTGATCAGCAATCAAGATCGGACCGTTGATGTTCTTAAAAACCATGTCCTAACCCTCTAGGGGATAGGTGATACGTTGACGTTTAACCTTATTTATTCAAAGAGATGTTTGAAATTGCATTTTAAATGGATTTTTTAAAAAAAATAATTTTTTAAATATTTTTATATCTTAAAATGTTAATATAAAAATAATTTTTTTAAAATAAAAAATATTATTTTAATATATTTCTAAAAACAAACATTTTAAAAATCAGTAAACCCGTATATAATTCGGTGCAACCAACCACAGCTCAACCGAGAGCTAGCAGTCGCTAAATAGGCAAACGCGTGATGTCCACTACTTAAATGTTTTTTTTTAAGAAGAGACAGTCAACAAAACGACGTCGGTCTTCCTAAACTAACCACCTTGTACATATCCTATTATTCCCTGGCATTATCCATTTCCACACGCACAAAGAACTCCTCTCGCTCAAGAATAGCCTCTTTCCACTCTCACTTCGTTATCGACGAACGATCTTAAAAGAATCGGTTTTCCTCTCTCTGTCTCTCTAGATCTTCACCAATGGCAAAGGAACCCGCTCGCGTTCTCGTTACTGGAGCTGCAGGTACTATAACAAAACTAAAAACTAAACCTTAACTCACACTAACTTTGCCACAGATCTATCACTGATGGTTGTTATTGACGATAGACCTAGAAAAATTATTGATCTTAATCTTGTAGATATTGATCTAGTGTAACATGCTCATGACTAGATTGAGTTTTGAAGGCGAAGTTAGTTGAATCGATTATTATTATTACGTGCTTCATGTAATTAAGAGTTGGCGGTTACTGTTTGATGCGACACTATTTCAGAGTCTGTTTTAATTGAATTGCACGCTTCATTTTAATGATCGTGTCTTGATACCTGTAGATCTGCGATTCAATTAAAATTATTGATTGTGATCGCTCAAGTATTATTTGCGATAATGCATGAAAAATTAAATTATCTATGTTTTTTTTATTTGTTAATTCTCATTTTGTTGATATCAATTATTGAATGTACGCGTAGAGCTATTTGATTTATAAACTGCAATGTAACAAAGTGAATGTGTGGTTGGGTTTGCAGGACAAATTGGATATGCTCTTGTCCCCATGATTGCTAGGGGAGTGATGCTTGGTCCTGACCAGCCTGTGATCCTCCACATGCTAGATATCCCACCTGCAGCCGAGGCATTGAATGGTGTGAAGATGGAGTTGGTAGATGCTGCATTTCCTCTTCTTAAAGGTATCTTCCCTTCATGTCCCTTTTCAAAATGACCAGACAAGTTGTCGAAGAATGACTTTTTTATGGTGCAACATGTGGGATTGTGAGGAATTAATTGTAGGATCACAAGATCTGACCCAAAATATTTGCAATAGGTGTTGTTGCTACAACTGATGTTGTGGAGGCCTGCACCGGGGTTAACATTGCAGTAATGGTTGGTGGTTTCCCAAGGAAGGAAGGAATGGAGAGAAAAGATGTTATGTCTAAAAATGTGTCAATTTACAAGTCACAGGCTTCTGCTCTTGAGAAGCATGCAGCTGCAAACTGCAAGGTACCGTGTTTCAAAAAATTAACAAAAAAAATCTGTGTTTGGGTACTTTGTTTAAACGGTAATTGGATTGTGTATTGTTAAATAGAAACACATGTATTGTTAAATAGAAACACATGTATTTAGACTGAGAGAAATTCGTGGGATCTATTGAATTATAATGGAAATACATGTCCTATATATTATTTTTAGTTTGAGACATCCTGTGAAATTCTAGCTACTGTTACATGTATGAAACTGAACGCGTTTAGAGCTGCATCACTTGAACTATTCAGACTTAAATTTCATTTTAATTATCGTTTCTTTTTGTTATCTTCAGGTTTTGGTTGTTGCTAACCCAGCAAACACCAATGCATTGATTTTAAAGGAATTTGCACCATCTATTCCTGAGAAAAACATTACTTGTTTGACAAGACTGGACCATAACAGGGCACTTGGTCAAATTTCAGAGAGGTTGAATGTCCAAGTCTCTGATGTTAAAAATGTGATTATTTGGGGGAATCACTCATCTACTCAGTACCCTGATGTCAACCATGCTACTGTTAAGACTCCAGCTGGGGAGAAACCCGTGCGGGAGCTTGTTAAGGATGATGCATGGTATTAATGATTGTATTTCTGTTTAAACTCTATTTAAGTTATTTTCGAAAGTTGTGGATCACAATGGTAATTGTATTTCTTGGTTTAAGGTTGAATGCAGAGTTCATCACTACTGTTCAGCAACGTGGTGCTGCAATCATTAAAGCACGAAAGCTTTCAAGTGCATTATCTGCTGCTAGCTCTGCTTGTGACCACATTCATGATTGGGTTCTTGGAACTCCTGAGGTTTGACAGTGCTCTACCTGCTTTCCAATGTTAAATTAATCTTGTCGTGTTTTGTGGTATGATTTTTTTTCTTTAATGTAGGGCACCTGGGTTTCCATGGGGGTGTACTCTGATGGCTCGTACAATGTACCAGCTGGTCTAATTTATTCCTTCCCTGTTACTTGTCAGAATGGAGAGTGGAAAATTGTTCAAGGTAAGGGTGTACCAAATAAAATATTGTCACATAGCACTCATTCTTCATGATTTTATGCCAACATATGAGATTATAATAGAGTCAGATATTATCTATTTTAAGGGCATTTTGGTAACGTGTTTATGCTTTTTGCTGGTGCTTGCATATATTTTTATGATGCTGCACTTTTGGATCTCTACAAGCCTGCTCTTTCTCTTGTATCCCATGCAGTGCACTTCTCTTTTCTGTTCAAATTTGTTATTTTCCATATTCTTAAGCGGATTTTGTGGAAGGCTTACAAAAGTAAATTTTGAGTGATTAAAAATGTATTGTTAACCTTTTTCATTCTATTTTATGCTGCCACTACATCTAATAATAGGTCTTAATATACTTGAGGGAATCATGATATATATTAATGATAGTAGAGTTTTGATTCTCTTTTCTTTGGTTCTTTACCCAACCATATTGTGGTTGGAAGTATAGAAAACCATGCTTGAAACTTTTATTTCAAGGATATTATCATCTTGTTTTTTGCTCAAGTAAGCAAAATTATATGTTTTTCTTTTAATTTTGCCTTTGTACGAAAAGTTTGTAGTAATTCAGTTCATATCTATCTTGAACTTCAGCTTTCATGGATGATTACAACTGTTTTATGGCCTCATTCTGTGACTCAGGTCTTAGCATTGATGAATTCTCAAGGAAAAAGTTGGATTTGACAGCAGATGAGCTTTCTGAGGAGAAGGCTCTTGCTTACTCGTGTCTCACTTAGATGCTCGTTTCCTGTCATTGGCATGTAGTAAGTGGGCCTCTCACCTTCCAAACCAGCGGGCAGTGTTGAGTTTTTTAATAAAGCTACTGTTGTTCCTAGATGAGAGCTGCCTCTTTGGATCTTACCTTGTTAAAGAATATCATAAGATATGAGGATGTTTGAATTTTTGTGGTGTTTCATCGATTGAAATTTCAATAGTTGCATATACACCGAGTTTTCAGGGTAATTATTTGACAGCTGTTTGTGTTTTTGAGTTTTGACCTTCTTTCTCCTTTGAAACGTGATATTATGGGTACCTGAGATTTTCCAGACCACTGGCCGATCTGTGGTGTGACTTGGACTTGTTGGGAGAGCTGACAGTTGTGTTGGATAGTTCAAACCCTCGAATATCTGTGCCTATCCTCGTTTTTGGGAAACTGAAAATAATGGATAGCAGTAGAATTTCTCGAGCTTGATGCAAACTTTACCAGAATTCAGTTCACCTCTTTTACCTCGTCCTCCTATTATTGTCGTTTTGGAACCTTGCAATCTAACGCACTTGATGACCCAAGCATGCAAAGATCTGGAATTTGATGGCAGGTTCAGGTATTACAGTTGTAAACTTAAGATTCACAAGTGTAAAAATCAATAACTAACTGTTTATTTTTCAAAACCGTAAATGATGATAAACAATCCGCACTTAAGATTTCGGTCATAATAAATATGAATTACTTTCATGAATATGAATGCCATGCTTGATCTATTCTTACGCGTATGCATTGCATTGGATGAACTATTTGCGTCTTTGGGAATAATGTTTGATAGAAGATGATGTTAAATTTCCACATTTGCATGGTTTTTTATGGTGGTAAAAATAGAAGGTATGTGGGTTATTTTACACTTTCCAGCAGGGAATTCTCATCATACCATCTTTTTTTTCTTTTATTTTTATCAAGAAGTGGTTGCCAATATACAGAATTTGCACCATAACCTGACCCTGTAGGTGGTATCTAGAACACTATAACCAGCCACCTGGTGAAATAGGTGGAGGTTTTTTTTACTCTAAATGTGTATGATATGTTCTACTGTTATATCGCGAGGCTGGTGTTCTAGTTATAAACCGTGTACTTGATTTGTGGTTCCATGGTACAATCCTTTCTGTTCTAATGTCTAACTAGATTTTTTTTTGTTTTTTTGTCTGTGTTATGCCGCTGCAAGTGAGGTTAATTTTTTTAGTATAAAAAAATATATTCAGATAATAATAATTTAAATTAATATAGGTTATAACATGTGATCTAAAATATGAAATTGTGATTTTTTTTTAGAAAATAAAGTGAAAAAATAACAAAACTTATTCTAATAATTAAATGATAAAATTTTTTTAAAAAATTTAAAAACAGTGTCTAAGAAAAAACCCTTATCAAATTAGGTTCACTCATTGGAATAACAAATTAATTTTTTAAGAAATGACATAGAAAAAAAAGATGGAAATTAATTAAAAAAAACATTAAAAAAAATTCAAATCAACGACTAGCTCGTAATTAGAAATAACCATATAAAACAAAAAAACAAAATATCTCCACCACTAAACTGCCATAAATATCATTATATGCGCCACCCTATAAGCTTCGTTGTCCCTAAATGATTTGAACGATACAATAAGAGGTGGATGTTTTTGACCACCGTAATCCTTCGCACGCTGCCCGAATTTAATGCTCTGTCAACATTTGCAAGGGTTTGATTTGATTGGGGTTTTGAATTTATCCCAGCCCCTCAATTTCATATGAAAAGGAAGCCCGGTTTCTCAGCAATTTGTTCCATGATCATCCCAGTCTAGATTCATGGCGTCTAGTTCATGGAATTCTGACAACTCTAGTAGAAAGTTTCCGTCCTAACGCTTCCACTCGGAGTTGTTTTCCAAGAACTTTATTGTAAAAACCCAGAGTTTTGTTTGTCTCATCCAATTTTTATATCCAATTCTTTTATTATTTGAAATAAATATATTTATTTTTTCATGGAAAAATCTTTTTGGAATAAATAAGAAAATTATAGATGGAGATTACAAAACTAATTTCCAAACCCAAGATTTTGAAGTCATGGACTCATTATTCTCTTTCTCACTGAAGGCAATCTCTTGGAATTGGAAAATCTATGACGATACAATGGATGTTGTCCATCGAAGGGGTTATTGAACTGCGTTTTAACTGGAGTTTTATTTATTTTATTTTTTAATTATTTTGATATGTTAATATTAAAAAAAAAATTAAAATATATATTATTTTAATATATTTCAAATAAAAAAAAAAACTCTTAAAAAATAATCTAACACATTCTCAAATAACTAAATAAGCTTTACATGGGTGTAGGAAATCAAAGCAAGCAACGCGTTTTGAAGCTTTGAATAGTCATTTTTAGCTCGTAAGGAATAGTTATTTCTAGAAGAAAATATCTTTTCCTAGGGTAAATCAGTCAATTCCATTAAAGATTTGAATGATTGCAAGGCGAACCAATAATCGTACGGTTACAAGAATCAACTGAGGGCACTGGCTGATGCCATAATGCATTAAAAAAGTGCCATGATTAACAAGTATCATTAATGAACATCGTATTGTTTTTTTTCATGGTGCATATTAAATTAGTTAACCAGTCCACTAGTTTTTGACGGACTAGAAAAAAAAATTATATCATTTCTTACCACTTTAATTAATAAATGAAAACTCTAATTAAATTCAAGTCAATCAAACAAACTTGTAATACAAATTATGTATGTCATTGGATAAATTTGTATTTTTTTAGTTTTGACAAAAAAATAATAGTTTGAATGCTATGGATGAACCCATTAAATCTGTAATTTGGTTTATGAATTCAATTAGATTCAATGATTTCTTTTATTAATTTTTTTAGCTCAAACATAAAACAATAAAACTTAAAAAAAGAAAAACAAAGAAGAAGAATGCCAGGCATATTGGGAAAAAAAAAATAGCTCAAGCACGTGGGCCTTCTAGCCTAACCTGCACTCTCATGCCTAGCTTTATTTTGTTTAATTTCTTAACAGGTTGCTCGCCAAGATTTTTTTAAAATAGGATGGTAAACGACACGTCATCTGCTCTGTGCAAAATCCAGCGACCAGAGGTGGCTGGAAAAATGAGGTGTCAGTTTTCTCCTTTAAAAACTCATTTCAATCTATTTTTTGATCAAAAACATTATAAACACCTTGATAAATCTATCAATGACCTCAAAAAAAAACTTAAAAATCTAAAATCAACATGTCTCCAGAAACATTCACACGGTCAGATCTGTCTTTCCGGACAAGTACAAGGAAAAAAACACTTAGATTAAACTCTTCTTGTTAAATAGAACTCATTGACACCAATTTCAATAATTTTAGTGGTAGAAATCTTCATCAACAATCATTTTCTCTCTCTCTATCGAAATCTGACAGCCCCCACTCTCTCTCTTCTCTAACAAAAAAATAATTGAAAAATAAGGGAAACGAATTTTGGTATTAAAATTGAATTTCTGAAAACTAAAATGATCGATCACCTATAAACTGAAACATATGGGGAACCAAAATAAACTTTTGTATAAAGCTTAAAGACGTCATCTAATTCACTTGTCTTTTACACTTTGATCCTTTATCTTTCATTTCAACCCTCTTTTAAAAAAACTTATCATTGAGTGTTAATTTGATCTTAAAAGAGCTCAATTGTACAAACAAATATTTTAATAATCAATTTAAAAATTTCAAAAAAAAATCATTATTATAATTCATAGTGATTTGTAAGAGACTGAAAAATAACTTAAGCTACAGTGAAAATTTCGCAAGTCATAATAATAGTACGAGATGACTTGCCCGCGCGCTGCCGCGGGTTTATAAAACAAATGCACTTGATAGTGTTATAATTGTGAACCAACGCTAGATAAGTAATAGAAATTAAAGGTATGATTGAGTAAATATTTCATGATGAAAAAAAAAGTTGTGTTGGTGATCAAAAACTTAGAGACTGAACAAAATGATTTGTAGCAATCTACAGTGTTTTGTGAGGAAAGATACAGTGCTTTCGCCACATGATTTAGCTTTTCAGTTAATAAAAAGCAAAAAAAAATACAAAGCTAAATTCTCTACCAACTTAATATTAAAAAAAAAAAAACCAACAAAGATAATTTTGGAAGGAAAAAAACCCATGAGAAAAAATAATGCAGCAATTGACAATATTTTGTGAGGAAAACTATAGCGTTTTTCCCAATAAAATAAACAAAGAAACTATTTAGAGAAATATTGTAGCAATCCACAGTGTTTTGTGAGAAAAACTACAACGCTTTCCTCATATGATTTAGCTTTATTGTAATTATAATTCTTAACTAACTCCATATTAAAAAAAAATCGACAAAAATAATTTTGAAAAAAATCATAAAAAAATCACATGGAAAAACACTGCAACAATTCACAGTGTTTTAAAGAAAAAAATAACAAAGCTAAATTCTTAATTGGCTCAATATTAAAAAAAATCAACAGAGATAATTTTAGAAAAAAAATAACAAAAAAAACACCAAAAAAAGGGGGGAAAATCATGTTGGAAACACTGTAGCAATTCACAGTGTTTTGTGATGAAAGCTACAGTACTTCCCTACATGATTTAGCCTTATTTGTAATGACTTGTAATTATAATTCACAAACAACTCAATATTAAAAAAATAAAATTAAAAAATATAATTTAAAAAAAACTATGCGGAGAGACACTGTAGCAATCCACAATGTTTTATGAGCAAAGCTACAATACTTTCCTAACATGATTAAGATTTATTACAAAGTTAAATTTTAACCAACTCAATATTTAAAAAAATAAAATCGATGAAAATGATTTTGAAAAAAAATATTACAAAAAAAAACACAAAAGAAACTGGAAAAAAACCATTTGAGGAAAAACTATATCAATTTATAGTGTTTTTTGAGGAAAAACTTGTATTTACTTGTAATTACAATTCTTAACCAGCTTAATATTTAAAAAATAAAATTGACAAAGATAATTTTAGGGAAAAACATAACAAAAACAGAAAAAAACCATGTGGAAAAAAACAATGTAGCAACCAACACTAATTTTCGAGGAAAGTTAAAGTGTTTTCCTCACATATTGTAATTGTAATTTTTAACCAGCTCAATATTAAAAAATAAAATAAAAAAAAGATAATTTCGGAGAAAATCATAAAAAAAACCATGCGGAGAAACACTGTAGCAATAAACAATGTTTAAAAAAAAATTACAAAACTAAATTCTCAATCAGCTCCATATTAAAAAAAAAGTAAACAATGTTTTGATCATGCTAGTGCTGGTGCTGTTTGTTTCTGCAATGGTTATTGAAGTGTTCCTCGTGACTGAGGAGTGATCAATGGAAGAGGGTTGAGGGGACATTTGAGCATACCCTATACTTTCAGATCCTGAAAGGGAAGGAATAGTCGAATTTGCCGATTCTGAAAGCAACCCCTTAATCGGGATAAAATAGCAATCTCATACCAACTGAAAAACAAAGTAATTAAATTTTTTTCCTCTCTCAATTCCTTCTTTTTTCACTTGATTCTTCCTTAAGTTAGGCTTTATAAATTGGACTTTGTAAGTTTACGAAGTTATTCTCTCACTTTTCTTATTTTTTTCCTTAGATTTTTTTTTTTATATTTTCCCCTTACTTTTCTCTCTTTCTCTATCGTTTTTTCTTTTCTTTCTTTTTCTATTCTGCTTCTGCCCAGTCGGCAACATATAAAAGGAAAGAAGAATTGATTTGTTTTATTTTTTAATGGCAAATAACCATTTTACTCTTAATGAGTCGTTTGGTTTTTATTTGGCGGTTTTTTTTTGTTAGCACTACCAAACTCTGTTCATCCTAAAATTTTAACCAGATTTTATTCAATATATTTTAATATTCCTCGTAAAATTTCAGCTCAATCTGATAGCCGGATTGAAAATTTCACCAAATAACGTAAAACTAGCTAAATTGTGATTTTTTTATCAAATTTCTGAATTTCTCCAAAAATTCTGAAATTTTAAACCAAGATAAAACATTATATTAGAAGGCTCCATGTAAATTTTTTAAAAAATTTGATAACTCAATCAAGAATTACAAATTCATTTTATATAAAAATAATCAAAAAATATTGATAAAATCTTGACATGAATCAATGCAGCGAGTCATAATGAAGCGAGCCAATGACTCTACAAGTTAGAAGCAGCCAAAACAGCTTTCAAAACACATCATAGGGAAAATCTTGGTTGTTTTTAAAGATTTCAAATCTGTGAGGGATGCTGCAAGGAAAAGGTTCTTATCGATAAACTCAAATTTAAAGATACGAGTATCTCTCCTAGAACTTAGCTAATAAAAGAACTCACTTTTTTTAAATCTCGATTATATTTTGGATTTTACATTCATTAGATATATAATTTTTTTCTAAAAACTCATAACATTTTCATTGATATTAATATTATATAAAATACAGTGTGTAAAAGTTTTTTAAGAGCTTATTATATTTTTATCTATATTAATATATATATCAAAGATATTTTCTCTCATTAATAAATATATCATGGATATTTCTCATTAATATTAATATATATTAGAAATATTTTTTCTCTTTAATAATATTAGGACAATAATACATTTTAACTTCTCATCTCTATAAAAAGACTTTATGCGCCGTAAATAAACAATAAATTCTTTAAACAAAAGATTTGAAAGTTCTATTCTCAACTACATATTTTTTTTCCAAAAAATCTCTCAATAATATTATTGTAATTTTTCTTAAAAAATCATTGACTTAATCATCAGAAAATCTTCAGATTTATATAAAAATAAAATTTTGCAGGTAGCAAACACTCGTTTTCAATCATATCGGCTAGAAAGAATGGATCAAATTATCAAAATTAATAGATTAATTGATTGTTCAAGATATAAATCTTATCTAAAAGTTATTTATTTGGATTTTTTTAGAACATCATCACATATTATTACTACCACTATTGTTTTTTTAGTCACTGGCAACAAAATCAAAATGACATAAAAATATGATCTGAAGCAGCAAAAATGATGGTGGTACCCTCTTAGGTCGTTGTTGATGGGGAAGCATGCGAGGTTAGCTTATAAGATCAAGAGAGTAAGTTCACCATTGTTGAGTTGAACGATATGATCTGAAGGTACTTGGTGTAATTTTCTTGGTCTAAAAAAGAGGCCTGCCCATTTCCATGCATGTCATTTCATAGCCAAAAAATAGGAAAAGAAACTTATTATTAGTCCACTCATAGACAATACACAAATAATAATAAGAACCTTAATTAATTACCATAAGACATCCTATATATGGACTTTTCAATGTCACATATGGTTGCAATGGTCACCATTCTTCGTATAATTCATAGGTTCATCATTCTATTGGCATGGAAAAATACTTAGAGAGGTGGCACATGCTAGACCGGACCGGGCAGCATAAATTTTTTCTAAACTAAAAAAATACTAGCGGGATGCAAGAGCTTCTAAAAAAACAAAAAAAAAAAAGATTTGGATCATTAACTCAATTGTGTTTAATAAACAAGGCTAATTTAGTAATATAAAATAATAAAACAACAAAAAATAAACTGACAAAAAAATCGACAAAAACAAAATGTAAGAAAAACTCGACACGAGTCCATCTAGATTAGCATGTCAAATCTGTGACCTAATCATGATATTAAAATAACCCCATCAAAAGCAAACTAAATAAAATTATAAAGTTCAATTATCAAACAACTCAATGTTGATGGACGAGTTAATTTACTCGAGTTAAAATAATAATAAAAAAAACATTGAAAAAAAAAAGATTCGATTCAACCTTGGTTAACCTTTTAACCCCACGACCATAGGCATATGATTGGGATAATCCCATTGAAAGGAAAGTGGAAAAAAAGCATGAAGACCAATTCATAATAAAAAGAATAAGGACCAAATTTGACATAAAAATAAATTAAAATCAAATGTTGAGGGATGAAATTAAAAACAAAATTCAATTAA
>Ga0325403_1001550_pt1 | contig 19275 bp, 7 predicted proteins | sample PopdelMetagenome_19_FD_205665 | JGI IMG/M metagenome (GOLD analysis project Ga0325403, IMG submission 205665) | Populus deltoides microbial communities from Bellville, Georgia, United States - Xylem-PdKOR-R4 | ecosystem: Host-associated > Plants > Phyllosphere > Stem > Wood/Secondary xylem...
CATGTCTTGAACTTACAGGTCCAACATGTAGACTCTTTCTTGGTGGACTAGGCACTTGGCCTGGTTTACCGGGCCTACAACGTTTGGCCTCATTGTATTTTTTAAAAAATATTTTTTATTAATATTTTTTTATATGTTTTTTTAAATACTTTTTAAATTTATTTTTTAATTAATACTTTTTCTCTGTGTTTTGTTTTGGTTTTTTATACTTATTTTAATAGCAATTATTTTTTTAATTATATTAGGTGTGTTTAATTTTTTAAGAGGTTACTATAGTTCATTTATATTTTTTTTTATATTTTAAATATATTAAATATTTATCTTTCTATGATGTTTTTAATATATGCTCCCCTTTATAGGTTTTTTTTTATTCAATAAATTTTATATGTGTATCTATTTCTATTACAAATTGATTTTAATAAAACAATTCATTAAAAATAATCAAGTAAATAACTGGTCGTTTTACTCTTGGATAAAGATTTTTTTCCCAATGTTATTGTGATCACTTATATGCATATATATTTTGCTTTTTATTTTTTCATATGATTCAAATAAAACTAATTTATTTAGTTGATCGGAACTTTGACCTGAGTTATTGATTTTTTTTTTAAAACATGCTTATAATATCTAAATATTTTACTAAAAAATAATATAGACTAGTTGATAATTAATTAACACAAGCCTATAAGCTAGATTTTATCTGGAAAAGACGGTGCGTGGAATCTTCTTTTTCTTTTTTATGATAAAATAAGAAATGAAAGAAAATAAATAGTTGACTTTCAGGTAAAGGGACAACACAAGACTCTTTAAGTCTTTATCTATATGAAAGAAAGAAAGACGAAGAAAAAATAAAGCAAATGAGAAGAGGAAGAGGTTAGCAAAAAAACAACAATAAAAAGGAGTGTACAGGACTAAAGTTGTGTTTCGGCCGAAATTATTTTCTTTTGTAATTTTATTAAAATAATATTTTAATTTATTAAAATATATTATTAACATCAGTATATCAAAACAATAAAAAATATTAAAAAAACTTATTTAAAATAAAAAAAATTAAAAATTTTCAAACACACCACCTAGATCGTAAAACAAACACCGACGACTAGACTAATATGACAGCTATTTTTATTTCAAATGACAAGTTAAATGGGCAAAATAATACTAATTGTTGATAATCTTTCTATATATATATATATATATATATTCTTATAAACAACAAACACAATCCGCTGCAATTGCGGCCTGCCAACGGGGTTGCAGGTTGTCGTTCCGAACACTTGCATGTCGCTCGCTGCCATAAACAGACAGCTTGGCTGTCTGCTACAACAGTCCAATCCTCGGGCCCCTCAACTACAGACCATATTTTAGCCTCCTCCACCCAGCTATTTCAGAACCATATTTTAATCATGTGCAAATTATCGGAACCACCAACTTCCACGTTTTAGAAACTACCAGATTTTATAAAGTTCTCGCGAGTTAATCCTGTCTTATTATATCGGCTACAGAAATATTCTTCTGGGCATTTTATATACTATAATCAGTTATATAAATATACAGAATCATCCACGAAAACAGACACTCAAACAAACAAGCATACATATCCTCTCTATTTATTATTCTCTTTCATCATGTTAATTTTGTTTTGCAGGAACATGGAAAAATTAGGTTTGTATCTATCCAACCATGAAAGCTTAAAGACCTCATTACATTGTTAGTCTCAGAACGCGTTTGTTTTTGAGGAAACTTTTGTGATTGTTGTTTAAAAATAATAAGTTTAAAAAATATATGGTTAGGTGTAGTTAGTTGAATTTAGATACGTGTTTGGTAAAAATTATGGTTGAGGTTTATGTGTAGCAAAAAACATGTATAAAATGTTTGGTTATGATTGCTTTTCAAAAGTGCTTTTTACTTGAAAATAAGTCAAAATAATTTTTTTTATTTTTTATTTTTTTTCATATCAACGCATTAAAATGATCTGAAAATACAAAAAAAAATAAAATTAATTTGAAGTACAGAAAAAAAATTTAAATTTTGAAAAAAGTGCTTTTGAAACGTAAAAACAAATAGAGTTTTACGAAACTCAGTTAAAAAAACACGTAAAAACTGCTTCACAAAAGCTGCGTTTCATACTCAATTTTTTAGTGGGCCTTACAATATAAAACGCAGTTTGGTGTATTACCAAACACCTAACTGTGTTTTTTGCACCGCAAACACAAAAGTAGGTGCAAAACAAACGCACCCTTAAAAAACCCAAATCCTTTTGGAATTTTAACGACTTCATTGACTAGTATAGTTTTGTTATCCTTTCAATTTTCGACAACTGACAAATACAGACACATGGCATTAGGGGTGATCATTTTCGGTTCGGTTTGGTTTTTATATAAAAAAAGTAACCAAACCAATTTTTTTTTAAAAAAACCAAAACCAAACCCAAATTGGTTCAAACCGACCGGTTTCGGTTTGGTTTTTTAGGATAAAAACCGGTTCAAACTGGTTTGGCTTGGTTTTTCCGGTTTGGCTCGGTTTGCTTTTCCAGTTTGGGTTTGGTTCGGTTTGCTTTTTTCTGTTTCAGGCTTATAAAACTGAAACTGAACTGAACCGGTTGGTTTTTTCAAAATTTTAATTGGTTTTTTTCACGGTTTGGTTTTTTCGGTTATTGTTTTTCTAGCTTTCTCGGTTTTTCGGTTATGATGGCGTCAAGGCTTAGCACTCATCCAAAAAAAATCATAGAACAAGGCAGAAAAATATACTAGATTATTTTTTCCTGTACAAGATTTTTCTTGTTTTTTAAATGATATTTATAGATTTTTCAAAATAAAAAAATTAAAAAAAGAATTGTTTTGGCGTTTTAAGATTTTAAATCCTAGTTACATCATTACGAAAATTCTTAAATTTAGGGACGAAAGTTTTTATTGGTATTTATACTATCATTCTGTCGATAATAAATTTACCGATTAGCTCATGAATGGAAATGATTTGTCGATAAGTTTTGGTATGTTGGTAAGTGACGTGGTCATAAAATCACCAATGAATTTATTGATAAAAAAACGCGCCAAATTTGTTTTTACCTACTTTATTCCGTTGTTATTTCACTTAGGAAGTTTGCCATATAACCAACAAAAATATTGTATGCAATTCTGTTAGTGATTTAGTGGCACAATGGCATTTTTAATAATTCTTTTTCAACTTTCTGGAATATTCCGACGGACTTAATCCGTCGATAATACTGTCAATACTTATTTAGAAATATTTTTTTAAAACATCTAATTAACAAAACTAGAAAAATAGTAATACTCAATAATAATACTAACAAACAAACAACATCAACAAATAAATAAATCAACTAAAAAATATTTTTACCTAACCTAGAATACCTTTTCTAGAACCCATAATCCACCAACAAATAAATTAATTTAATTGAAATTAAACAACAAAATTGAAAAAACAAATCCAACAAAATTGATCGCATGTGATAAAAAAAATCTTACAACAATATTCATAAAATTATTAAAAACATAAAATTTTTAAAATAAAATAAAATAAACAAATATAATGCAAAAAAGAAAAAAGAAAAAAAGAGAAGCAAAAATAAAAATCTTAGTTTAATTTAATTGATTGTGAAGCTGGGAAGAGAAAAAACAAATTCTTAAAGTATGTTAATTAAAAAAACTAAGAAGAGAAAAGAAGAATATAAGGAGTTGAGGAGAGAAGAGAAAAAAAGAAAGAAACGTTAGTGATTTTTTACAGAAAGTGAAGAAGAAGAAGAAAAAGTGCATCTGTTATGAAATGACGGATTTTGGTCTTTTTATTAGGGTATTTTACCAATAGTTTTACCGATGGATAATTAAATATTAATATTTATAATTATTCCGTCAGTATTATTTAATTTGAATTTTTAATTTAATAAAACAATTTTAGAAAGCCCCCAAATAGTACCGATGACTTTTCAATCCGTTAGTGATATATTTGTAATTACTATTTAATTTAAATTTTAAATTTAATAAATTTTTTTCAGAAACCCCTCAAATATCATGAATGAATTTTTAATTTATTGATGATTTTGTTTGTAAAGAATAGTAATTAACAGTGAAATTACGAAGTAAACAATTTTAGAACTTTCTGAAAAATACCGATGGAATTAATCCGTCGGTGGTACTCTCTGTAATTAAACACAATGAACAATGCTAGGGAGAAGGGAACAATTTACCGATGAGTTTACGGATGGATATTATCGACAATATTTAATACGGTCGGTAATGCCATCTGTATAAATGACACGTCATCATATTTTTTAATTTCTTTTTTCCCACTGTAATTCTCACGATATATCGAGGGAATAGTTATGTCGGTGTTTATCAATGGATATAGCGAGAGAATATTTTGTCGGTAAAATTCACTACAATCTACGGACAAAAATATTTCATCGATGTTTCCGTTTGTATTTATCAATTTTCCAGTAGTGCATAAGCCAATGATTTTAAATTTGAGCATTTTAAGATTTTAAAATTTTGAATTTAAAAAATAAAATTAAAAAATTTTGTGCTCAATTTGAGTTTTGAAATAATTTTCAATTTTGAAATGTTGTTTGCAAAGTTAAAAGAATTGTTTTGGTGTTTTTTGCGTAATTTAGTGATTGAAATGATGATATTCTAAGAGAAGATATTCAAATATCCAATAATTTATATATAGAAATAAAAACCACTCAGAGTATAAATCTTTAAACTTTAGCCTAAATTATACAAATAATGTTTTTAAAAATATAAAAAAACCAAAAAAAAATAAACACCTAAGCAAACATATTTTCAATGGGAGCTTTATATTTGTAACGATTTCTTGAGAATATTATAGATATTGTTTTTTAAAGTGTTTTTTGTTTAAAAATATATTAAAATATTTTTGATTAATTTTTTTTACATCACCACATCAAAATAATAAAAATAAAACATAAAAAAATTAATTTAAAACAAAAAAAAATAAAATTTCTCAAAAATATAGTTAAACCTGGTTAAATTAACAATGAGCATGATATTGTGTTTGACACGTAAGGGGTGACTAGAGTGCCATGTCATACATTTCGTTTAAATAATCAACAGGTGACTTGCATTTATAAATGCAAACCAAGCATGTTGCCATCGTTTTCAACATATGTGGATCTAGTTCGTCTTTGTGTGACCTTAAATAAATAAAGCAGGACCATGCATTCCCAAGCAGACGACAGACATCTTGCTTTTGATTGCGTCCAACAAAAAGCTAAAAACTGCACCAAACGATTGCTTCTATTTTTTTTTTCTCTCGGCCATATTCTTAGAATCACCATAAGAGCTTTCAGCTGTTCTTCAATTAAACACAGGATTTCAGCCAGATATATATATCAGCTGCAGCTGTCAATATATAGCTAAAAAATAAAATCCCAGATGGTAAACCTTCACCATGCACTGCCTGCGCGCAGGCTGATGCATGCCTCACATATGCAAGAGCGAGCGTGATGTGTAGGGTTAGTTTTTTCGCGAAGTGGGAATTAATGGACACATGCCCACACATCCAACTAGCTAGGGCATCTAACCCCTTATTCTTGTGATGGCAAGATTTCATGGGAAAGATGGGAGCGAGAAACGGAGTGGGTTGTCGTTTATCTACTTCTCTGCAAGTGCAAGTCTCTATCGCCATTGATGGCATTAATAATTTCATCGCATCACTCTTCTTTATTAGCTTTGACAATGCTAGCTAGCTTGGTCCACATATATGGTAATCATGCATATACCAATTGACTATGACATGGTTTGATGATCCACAATATTATTTAGGATCGTTGAGCCTTGAGGAAATTAATCGGAATCGCTAGCTAGAAAGGTATTTACATGCTCGTGCTTGAAAAAAATAATGGAGTGGGGGCTTCAATGGGGTTGCTTGGGCTACACTTCTTATTGAACTCAATAATTAGAGGGTTGCATGAGAATGCCATTAGTCTTCTCCCTACCACAAGGTTCGTGGGTTTTTATTTTATTTTATTTTATTTTTAATATTAAAAGTTTGCCAGAAGAAATCATGGAAAAACTTCTATATATGGTATGAACCCATCATATCTTCTAGTAGACTTTTAGGCGTGAAAACAATAATCGATTTTCAACGAGAAATTTGTAAGAATGTTGCGAAGAAGTTGTATACGGAAGGAGATATATAGTTTAGGGAAATGCACAGAAATTAATTAAGTTTTATCTATCTATCTGTATTCATTGTCCCCTTCACATACACAGTCAAAGTCATGCTCAAGTTATCACACGTTTTGTTTTGTTTTTGTTTTTTTTTTCTCTATGAACTTGCAATATTAATTTACAAATAAATTATGCTATTTTTCTTACAGAATTATTCCTTTCATACCCAAACTAATTATTTGAATTTCTTTTCTCCTTAATTCACCACTCATCATTCACCACCATATTTGAAGTCAGTTGGCACTGTGATTGGAAAGTATTTTTGAAAAAATTTAAAATTTTTTTATTTTTTATTTTGATTTAAATTAATATGTTTTTGATGTTTTCAGATCATTTTGATGTGCTGATTTTAAAAATAATTTTTAAAAAATAAAAAAATATTATTTAAATATGTTTTGGAATGAAAAATATTTTGAAAAGCAACCGTCATCATACTCCCAAACACCTTTAAAATGAATTAAAATAAAAAATAAATAAAATATTATGAAAATGTTCTTAATTCATTTGTTTTGTATTTTAATTCATTTTTTTAAATGAATTAAAACACAAAATAAATAAAATATTATCAAGATGTTCTTAATTCATTTCTATATCATTTGCTTAAAATTTAATTTATATACACACACACAAGAGTGATTTGCAAACTTGCTTTCCGTGGCTCCAAGATTTATTTTATTGGCAATAAAATTCGAACCGGAGACCTAAAAAAAGCAAGCTCCCAAACCTTAGCTAATATCCGCTAGACCCACCATCGCTTGAAGTTCCCCAAATTATTAAAAAAGAAAAAGTATAAAACATAAAGGATGTGTGTTTGTTTTTAAAATATGAGGAAAACATTTTTCTTTTTGATGTTAAAATATCTTTTTCTAAATTTCATTATTAAGAAGTTGATTGAGAAATATTTTTTATTGATTTATTTTCTAATGTTTGTTTCAAATTGAAAAATAAAAAAAAACATTTTTCTCTAAAATTGTTTTTGCAGACCAAACAAACTTCAAATATAAGTCTCAAACATCTCATGCCCTCATTATTAATGGCCTAATTAATAGCTAATTACAACAAATTTTCTTTTAAAATTCTATAAATTTAAAAAATTAGATTTTATTTGTTGTTAATATCACAAGTTAACTCGTAAAATTATATAATTTTTTAATTCAAAATGCATCTAACATGTAAATTCATATTATAAACTGGAAAATTAATAAAATACATATAACTTTTGTAAAATAAAAAATTACGATTTTAACCCGAGTTGATGAGTTTATAGGTGACAGTCGTTGGATATGTGATATGTGGAAAGAAAGGCAAACAAGGTGACGGTCGTTGGATATGTGGAGCCATCAAAGGTGGTTGCTCGCGTGGCACATCTCGGGTAGGAAGGCAGCGTTAATGGCCATACGTGCCATATGACAAAAAGAGCCCCTGCTGCTCATGATTGTAATTAGTTTATTTTTGTCCTTTGATTTTAGGGCTTTTAATTTTGTTTTAATTTCCTATTTTTGTATGCCGTGGACAGTGATGTAATTATTTTGTATTTGTATTTTTTTCATTGATTTTGTTAAGAAATTAAATATTTGTTTGCTTTGGTACATTATTTGTACGTTGTGATGAAACATTTTCAATTTGATAGAATTTTTGCAATGCCATCGCTGTTATTTTTTCAATTAAAATTAGAATATTGATCTCAAAATTTCTTTCAAGAATCCACATAGTGATTATCATGCACTTGTAATTCAGTGTGCATATATATATTTTTGAAGAATTGTTTGCTTTTTTTAAAAGCGATAACTTGAAAAAATAAATTAAAATAACTCGACCTCTAAAATATCTATAAGGTTAATGATTTTTATTTTAATCATGTTATACTATTAATTATTTATTATTTGGGTAGAATTACCAATATATAATTTATTAAAAGCACTTAATTCAATTTTACATTTTATTTTTCATGTCATGTAAAAAAAAAACAACTTTTAACAACCTCGATCCTACTTACCGTATCCTCAACGTACAAAGTTACTATATATTCAAAGAACCTAGTGGATTCTGACAAATGACATAAAAAAGTGGATTCTGACAAGATCTCGACAAGACGATTCTAATCATACATTGAAAGAACATCAAACATAGTTGTAATTTGTTAGGGGTTTTATTCTGGGTTAATTTAGAGTTAATCACGATCTCATTTAGTGTTCTTCCAAGAAATAGTTAAAATCGTTTTGTCGAGACTTTTCTAACGGTACTCAATGTATCGAAAATAGAGTTCCAATATGTTTTTGGTGACACATTCATTCATTTTTTTTTTGTTCTATTTCTTTCTCATACCATGTGACCTTATTTTTTTTTCTTGACCATTGAATCTTTATAAAATTCTTGGTTAATTTTTGTTGAGATTAATTAATACGTAAAACAAAAATGTTTTGAAATATTCAATAAACAATCATTATTTTAAATAGTGGTTGCGTAGGTAACCGTTATTATAAATAATAATTGTGTATAAAAACGATATTATAAAACACAATTGTGTTTAAATTATATTTTTTATAAATATTTTTTCAATATGCAATATTGTCCCAAAACTTTCAACAAACTATACTAATTTTCAAAATAAAAAAAAAAAATCCATCTACCAGTTGCTAACACCCAAAATTAGTAATGGAATGAATCAGCAACAGCTCTCAGTTGAAGCCACATTGGTGGATAGACACAAAACTTAACTACTTGATTAGCTAGCAACTTGTGTGTTAAGGATATCTCCAGGGCAGACCGGTACCTTACACGTTTGTGCATAACACGTGTCATGTAATAATTGGACTCGGAAATGCCAGAATGAAGAGGCAAAAACCTCATGAACAGCACATAATAGGCCAAGAATAGTCGTCTCTTCATAAACATGATAGACGCTTAGCTGGCAATCAACAAATCAACGGTCAGAATTCACTGACAGCATCAATTGTCGACGTGGGATTGTTACTCTTTAAAGCTTCAATCATTGGTGTTTTTTTTCCTTCCCCGTAATATATTTTTCCTTACTTCTCCTCCTCCTCCTCGGTGTTCTCTCTTTCTTGTATTTTCTGTGGAGGAGAAACAAAAAAGCAATCTCTTGGGTTTTAAAGATTTGGTTTGGGTTCTCTCTTTGAAAGTTATCAAGAACAGTGAAGGGGCTCTTGATTGACTGGTGCAAGTTTAAGATTTTCTGTTCTTTTTAGAGAAAGAAGGAAGTTTTCTTTTGAAATGAATTTGATGTGTGAGGTTTTCTTCGCTGAAGAAGAAGAGAAGGTTGAAGAAGGAGAGTGGGAAAAGGAGAGATAGTATTTACCAAAGCCAAGGTAGCTAGCAGAAGTAGAGAGGCAGATAGCTATAAACAACATACAAAATAAAATTTCATCTAAGGGGTTTTAGTTTGTTCTGCTTCTGCTGGTAATAATTATTCTTATCAGAATTTTGTTCTCATTTTATTTCCCTATGTATTTTTGTTTTTTTTTTTCATGCAAAGCAAATTTTCCTTCTTTGATTTTGTTCAATGTTTTTGTTCAGTGGGAAAAATCTTATTTTGTTTTATTTCATTTTTATTTATGTTTATCTTTCTTGATCATTTCAAATGTCTTCGTCTTCGTCTTCGTCTTTTTTTTCTTTGCTATGAGTTCTTAAAGACATATTTATATGATGAATATGTTGCTGTTCTGTTTGCCGTGAACAGAGAATCAAAGAAAAACCAGACATAAAGGCTTCCTTTTGCCTTTATGTGTAACTGTTTTTCAACACTTTTTTTATGCATTCTACGCGGAACGCGTGATAATAATGACTTATTTCTTTTATTTCTTCATGTTTTAGAAGCTAAGAAATCATAATTTGAAAACAGAACGGTCACATCTCTCTATTTTATTACCTCAATCATGTAATAAGTAGCTGGCAACCGAAATTGAAATGAAATCATGTACTCCTTTGTTAATGGTTTCATGTTGTTTTGGTTGATTTATAGGGTAATTGGCAATGTCTGCTACTATAATCAGTGACCCTATGGTAGTCTCAGCACCAGAGACACAAGCAACAGCAGCAGCTGCAGCTGCAGCAACGACAGCAACACAACTCATTGCACAGATAGAGGTTGAGTCAGTCAAATGTGATTGCTGTGGCCTAATCGAAGAGTGCACACCAGCATACATTGAAAGAGTACGCGAAAGATATCATGGAAAATGGATTTGTGGGTTATGTGCGGAGGCTATAAAATATGAAATTGTAAGGACTGAGAGGCTTATTAGTACTGAAGAAGCAATGACAAAGCACATGAACTTCTGCATGAAGTTTGTTTCCTCAGGGCCACCTCCTGATCCAACAACTCATTTGATAGCCGCCATGAGACAAATCCTGAGAAGAAGCTTGGATTCTCCGAGACGTTTAAGGTCAACCCCAAGTAGTCCTAACAAAACGAACGGAGCAATTCGTGCGGCTGCACTTGCTAGGTCCGAAAGTTGCTTCCCTGCTTTGTCTGGTTGATATATAATACTGAGCATCGTGGAAGACGGGGTGATTCATAAAATGGTGATGAAGCTATTGGAAAAAAAAGAGAGAAAAAAACACATTCCATTTTCATGCGAATAAGAAAGATCAAAGCATTGAATTGTTAGGTGCCTAATCTAGCTACTTATATAGTTGTTAAATACAGAACTTCCTGTCAGAACAAAAATCATGGAACTCCCTTTTTTCCTGAAGCTTTATATTTCAGCTGTACGTCCTTGTGTAATCTGTCTTTTTGAAACCATGGCTTCCTTCCTCTTTTTACCAAACTATATTTCTCAATTTTGAATCGTCTGGTGTCATTGGAATGAATTGCTGGTGCGCTATTTCTTTCCATGGTTACAAATGCTTGATGACCATTTAGTGTTGATGTCTGGACATTATCGAAACATAATAATTTGGTCCTCGGATGATACTTGTCATAATTCAACATTTGGTTTGGAGTTGGTGAGATATTATTAAAGATAGAAAGAAAATTGAGTTTGTGAATAGATCCAGAGAAGGCTTTGGTTAGCATGGATTCTTCTAATGGTGGGAGACCTACTTTTTGGGGCTCTCGGCGCTCCAGGTTCCACTAATGGCTTTTCTTTATTTGATTCTTCTGAAAGAAGGGAAGTTGACGTCGTGGGTGAACTATTCTTGTTTTATTAATTACCTGTAAACTAAAAGAGGACTGTGATTTCTTTTTTTTTTCTTTGATTTTTTTTCTATAAATTTTCTTTTTATATAATTTGTTCTTTTAATATTAATTTTTTTTATTTAATTATCACTTTTATAATACAGATTACGGATTTAACGAGTTAGCTCGACTGACTTGAATTGTTCTTTTCTTAATTAATTTTTTTTTAATTTTATCTTTTAATATTGGATTGATTGTAGTTTTTATATATCTCTCTTGTCTCCTCATAAAATACTATTAATTAGAATAATGCTTTGCTCCATTTTTTTTTTCAATCAATGTGTTTTTTTTATTTTATGATTTAATATTAGATTTGTTTTTTACTTATTACACTCTCATGATATTGGTCGCATGTTTGACGAGTTAAACTAATTGACTCAGTTTTTTTAATTAATTTTTTTTAATTTTATCCTTTAATATTGGATTGATTGAGAATTAAACTTCATGATTTGTTTTGTTTACTTTCTATTTTATTATTCCTACCTCATGACTCGAAAATAGTGCTTAACGAGTTAATCCGAGTTGGCCCGAGTTGTTTTTAGATCTTTTTTTAATTGATTTTTTTTTAATTTCATCATTAAATTCTAGGTCGGTTGAGAATTGAGTTTCATAATTTATTTTGATTTGTTTTCTATGGAGATATCTAAGTCTCACGATCGATTAAGGTCGACTGGTTGATCTAATTGTATGAGCCGGTTGACTAGTTCATATAAAAACTATAATTTTATAAACTTTTTCTTTGAAATATGTTTTATAAATCAAAAAATATATTTTTGTCCAACTTGTAGACTAAAAAACAAACTCCAGTTAAAATCTTAAAAAGTTTTTCAGTGTCAATCGTTCGGTTGATTTAACTGACCATATATGAGCTGGTCGACCAGTTCATCATTCTTAAAATTTTGTCGCGGTTGTAAACAAGGATAAAATTTTAATTGATAATACGGTTTAAAAAAACTACAACTTTAAAAAAAATATATTATTTTAACAAAACTTTTTATTGATATATTAATTCACTATCTCTTTTCATGTTATATGCTAATTGCCCATTTTGTCATTCTTATCTTCCCAACTTTCAGTACCTCTAATCTTTTGACAGTGAAGCAGCTAGTAAGGTTGAGACCAAGATGCAACCTTTTTTTTATGATATAGAATTACAGCACTGTTTTGAAGTACAATGAAGATTGATAATATGCTTTAGTGCTTTTTATTATTTAATCATGTCACTTCCTTTCTATCGTCAAGGAATCTGTGACTCAGAATGTTCTATTCCTGTCCCAAAAACATAAAGATTAAAAATCTTGTAAGATTCTCGCACTTCCATCAAATTCATAGATATCAAGAGGATTTCATTCCAAGAACTCCACACTTATAATCCTACTTTAAATCTGGGCTGAGTTTAGCGTTCTGGGTACCGAAGGATGAAGATCTTAACAGGAACCAGAACTTGGCTGGAATTATAGCAATGACTGGCAAAGGTGTGTGTGTGTGTGTCTGTGTGTGTGTGTGTGTGTATATATATATGTAGGTTTTTAATTACTGGAAAATAGAACATAGAAAAAGAAGAAGCTATTTCTTGAAGAAAAAAAAACATTATTCTCAAGAATAGGAAGGTGTATAAAGAAAGAAATGAGAGTGGATCAAGTAATTTCGGTTAGCTTTGATGAAAGGTACTAATCAAATTATTGAGCCGTCAATCATTACAGCTAATATTAAAGTCAGTATCACAGACGTGTATAAAAAGAAGAAGAAGAAAGATGCTACTGAAGTCTCAATCTTTATCCTAATAAAAAATCATGGATAGACGTGCATTGAGCCGCATGCTCTCCATGCCATGGCTGCAACCATTCAAAAATCAAAACATATATATCTTGCTTAAATTGTGGTAAAACTAAAATGTGCATAGAAATAGATCTGGACGTGTGATGAACAGAAATGGCTGGTAAAATTAAAATACATGAGGCAAGGGAAAGGATGAACAGAAATGGCACAGATTTAAAGGTGCAAAATCAATTTAGATCGACAAAATATGACCTGAACGTGTGAAAAGTGCATAATTGGAGTTATTACCTTTGTAAGTAGATCTGGATTACGAGAAAAAGGTAAAAAAAAAAAATGAGGGAGGGAGGTTGAAATGTCATGTCAGAAGCATGAGATTTAGGCACCGTCGATTCTTGGAGTTCTGGATTAGACAGCTGATCAGCACACAGGAGCGAGTGACAACTAAGTCAGCAACACTAGTGACAGTCGCCTCAGGTGATAAACAGAGGGGACTTTCCAGGCAGAAGTTTCTGGAGATGGGCAACTGCGCTCGGTTGGTAAGATGGAGAATCATGTCTACTACTCATTGCATACATTTCTTTCATTGATTGATTTTCTCATACGCTATTTTCAACTGTGATTTGGCATAAATTTCTTTGGTTATACAGACAAACTTGTCAAAATCTCGAGAATATTGCAAACGCCAAAGACTAGAGTTTTTAGTGCCCTTGTGATGTAGGAAAAAAAAGAAGGTAAAATATAGTTAACATTAACAATTAAAAAAAACTAAAAGAAAACTTTATCTCTCATTCCAAAATACTATTATTCACTATAATACTGTTTTATTTTTTTTTTCTTTCTTTGCCCTTTTATTTTATTTTTATAATTTTGTTTTTAATTTTTTTCAATTTTAATTTCAGGCTTCATTAACAAAAAAAAAAAAAAACCTTAAAACATAAAAAGTTTTTACTGTACCTCTTATCATAAAATATTATTCACTATAATTGTCTTTTTTCCTTCCTTTGGCTTTCTATATTTTATTTTTTATAATCTATGTTTTTTTTTTAATTTTAATTTCATATTTCAGCATTAGTTTTATTAACGATTGAATTTTATTATTTTTCTTATTTTACTTTTTATGAGGTTATCTTAATCTCATGACCCGAACAATGAGCTTGACGAGTTAACTCGATTGACTCAAGTTCCCCCCTATTTTCCTAATTGATTATTTTTTCTTTTAGTTTCATTCTTCAATATTTGGTTGATTGAGAATTAGACTTCATGATTTATTTCAGTTTGTTTTCTATGATATTATTACCATCTCATGACTCGGATCACAAGTTTGGTAGATTAACTCGGGTTAACTCGAGTTGGTTTTTTGTGTCCTATTTTAATTGATTATTTTTTAATTTCATCTTTCAACACTGAGTTGATTGAGAATTGAGTTTCGTAATTTATTTCAATTTGCTTTCTATTGGATTATCTCAGTCTCATTATCTAGGATGCAAGTTTAATAGGTTAACTCGGGTTGACTTGATTTATTTTTTTTCTTTTCAATTTCATCATTCAACATTAAGTTTATTGGAAGTTAAACTTCAAAAATTTATTTTGATTTTCTTTTCATGGAATTATCATAGTCTTATAATCCGACATGCAGATTGACAGGTTAACTCATGTTGACCCGAATCGATCCAATACGTTTTCATCTCAATAGTTATAAGAAAACATCATCTTAAATGCTTATTTTGAGTCAAACTATGCTTTTACCGGTTGTTTGAGTTGCCTTTTAACTTGTCAAATCAATTGGGTCATATAAGATCAATATCCACATGATTTAATTTTTTTCTACTAGAAAAAACATTAGCAACACCTAGATATTTTTTTATGATAAAAAAAACTTTTGATCTAACTCGCATCGTAGCGCAAATCAATAAACAATAATTCAATAGAATGGTGTTTTGACAAATTTTCTCTTGGCTTAAAAAACTATTAAGCTAGGAATTGGGAGCATGACGGTCTTTTTATCATGATTCAATGTTCTTTTCAAATTGTTCGGAAGTAGATTAATCTTTTTAATTTTTTAGAACAACTAAAATACTTAAAAACCTAAGGGCTTTTGTCTTGTTTTTATTTATTTATTAAAGTTAAATCACTTAATTACCACTGAGCTCAAAATTAACAAAACTATCCTTTATTAAAGTTAAATCATCTCAGTATTTTAATTAATGTTTAATATTAAAAAAAGAAAAGCTTTGTTGGTGTCTGCCACACACACGCCAATAGGTAAGTGGCTCTCACGCCTTTTAAGTGGTGCGTGTGGAACTGTCGGTCACCAAACATTGTCGTTCCAAATAAGCATTTGAAAGGTCTTGACCCTTTCTTTGTGATGGGGTGGCATGGAATCCAAATGCACCTCCGATTTGACATCGACGATTATTTTCTATTTTTTTTTCTTCTCTCTACCCATTTTGAATTTTGCGCCAACCCTTTCAAAAATTCAAACCAACCTCTTAAAATATTTTTGCTTAACATTTGATCCTTGTCCTTTTAATTACTATTTCTTTTATTTTGAATAATCTATAAAATTATAATTCTTTTTTAATTTCATCCCTCCTATTTTCTTTATCTTTAAAACTTGGTCCCCATTCTTTTGATTGCTTGACATAATTTTTTAAATTGTTATTTTTTACAATTTCATCGTACTTGGATTTGGTTTCTATCAAATCTGATCTTCATTCTTTTGATTATTATTATTATTATTACTTTGGGAAGTTTCTTAAATTGATATATATTTTTTCACAATTTCATCATTCAATTTTTGTTGAAAATTAAGCTTCTTCTTGATTGAACCCGAATCTAGGATTTCATGGATTATAAGTTTTAGAGATAATTTTATGAGTTTGCATTGCTTTTATCTTCCTTTGTTTAAGCTATTTTTCTTTTTTGTTTTCATCCTTTAACATCTATTTAATTGGAAATTAGGTTTTGTTCTTTTTATTTATTTGCTTTATGTAGAATCTTTCATTGGTCTTGAAAATAACCTTAGTTATCTCAAGTATTTTTATTTGTCATTCATTGTTGTGTTTTTGGGTTAATTCTTTCATTTAGTTTTTTCCCGATCCCATCATTCAATATTTGAAATATTTTTTTTATAAAAAAATATAAAATTAATTTTTTTTCAATTTCATCCTCTTTTATTTTTTAAATCTTTCAAATTTAGTTTCCTTTCTTTTGATTACTATTTATTTTATTTGAAATAAATTTTTAAATTTATCTTCTTACAACTTCATCCTCAAGTTTTGGAGAAAAATATTTCACTATCGCGAATCTCATCACATGCACCACCCAATCAATTGCGCTGTCATTGGAAGCTTTGGATGACATGATGATTTAATGTTTTTAGCCACCTTACAATGCCACACGCACCTCCCAAAAAGTGAGGGCAGTGTCCAGTCGTTAGCATGTGCGTTGCATGCTTTGACCACCTTTTCTTTTTATTATAATTCTTTATTTGTTAAAAGATTGATTCCCCCTTCTTTCAAATTAATTATAACAAAAAAAAAAACATGAAAAAAACATGAAAAATACATCTTGAAGCTATTTTTATTTTTTTAATTTTAAGGATAATAAAGTTATTTTATTATGCTAAAGAAAAGTTAAAAGACTGAAAAGCCTCTGAATCTCAGCTTAAAAAAATTGGCTTTAAAGGTATTTAAATCATTTCATTATACATCTAAAATGTTATAAGACTTGTTTGCCTTCGGTTAATATGATAATGATGATTGTATCCCATGAACAAGATTATCTCAATTACTCCTAATAACTAGTTAATTTATTTTATGTAAGAAGGGCAAAACCAGGATTACACTATAACGACCAATGCAATTCACAGTAATACCATATTATTTTTTTTAACTCGATACTAACTCGTAATTTATCTTAATACAAATATATAATCCTACTTCGGTTTTTAAACAAAAAAGGGTACCAGTATAGTATAATTCTTACAATATATGCTCACTATTATTTTCTAAAAATATAATAATTTTTTTTCTTCTAATTATACACCTATTTATAACACACAATAATCTCTTTAAGTTATCCCAGACCAGTATAATCCTTTATTTAAAGCATCAAACTTTAAAGATATATTTTTTAAGCACATAAAAAGCAACAATATGAAAGTTTGAATATATTAAAAAATTTATTAAATTAGTATATCTAATTATTTGTTATTTTTTTATGGTAGATCTTTGTTTATTGTCTTGGTAACTTTTAACTTTTGAATGAAAGAATTCACAATGGTTTTATTATTCATTTTGACAAAGTCTACTAATAGTAAACATCTCCTTTAAACAGAAATGTTCATTATACATGCATGTGACTTAATTTATATTCAAGCTACATATAATTTAAATATTAAAATTCAAAATAAAAATATTCATGACTATTAATTATAAATTATGCTAAGCTAATATTTTCATATAAAATTTAATTATATACCTGATTCATATCCCATGAATAAAATATATTTTGTTTTGAAAAAAAGACTCCTTTAATCACAGAGTTAATACCATACTAGGAGAACAAATTGCAATTTTGCGATATTAAAATGTAAATATTAGAGTATAACATTCAATGATTTATCAAGTTTTATTTTCTCTTAAGATATTTAAAGAGTTTTCAATTATAGATGCTTAGTAAAAATTAGTAATCAAAACAAAACTTCAAATAATATTTATTCTTTATTATAATCAAATTTGTAATGCTAGTTAATTAAAATGAAAAAGTGATATTTATTAGTTATTATAATATTTGTATTTTATATTTATATTTTTTTAATCAAACTAACATTTATTTTTTTAAAAAAAATTGAAATAACTTATTTTATTTATAAAACTTCTATTCACATGCATTGAAAAATAAATGAAGTTTTGCTGTATGAATTATATAAATATATATGTGTGTGTGTGGATGTTGTATCTCTGAATCACTTGATATTATATTACATAATTGAACGACAAACAAGCTCTATATTTTTAATTTATATTACATTATTTTTTTACAAAATTTGAAAAAATAAAAATAAAATAAAAAAAGTAATAGAAATCCTAAACAAACTAGAAAAAACATCCAAAATAAAGTTAAAAAATAATAATAGAAAAATTCTAAACTAAATAAAATAAGGAATCATAAATAAACTAAAAAAATATTTAAAATCTTGAACAATAACATCTCGGTATTATTTGAAAGACTTATGAATCTTTGATTTCTACTAAATTTTAACTTTATAGAAAAATATGGCCTTTAAAATTTCAGTTTGATCCAACGTTTGGATTAAAAGTTATGTTCAATAATATAAAGCTACGTGTTACGATATAAATCTCCTACATTAGTTTTTCCGGGTTAGAAAGAACTTGTCACCGAGTTCAAATTACACTTGCCTTGATCTTGTGAATGTCCAATCAAAACTCTTTAACCCTTTTTCTTTATTTGCTTCAAGTGTATAACAATTTTAGGTATCGACTTTCTTAAAACTTAAATAAGAAACAATAATTGACAAATTATTTTTCTATTCCATTGACTTCTAGAGTAATAAATTGTAAACATCAACCATGCTTCATGAATATGTGTTGTATTCACATAACATTTGAATGCATTTATCTTTTTTATAATAAAAAACTTGTAATAAAAAATATCAACATAGTTTAAATCAATAATTTTTTTTTGTTGAGCACGTTATATGTTTTCTTTGCATTCAACCTTTAAAGTTATTAACAAGGACATTGTCAATGATATCATCATTAATACTATCATTATCAAAATAAAAATAATAAATTACTAAAGAATATCAATCCACATCTATCTTATCATAAATAGGATAACCAAAATCTTCACAATACTCATCTCAATCAAGAAATGAGTTTTCAAAACTAGCTATGGATTCATGATCACTCTTCTTAGGATCTCTCAGGCCCCTCACCTCCGTCAATTGATGGGTTAATTTCACAATCTGTCCCAACATGTTTTTTTATCACTCAAACACCTTTTTTCAATTTCATAATTTGTCTATGCATGTCTTCTATCATCAATTCCTGAACATTTCTCTCT
>Ga0325403_1001551_pt1 | contig 19275 bp, 7 predicted proteins | sample PopdelMetagenome_19_FD_205665 | JGI IMG/M metagenome (GOLD analysis project Ga0325403, IMG submission 205665) | Populus deltoides microbial communities from Bellville, Georgia, United States - Xylem-PdKOR-R4 | ecosystem: Host-associated > Plants > Phyllosphere > Stem > Wood/Secondary xylem...
TGTTGAATAATCATAGCTAGAAAAGATTCCTAAACAGGACGTGTAGGGGATTGGGAGGTTCCCCGTGGAAAACAGACATTTAGGAACTAGTGATAGAGAAATGTAGAGACATGTTACAAAATTATCTCTTTAGTTTGTGGTGATGATCATTGATCTATGGTTAGCTTTGAAAACCTGTTTTAGTGGCAAGAGTATAGGTGGCAACCTCTTGATTGGTATTATCAAGCTAAGATTTTTTATGATTCTAGTTTTTTTGTGGACTGGAATTAATACCAATTTGTTTTAGTTATTTTGATGATGGTTATGATGTTAATTGTGACATAAACGAAGATAGTAATGGAAGCAATAATGTCAATAATGGTTTCCTCATTAACAAGCTAGAGGTTGAGTAAGAGAGAACATGGAAGGTCTTCAACAAAATAAAGTTATTGATTTATTTATATTTGATTTCGAGATTTAACATCAAAAGACTAAATTGAAATCTAGAACTATAATGTGCTTGAAACAAAGAAAGAAAAGGGATTGGAGAGCCTTGATTAGACATCAGCGAGATTGAGGCACTAATAATTTGATTTTGAGAATGAATTTTTTTCAACTCAGAAAACTGATGCAGGAGGATTAGTAAAAGAGATTTATGTTCTTAGTTATCTTTATTCTTATTTAATTTAGGAAAATATTTTTCCTTTTGCGGTGTTTTTATTTTTTTTATTAAGTCTAGGAAATCAAATATTGTGCTTTATAATTTTATTCTCTCTTTAGTGTAGGAATCCTTATAATAATTTAATAAATATTCATTAGAATTTTTATTTTCTTTTCAAGATAAAATGTGGATTAAAATAAATAAGGTTGTTTAACTTGTATTTCAGGAGACTACTTGAAAATAAAATATTTAGCAATAAAATTTTGAATTGAGATTTTTGTGTGGTAACTCTATATATTTAATAGAAATTCTTGTTGTGTTGTCATGTTTCTGGAAAGATAAAAATTTATTTTAAAATTGTTTCAAAGATAAATTAAATTTATTTATTGGTTTGTATCAAAAACCAATGAAAGAAGTGGATTTTGGGAGGTTGTTCTAATTTTTCATGGCCGTCCAGTAACCGTTAAATAAGAAATTGGGGAATGCCTCTCCTTCTCTCGTTTTTTCCCTACTTAATGATGCCCTGTCGTACTGGGGTTAGGAGTGTGCTTGACTTGCTGCTCAGGCACGTAGAACATAGCTTGCCCCTTCTTTTCTTTTTGTCTTTTAATTTTCGTTCTCTCAAATTCATTGCAAAAAGAAGCAAACAAACAGTTTATTTATTTATATTTTATTAAGTAATATTATTAAAAAAATTATGATATAAATGTTTATTTACAAACATTTGAACCTATATTATTGTTAAAAAACTAAAATCAAATAAAATGCATAGATTAAACTAGTTTTTTTTTTTTAAAAAAAATTTGATAACCTTCTTGAACTAGATTTTCAACAATTCTTGAAAATACCATAATCAAAAATAGATTTTTACTTGGTAATAATAAAGACCTAATGATTTCTGCATTTGACCGTATAATGGTGTGTATTATTTAAAAATTATAAAATTCGAACGTCACTATCTTTGATGAATGAAGACAAAATAATGCATGTGATATGTTCTCGAGGAAAAAAGATTGTCTTCTATAAAATAATGATTTGTGTCTTTTTAGGCTTGTATATCACAAACTTTTGGTGAGATAATGGTTACAAATTTATAATTTAAAAATTATTCGACTCCTACGAAGTTGGCCTGGGAGTTTAGAAATATCAACAAAAGAAATTGTAAATTATTCACACCTGAACACTTATGGCTGGACTCGATAATCTAATAGAGATTGATTCATGTGGAGGTTGCTGACAGGATTGTCGTCTCTGGCCTCCCCAATAAGAACCAACGTCGACTGTCAATTTGTGATTTAGTGAGAAACATCTATTGTGGCATCTTCCGAGGTGTCATTGCCGGGGTCAGTTGACTGCCAATTGTCTTAAGAACTCTTCTAGTCGTTGAAATAACAAGGTGTAAGTGTGGTCTTGGTCTCTTTTTTTTTTGTCTCTGCAAGTGGAAATGGAAAGTGATTGCTGTTTTCTAGGGCAAGAACAGTTAAAATCACAATGGCCCCATAAATTGGATAGAAGGAAGCTGGTCTATTTTTTCCCATCCGTGAATTCTTTCGTGCTTTGCAAATTAATAATAGGAGGAGGCTGGTCTATCATAACCCTAGCTTCAAGTAATATATTCAAGTAGAAAAAACTAGTACAAAATATAGGAGCAAGAAAGGCTTTTAACCAAAAAAAATAACATGTTCTTAATACATTTTAACACCTAACAAAATCATGTCAGGTTGTAGTTTCTTGCTCCTATGGAAAGAGCAATGAAAACAATTCTAATGAAATATTGAGATGAAATCACTGCTTAAATTTCAAGTATTATTACTAACCAAACCATACGAATTTCATGTCATAATGCTAATTGATATAATAAATTGTCAAGCATTTTTCTTCTTGTGCATGAACAGTAAAATAATTTTAAGGATTGGATTAATAATAATAAATGACATAAAAATTAGTTCCATATACTTTATATATAGAAAGTTAGCTTGTTTCACCAAAAAAAATATTCAAATATAGCTTTATCTTATCATTTTAATCTAATAGCTTAAACTTTTAGGTGAAGTTTTGAGATATAATTTATATAATTTTCTAGTTATGATATGATTTATATTATTTTCTAATAAAACTATATATATTTATCTTTTGCTTTTATGTACCAACAATTGTTTAAGCCATAAATAGAACAAGATCAAACAAAGCCTTGGTCGCATTATCGAATGAGGATGCTTAAAAGATCATTATTTTAATGTGGATTAGAAAAAACTTGTAATTATCTATTGATACATATTACTAAAATTTATGTTATATATTAATAGAACTTCATTCATCTCGATAAGGGATTGATGTGATTCACTTGTGAAGTATGTGATATCTCTGCTAGTATATATAAATATCAAAATCTTCATAAATATATTATTTTAGGTTCTAATTAGGAATGAAATTAGGTATGGGATTAAGGGTACCATGCATGGACAACCCCAAACTTTGAGAGTTTATTGGTTTTTAATTATATTTTTAAAATTAAGATTTATTTACTAGAAAATATGTATTTGCATCCTAAAAACTTATTTACCATCTCTATAGCATTTCATTAGCTAATTTATTTTCAAGTTTATCCCAAGTTTTCTCATACCTCCATTCTTTTAAGTTCTAGCTCCTTCCTGATAATCACTCCCATCAAATAATTGTAACTAACTCATTTCAAATATGATTTCTTAGTTTGAGGTTGTTTGTTATTCAAATTTAAACTTTATTACAAATCTAGGATTTCTAGAAGTCACCTTGCTGAAAACTAATAAGAAAAATTTTGAAAACAAATACTAAAAGCATTGCTATAATTTCTCTCATTAATATCGGAAAATGATCCCTCTTTTTTGAGGAAAAGTTGTCTTTTGGAAATCTTAGGTAATTTATTTGTGAAATTTTTTAGTTTATTAAAAAATAAAAAATAATTAACAACGCTTTTATTCATTTAAAACAATTACTTTTTTTATTTCTCTAATTATCTAGAAAAGTGGAAAACATCAAAAACTGTTTTCAAAGTTATTCAATATTATAATAAGGATAGTTCAGTTCATCAAATATAGCATATATATTTTTTTTCTTAAAAATTAATTCAGATGTAAGCCAAATAAAACATCTGTTTTTTTTTTTAATTTTTTTAATAAAGAAGTATTTTGAGAATAAATAAAAAATCCAGAGAGGTAAACTACAAAACTAATTTTTGAATATGAACACGAGTTAGGAATACAAAGAAAAAAGATGTGAGGGAAAAGGAGGGGGAAATAATTTTTTTACTTTTGAAAACAATGTATTTTCGTCCAATTTGAGAGGAAATCAAAGGAAATAAAAAAAAATGACAGAATCTTGGTCATAATATGCTCTAAAAAATCGTCTTCCCTTTTTTTTTTTTTTTCCTGTCAATATATCCAAACAAATAAAAATTTATTTCTATCCCTTCTCTTAAATCAAACAACCAAAGAAAATTTTATTTTATTATTTTCCTTCTCTTAATCAGTTTAGTTCTCTTAATCCAAGTACTTTTTAGGTGACTCTAAATAAGGCCAGCATCAACAGTTTTGTGTTGGGATAAAGAAACATTCCCGGACAACAAACACGTTACATCCATCTCTAGAGCGAGAAAATTCTCACTTATATTACAGAGTGGAAAGAGCGAAAGCATACAGAACTACCAAATTTTACAAGTTCGGCTAGATCTGCTATGGGCAAAGATGCGAGGAGATTTCTCTGCCTATAGGAAATAGTACTGTGTAGAGATTTTGGAGAAACACTCAACTCGGTAAACTCAACTTTAAGACGCCCAATGTTCTGACAACTAGAGAAAACTAGGTACAACACATGAATATAATACCCCTATCGGTAACGTATCGAAACTGCACAACTATTGCTTGTGTGAGAAGGTATAGTAGCATTGAAGGCCTTGTTGTCAGATTCTTAAATTATATATTTGTTTAACCAAAAATTGTTTTGAGTGTTTGAGGCAGATGGCTGAAAGGGAAGGGGGAACTAAGACTCTAATTTTGATTGGGATTTATACCCAACGGAAAGGAAGGGACTGGAGGTTTGCATACCCGATCCTTTCTGTAGAAACAAAGCTAAAAAAATAATATTTGTTTTCTCTATGTGAGGCTCATTTTCTTTTCATTAATTAAATTCTAATGTGTTAGAGAACATTGTTTGAAAAAGAAACACAACTTCTGCTGGTTAATGGTTCCTTATTCTATTTTTTTTTTAAGAAGCAGTTTTTCCAATTTCCTATTCAATGTTTCATTATGAATCTCAATAAGAAAAATGGGAAGAAAAGAAAATTCCACAATGATAAATACTACTAAAATCCAGTTTCCTCTTTGATGTATCCTTCCATTTCCACCTAAAACAGCTTCCCAGTAGTAAATATATATCATCACCTTGTTAATGCAAACAATGTCCTATTGGATGATTTTCAAAATTTACAAACTAGCTAATCTCAAGGTATTAATACGGTGCTTAAGGAGTTGTGTTTTATTTCTTGACTTTCTAGGTAAATCTTTGGGCCATTACTCGTAAAATTGTATTGAATTCATTTGAATGCTCCGGATTGATGGGGATACATGTGTTTCTAATATCATTCAAAAAGAAGACTTGGATTCAGATTCAGCTGGCATGTAAATTGGTTTGAGAATATCCCTTACCATCATAACCAAAAAAAAAAAAAAAACTTGCTAGTCTGAGGTTTTTGTGAATGTGTTCTTGAATATTGATTATTATTCAATCATTCAACTGTACACACACGGACATGAATGAATCCAGTGCAAAGAAATTTGCATAATCAATCATTCAACTCTTTTCACCACCTTTTGTTACCTCTATAATGCTGCAGAGAACACAAATGTCACATCAAATGATAATATTTAAATTTGAGGATTGGCTATCCAGATTAAAGTACAAACTCGCTATCAAATCTATTATGTTTTATGTCCATCATATTCAATTTGTTGAAGCATAGCTAGCTGGAAAGACAAAATTTAATCCATGACCTATTATAATTATGTTTTTCAGGACATAATTTTTTTTTATTTGACAAATTTGAACCAGAAAGTTTCAAGTTATTATCTGTTTTAATTGGTACTGCAAGTAATAAGATATATTTCACCATAGAAGATGATATTTCATGGAGTATAGGCCCTGGGGGACTTGAACCAAACGTTAAAGGGTCGGAACTCCCACTGATGATCTGCAGCATGTGTGCGATTTTTGCTGAAATCATCTTTCTTTGCTTTGAATTTCAGTTAGCAAGAGAAGAAATATACCACGTATAACTCGGTTTCTGTGAGTAGAATTAGTGGGATCGATTTTTCAAGTCTAGCTGAATAAGTTTTTTGGACCATTCATAATGCCCCCCCATGCCCACTGTATCAAGGATGCTATCTGGTTTTTCCTTGCCCCTGGTTTTACAATGGAAGCAGCTATGTATACTCGACCTGATGATCCAGTTGAATTTCAGCTTGGACTTTCTATAATGCTAGGGTTCTTTTTTTTCTTCTTCTTTCTCAATTTAAATTTTGTGTCTATTTAGATGGCTCTCGACTTGGTGGATAACTTTTAGTCACTAAGATGCTTCGATGAATATCTAATTTATTAAAGAAAAAGAGAAAACAAAAAGCTCATGTGGCAATGATCTCTGTCGTTTATTTTCTCTGTCACAAGCTTTCAATATGATTTAGTAACTGTATCATATCTGTGTAGTATGAAGGATGTGCTTGCAAGGTATAATCTGCACTCCAATAACCTCGACAAAATAAATCCGCCGTCTCTTGAGTTGCAGGTAATTCGTTTTACTATAATAATAGTTTTGCATGATGATCACCACCTCGACAGTAAGGAAAATATGTTTTCCTGTTTATTCATTTTGAGTGCATGGTCAAGGTGTTTTTCAAGCTCTGCGGGTTATAACTTCCTTAAACTGCAATTTCATTTTGGCTATTTTATAGCTAGAAAACAGCAATCACATGCGATTGAGCAAGGAAGTTTCCGAGAAGAGTCATCAGCTAAGGTAAAACCTTTAGTAAGGAACTTGACAAGGTGTTAACTGCTCCATGACTGTAGTTCTAACTTCTAATGGGATGTATCCCTTCAATGGATGGCAGGCGGATGAGAGGTGAAGATCTTCACGGACTAAATATTGAAGAATTGCAGCAATTGGAAAAGGCGCTTGAAGTAGGACTTAGCCGCGTGCTTGAAACCAAGGTTGGTCTCCATTTACTGCCTAACATAACCATGTATAGATGCTTATTTTGCAGTAACTTTTTTTTTTTTAATTATTTTCAGGGAGAACGAATTATGAATGAGATATCTACCCTTGAAAGGAAGGTTAGAATGTTACAGATTTCATGGTATACGAGACCTGCTGGTCAAGACTTCGTCAAGATATGTCCTTGCATAAATAGAATTATGCAAGAGTCGTTCTTTGATAAAAAGATTTAAAAAAAAAAGAAATCTTCTGTGGAGTCGCCATAAATCATTAGTCTTGTTTTTATATTTCAATCATTGTTAAGATAAGCAAAGTCAATATGTCATCGATTCTTTGATTTCTGGGTTTAATCCAATAATGCAGGGAGTACAGCTTTTGGAAGAGAATAAGCAACTAAAACAGAAGGTGAGAATATGTAGCAAAGTTCCTTATAATTTTGTTTGTCAAGACTTGAATAGTAAGATAAAGCAGATAAAGCGAGATTGAATTTGAAAGCAGATCGCAACCATTTACAAGGGAAAAAGACCTGCCCTTGTCGATTTAGACACAGCAGTTCAGGAAGAAGGGATGTCATCGGAGTCTACAACCAATGTTTGCAGCTGCAGCAGTGGCCCTCCTGTGGAGGATGATAGCTCCGATACCTCTCTCAAATTAGGGTGAGCGTAATTATATGTAATATATTGATTAAATTGCATGCAATTTTCTTCTCCGTATCTCTTCTCATGTACTTTTTCTTCTTTCAGCCATTTAAGGATCCATGGATCATAAAATGGATCATAAAATGAATGATTAAATCACTCATTAGTTCTCTATAACGCTCCCTTGGGTGAAACTTTCTTTATATAAATGAGGCAACTATAGATAGTGTGTTATGTGCTCAAAGATCGAGTAATTGCTCAATTGCATCCAACTTAAAACTGCTTTCAGGTTGGCCATCTGATGCTGAAAGCTGGAGGAAAATGAACTGATCCAGTAGAATCTTGCGAGGAACAGATCTGCTATCGCTGGAAGATCGACTTATCCCTTGAGATACTGGTATTTATATATGTTTGAGTTGATGTGACAATGAAGCTGGATTCGTTTTCTTCACCTGAAGAACTACTGTATCATGCTATTTGTGATGTGTGTATGAAATCTAAAACTGAAAATATGTTCCCGGGACTTCAACATGGTCCTAAATAAAAAAGGCAGGAGAACCATTAATTAAGTAATTATGGCATTCAGACATGACAATGATATAGGGCCAAAAAAATCCTAGGAATTATTGCACTCCTCCTACGTTCATACGGAAAAACTAATGAAAAAAAAAAAAGATTGGGTGATTTTAGATTGTTATGGTTTGTATTTTTGTGAAAAATAAATCTTAAAAATATTATTTTAATGCATTACTAAACAAAAATATTTTAAAAATCAATTATATTATTAAATACCATCGAAGTGTTTTGTTTTACAAGTTAATAGTGTGATTATTCACATGAATGTATGGTTTTACAGGTTGGTTGTATGTTCTCATGATGAATGTAATTATTTTATATAATTGTCTCTCCGAGTAAGATGCACGTTATTATGCACGCAATTCTACTTTATATTGTGCAACTTCATTTTATGTAGAAGCATGTTTTTACTCGTAACTACGCAGAAAGGAACGTTTTCCCATCATTTCGTCCTATTTACGTTCTTTTTTTATCGTCCTTAACTTGAGCATTAAAGGGGTTTTTTTTAATCATGTGTAAGAGATTTATTATGCAAGATATCATGAACCATAACCTAGGCCATTGTTTGTTTTTATTCTTCAAAATCTGTTAAACTACTATAAAAATTCCAAAACCCGTCAAGGTTTTCTCTAGCTTTGCCATCATGCAACCCCAACAGAGTATTGATACGAACGATCATCAGTCCCTGATGGACAGCAAAAGGAATGCATTCTTAAATGAAGCACATGACCCTTATTAGCCATCCAGTCCACTCGCATGCTTCCCTCTTCAAGATTACATAAAACACATCACCATTCCTAGACCTGTCCCTGCTAATATTGATGGAAAGCGATGTTATCCTTTCTATTCACGTACTGGGACGAGAATCTATGGTTGGTTGAAGTCCCTGCATAATTAAATCAAAGGTTTCATAAAAAATAAATTATTTGTAGTACGGTTCAATTTATCTAATCTTACATAACGAGACAAGTTTTAAGTAATCCTGGCTACACTAGGTTGGAGACTGACATTTCACAGCGGGTATTTTGGTGCACAAGATGACAGGAATCACGACAATTTTTCAAGGAAAATCTTGATGATAGGGGATTTCAGTGAGACGTTGCATGGTTTTGATCGAAGCAGTGGTTTTCTTAGGATTAATGAGGTATTGGAGATTGTGTAGTGTTTGTGTTTGCAGAATTGTGATGAAAAGGATGAAGAGAAGATGTTTGAACTGATCACCTCGTGGTTCATCAACATTTATAAAATCATATACCACACTAACTTGCATGGAAATAAAAGTAGAGTGAGAAATCATTCGAGGTAATGTTGAGAGAAAAAGAACGTTGACCGGCGGGTCATCTGCTAATCAAGGACATCCTTGACTTTCGTAGTTTAATGGGCTCAGTTTATAACAAGAAGCATGAACGGTAATTGAAATATTTAGGGTCAGACATCTATTGCCTAGCCTTGGGTGCTCTTGAGACATGTATGTGTACAGGGTTATGTCTTGGCCTGGATGCATGACGTCACCCCGTTAGGTTTCGTGGAGACCCTTTGCCCATTAGAAACACTAATTGTTTGTGATCTAGCTGGGTCAATTGACATTCTTGAAAGTTGTGTAACTCAGTTGGATCCAGCTAAGCATAGGATCACGTACCGTGCCCGAGGCTAAAGAACATTGGTTTGTATTTGAGCTTCCGAGTTTTTGGATTCGTTATCTAACCAATTAGTTTTTAGACTCGAGCGGAATCTTATGTTCAATATCTCAACCTTGATATTTCAAGTATAAATCTTGGATTCATAAATAAAATAAAAGGTTTCATGCTATGGTTTCTAAATTATGGTTTTCAAGACAATTTTTAAAACTATACTGAGCAAGTTTTTCAAAAGTAATTAAAAACTAAAAACAAAGCGAGAAGCATTGATTTGCTAAACATATTCTACTAATTAAAGTCTAAAGCATATCGTTTGTGTTCGGTGCTGAGTGCTCATGAAATTTTGAATTGTTATTTTTATTTTAAATTAATTTTTTATATTTTTATATTATTTTGATATATATTAATTTTAAAAAATTACATATATATTTTTTAAAAAAACACTTTGATAATCAAAATTTATCACCTTTGAAAACACCTTATTATTAGCTGAACCATCGTGTCATCATCGATTCTATGACCTGCGTCATCCTAGTTTTTTTTTCCGTCCAGCCAGTTATAAAAGACATCAAACAATTTTTGGACATATAATTTGAATATTTGTAACATTAAACCATCAACTTGTACAACGAACTGAACTGTATGCAGAAGAGCGAGCATGCCCCCCTTCTTTTCTTCCTTCTTCTTCTGACCAGTGGGTGCCAAATTATTTGTTACTTCTTTATTACTTTTCAGCAGAAAATCATTTTTTCACTTACCTAACACAACTCTCAAACAACACGCGCTATGAATAGAGTGGACCCCTTTGCCATCAGGATTCAGACATCAGATCCCAACAAAAACAGAACTCCCACCGATCAACGCGTGCCTTTCATCCGCTTAATTGGAGCGTGAACTGCCAATCCAAATTCTAACAAATGACCTTTTATATTTTCTCCCAGCAAGTCGGTTGACGTTTCCCTTTATTTGGCTTTGCAAAATTTAGGTCTCTCTTTGTTACAATAAATTAAAAATCCGTAATAACGCCTCCTAAGCGACTGGGTCTCGGAAAAATCTCTCTGATTAGCTGACTCCGGTATTGACTCACTCGCTATTGATAGCGATCTCTCCCGGCAGCGACGATGAAGAACGGACTCGAAGTCTTCGATTTCAAAGAAGAAAACGAGATAGCTGAATTAGCAGCTGGTAAAGTCTTAGGCAAGTTCAAAAACCCTAGTCTCGACAATCCCTTCATTTCCGAGTACCAGTTTCTCGAATGCTGTACTTGCAGCCAGTTTTTATTTCCTTTTATGGAAAATTATAGTAAAAATCATGTAATTGAAGAAGAAATTAGTTATGCCGTAGTACTAATATTCTAAATTGGGAGTTCGAATTATTTTGATTATTTAGGGATATTTTTCTTTACTGATTGAAGTGAAAGTAGAATTTGCGCGTGTTTATTGTTTTAGGAGATTAATTTTAGGTTTGATATTACTGATTTTTGTTAACCGTGTGTTCCAGTTGCCCAGGAATGTGATGTTCCTGGAAAGGAATCCGGCAGTTTAGTTTGTGTAGATGCTGATGCTATTGGCTGTGATAATGCTGATACTTGTGTTCAGCCCGGAACTGTTAGAGACGACTTAATCACTGAAGAAGGAAATTCTGGTTCTGACGCTGTTCCCCAACTCACTTCTTTAAGTCATGATCAAGGCTTTTGTTTTCGGGTGGATGATTTTGAGTCGAAAAGGCTTTTCAGTGAACACGAGACGATAATTTCATGCCATGAAGCACCTTTGCCTGGGGAAAGCCAATTAAACCGTGGTCTTAGAGACTCTCCACCGTCCAGTGTATGTTGGCTTCTCCTATGGCTGACGAGTTATGTTTTCAATCATGAAATTGATTATGAAGTCTTGCTTTGCTTTGTTTGAAAATTCTACAGAGTGAGGCTGATGATGGTCAATTAGATGTTGATGACCACATGGAGGATTGTTCTCCATCAAGCCCCACTCCTGATATTACAGAGGCTAGCGGTATTTTCTCATGATATCATTTACTGGATATTGTGCTATCTGTGGGGGTTTTCTTTTTCTTTCTTTCTTTTCCTTCTCTTCTTTTTCTAACTTACTGTGGTTTTCTGCGTGATTACAGTTATTTTAAATGGCCCCACACCAACCAATTGTTTCAGCTACGCAGAAGTGGTACAAAATTTTCTCTGTCATGAATTAATTAAGTTTATATTGAATCAGGAACGAGACAGGTTTCTATTAAGTTTATCCTGTATTTGATATCCTGTATCATACTTGCTTTAAGGTGTTCGGTGACTTCAGTCACTTAGCAATTGCAGGTTTTCTGATTTTAGTCTGGCTTTCTAGGTTGTCATTCCTGTGTTATTTTCTTGAATTAGCTTATATGTTCTCCAACCTCATACCAAGACTCCTATTTGAGTGTTATTTGTTGCTTGAGTGTCTTGGACACCACAGGCTAATGCGTTTAGCTGCTAAAGTTGAGATTACAAAGCTTTTTCCATGGCAATTCCACCTTTTTGGTATTGCATCCAAGTTTTGTTTCTTCTTCTACTCGTTAAGCTATGCTAATTGCATTTTGTAAAAATGAATAACCAGTTAGTGTTGAACCTCAGACATGTGCTTCATGTTTTAAAATCAATCAATCCATTTCATATTTGTTTTGGTGGGGATTTTTTCCCCACTCATTTTATGTATGCTGTTCGATGAGCAAATGGCTACTGGCTCAGTTTTATACATCTTTTCAGAAAGAATTTTCAAGATTAGTAATTATATGTTTTTTGTGTGATTTGCAGGGGGGGATCAATCTTCTTGTTGATTATGTTGTATACCGGGGTAAACATTGTTCTGAGTGTGTGATGACGTTTTCTTATGGTGGTGTTAAAATAAATGGTGCAACTGCACATGGAGACGAAGGAACCTTTGGCTTTGAAGCGGGAATTGATGACATTGTTAGTATTGAGTCTCAGAATCTTCAAAGAGTAAGTTTTGGCTACCTTATGGGAATATAACTTGTGCTATTTTAGCATGCCTAATAAGTTGTATTTATTATGTGTTCAGTTTGGAACTGTAACAATTAAGCTCAACATACTTTCAAAGGATGCAGTACAAGCTGATACCACACATGGCATGTCAGGTTAGTAGCCTTGTAGTGGTTTGGTGCTTCATATTTTGTTTTCATGTATTTTTGAATTTTATATAACTGTGTCTCAACATATTCATGAGCTCAATATTGAGGCAATTCACGTGAGCAGCCAAAAGTATTTTAAAGTTCCCCAGCTAATTGCTATTCTAGCATTTCAGACACAATATATATGAACACAATATTGCAAATTTGTGAAATTGGTGACACATGTACAGTGGATTTGCCTCAATATTGAGTTCATTGATCTGATGAGTTGCAAATTTTTTTTTTGGTATGATTATATCATGCACAACTAAAGTTCCTTGCTCTTAATTTGCTAATTTTATTTGTCGGTGTAGGTGTGGAGGAGTTGGAGGTTGCAGTTGTTGAGCCAAATTGGTCCAGGAAATGGGAAGAGATTTCATCTTTAAACTTGAAGTACTCAACTCTACTGAGCGTTATACATGAGTAAGTTTGCTGAATTGCTGCCATCTGATGTTATTTGTTACAATTTAGCTTTCATCTAATTTTCTATGCTTCATGCTTAAATTACACTTGGAGGCTTGTGCCAATGCCTCCAATGAAGGTACTATTTTACCCATTAAATAACTTCTTTTGCTTTCCATGTAGTGCCAGTTTATACTGGCTAAAAACTTGCTTGTTGCTTGGCCACAACTTTTGAGTACTTATCCATCCTGTTGGTATACTAAAAATTACTTAGCTCAAGGATAGAAAGATTTGTGTTTGCTAAATGTTGAGGAAGGCTGGCCTGGCAGTCTCTTCTCTCTGTCCGTGTTTTTTTTTTTTTTTTTGGTGATTTTTTATTGCTGCCCTGTTATTATATCATTTTACTTTTCTTGCCTTTTCTTTTCTCCATTTGCTTGCAGTATGGATAGTGCAATGGATGGAGGAGTGGACTTACTTCAACAGAGGCGTTATTTCCCAAGGTGAGTAATAGCCCCCATAGTGTTGGGCAATGAAATGTATTTCTTGGTTCTCTTGCCACCCTGCTTCAATTCATCTGTTGGTTCCAGATTCCTTTGTGGTTTCATGTCTCTATATTCTCCACTTTACTTATGGATCAAACTGCATTAAAATTATGCAAATTCATATCAATTACATCCTGGGGCTGTTTTTATTGTTTATAAAGGTAAATTAGGTATCATAGTTCTTGATCTTTCCTACCATCTTAAGATTCAGTCAAAACAAATTGATCTTTGGTTTTGTGGTATAGATTTTCTACCAAATGAAGTGTGCTTTGAGATATATGTTAATATGAAAACTGTATTAAGAAAAATTTGACGGAATTTTCCATCTGAGTTTCATCCGCTTTGCAGAATGTGCTTTTAGATGAAGGTTCTGGACTACTATAATTTTGAAACCGATAATATTAGTTTTTATTCGTGTGCTTGTGCACTGTGTGCATATTCATTGATTTCTAATCCTCAGAAGATGTTATTTGTCTCCTTTGCACCAGTGGGATATGTAAATCTTTTGCTGTTAGTACAAACACATATGCTGTAGTTGTTATAGGAAGTTACTGAATAATCTTGGCACTTACACAGTTTTGATGTGGAGTTTGAAGATGTTATCTATCCAAAAGGGGATTCAGATGCAGTTTCCATTAGCAAGAGAGATGTTGATCTATTACAACCAGAGACTTTCATCAATGATACAATTATTGACTTTTACATTAAGTAAGTCTATGTTATGCAACGTTTTCATTTAGTTGCAACCAATCCATTTCTAGTCCTTAGAATGTTAAGGTTGTGTCACATAACTTGTTTCTGGTGAGATAATTTTGAAAAGAACTGAGGATCGAGTTTTTACGTGCTTTTTTTTTTATTTATATATGCAACTCCATTATTATTTCATACTCCTACATCTGTTAGAATTTGCTATGGTTTTACAGTAATGTGCTTTTTTTATGAAAAAAAATATGATTGGGTCGCAGGTATTTGAAGAATCGGATTCCTCCTGAGGAAAAGCACAGATACCATTTTTTCAATAGTTTTTTCTTTAGGAAGCTTGCTGATCTAGACAAAGATCCATCCAGTGTGAAAGATGGCAGAGCTGCTTTTTTACGCGTTCATAAATGGACCAGAAAAATGGATATATTTGGAAAAGATTACATTTTCATCCCTGTAAATTTCAAGTAAGAAAATAGTTAAAATAACACCTTTCTTTTACAATGTGATTTTATTCCTTTGCTAGTGTAATTTGTATGCATGTTTTAATTACAGTCTTCACTGGAGTTTATTAGTCATATGCCATCCTGGTGAAGTAGCTGGTGTGAAAGGTGAGTTCTTGGTGGAATGCGTGATGTTGAGTGGTGATCATCTTTGTGTTTATATGTTTGCATCAAATTTCAGATGAAGATACATCAAAATCTGTCATAGTACCATGTATTTTGCACTTGGATTCTATCAAAGGAACTCATGCAGGTCTCAAAAATCTAGTTCAAAGGTATTACCTTTTATACTTGTTTGTACCTTTTTGTTTGACAACATATCTGCGCATGCATATTTCTGGACACACTAATGGGAAATGAAGAGGAACAACAATGGGAATTAGTATTTGATTATTTTGGAATTTCAATATAGTATGACTGCTAAAAAAAAATAGAGTAATAATACTATATTGAAACTCCTAACAATCAAATATTGACATGTCGCTTCAATTTGTCAATTTGCCTGTCACACATGGATAAACCATCATGTTTCCATGTTGATTATTTTTTCAACCGTCATCTTGCTCATGTATAACAATGCAAGTTTTATGGCACACATCTCTCTCCCTCCCATTCGATCTTTTTTATCCTTTTCCTTGATGACCTTCATTTTATTGTATAATTTTCTGAAAGCAACCCCTTGTTATTTATATGTCACTTTCATTCACTGAAATGACAGTTATTTATGGGAAGAGTGGAAAGTGAGGCAGAAGGACACATCAGAAGACATGTCTTCAAAATTCTTGAATTTGCGGTTTGTCCCTCTTGAGGTATTTGCCTAGTCTTGGTTAATAAATTTAACTACTTCAGAGTGTATTACTGCAGAAAGTTCCAATAGAAGCTATCTTTTGTTATCTGGGCATATAGAGAAGGAAAAATGTGAAGGGAGTTTCAGGTCCTCTTTGCACATACACTATGGATCATGATCTCCCTTTAGTATGAATAGCTAAATCAGATGACCAACACTTTAAGCTTATGGAACTGTTTGTGTTATCTTAAATGGGATATGATATCTAGTAAATAGAGGAAAGTATTTTCATGGATTAAGTTTCATTCAGTTGAAGTTCTTTTCTAGCATTATATAAGGTGGCTTTTTTATGTTTAGAATCCACAATTCATATATAAATGAAAATATCATTATGTGCAAATATAATCTGACTTCAACATGTTTTGGGATTTGTTTGCTTGCTCCTCATTTTCAAGTAAATCAGATCTCGTTGAAAGTTGTTGCCTAACGATATATTATTACTATGATGCTTAAAAATTCATGAAGAAAAGGCAATTTTGTATTGCTTTTTGTGATAAGATAGTGTGTATTTGTGCAGTAATTTGCCGCATTGTTATGTTATAAGCTTCGGCCTGTATGTTTTTGTCTGATGCATGGTTTTATGATCTGTTTGGGGTTTGTGTACTGTGATTGTTCTTACATTTTGTTCATGTGTCTTATCAGCTGCCACAGCAAGAAAATTCATTTGATTGTGGCTTGTTCCTGCTTCACTATCTGGAACTGTTTTTGGTAGAGGCCCCTGTGAATTTTAGCCCATTCAGAATAAACGAGTTCAATAAGTTTGTAAGTTCACCCCATCAGATGTTTCTCTGAAAGATATTGCATTTCTATTTTTCCAAAGCCAAGGGTCTGAACATGGTAGAAAGTTGTATTTTGAATTCTGCAAGATAGTGAACAGAAATCTTGGCAATTTATGGGAGTGAATCCTGGCAATACATGGGAGTTATATTGCCCCTAAACCTTGAACTATGTTGATAATTAACCCTTTTTTTGTTAATTTATGTAGCAAAGCACCCTGAAGGCCTGAACATTTTTATTTTAGACACAGACTGTTTTACTTGAATATTGATACTGTAATTGATTATTTGTTTGTTCAGCCTTTCATATGTTTAGTCGTACACAGTTACTTTACTTTTCTTGATTTTTCCTTGAATGAACAGCTTAATGGGGACTGGTTTCCTCCTGCTGAAGCTTCTCTCAAGCGCACTCTTATCCAGAGGCTAATTTCGGAGCTTCTTCAAAATCGTTCTCGGGAAGTTTCTTCTGGTGGTTGCAGCATTGAACCTCAGTCTGATTTTTCAGAAATGAATGGGAAAGAATCTGGATTGGGGCTTGTTTCAGAGAGATGCACACCTGCTGGAGCTTGTCATGTTAATTTATCAAGTTCTGATCCTGGCCAGGGCATTGAAATTACTCTATTGGAAGCATCTTCTGTGAGGAATTCTCATTGTGTTGATGATTCTGGCTTAGTTCTCAGGGAATTGTTTGAGCCAGGAGTTGCTGCTGGATCATTACTCACACACTGTCCATCCTTTGACCAGTCATCGTCTTATTACCACCACCTTAATGAGACTATGTCACAGATAGAGGTATTGACCTTATCTATTATTCTAGCTAAATGGTTTCGTAGGCATGCAATTTACAGTGCTTTCTTTTTGTTAGTTGAAACTTGAAAGTGGTAAAAGAGGTCCGCCAACGATCTCATTTGATTTTTTATGCTTGGCACTTTTTTTGGTTTTGCAGCAGGATGATACAGAAACTGGCGAGCAGTTTGTGTATTTCTCTTCTGGAGAGGCTGTTTTTCAGCAAATTGCAGGATTACCTCCTCAGGATGGTTCTATATCATGTTCTTTTAGAGGCTTTGGGGCTGATGATTCCTGGAATCCAGGGATTTCTTTGCAAGCAGATGACAATGGTTCATCTTCAGAAACATCAGACTGTGCCTCTGATGATTCAGATGTAGGAATCATTGAAAATTGTCCAGTTAAGGAAGATGTAGGTCTATGTCAGAAAGAGAAATCTGATCAACAAACATCTTCTTTGATGGAAAACATAGAGTGTTTGACAACAAGCCTTGCTGCTGCCTCAAGTGAGATGCTTGAGAATCCTGCCTTTGGAGATATACAAAACCTTGAAGGTAGTGAGGACACTCACAGGATTGATGATGGCAATGAGAATGTCAGTCTCGCCTCTTGTCAGGGAAATTTCTCAGCACCACTGCAAGAGGACAACAACTTGGTAGAGAATGTGGCAGAGGTCACTCAGGATGATATGCAAACAATTGAAGGTATACATAACCTTGAAGGTATTGATGACACTGACAGGATTGGTCATGGCAATGAGAATGGTAACCTTGCCTCGTGTCAGGAAAATTTATCTGCATCATTGCAAGAAGACCATGCTTTGTTAGGGAATGGATTACATCAAGATTTGCAAAAGACTGAGGCCACAGAGAATGATATGCAAATGTTTGGTGATCATGTGTTATTAGTAGAATCAGATGAACAGCAAGCTGCAAAGAGGCCCAGGCTTGGCCCTCCGCATGAAGTTGATGGAGAAATCACCAGAAGCCTGTCAAAGGATCTGTATTTGTAATTTAGACTGGAGATGGGAATTTCCCACTTATTTTGTTTACATATAATTGTTTCCCGGGATCTCACTAGATGTTGATGAATCAATCTGTGAATAGCGTGTCACGTCTCTGTATTGACAATAACTGGTGGACGGCTGTAGGAAAATTGTTTAGGTGCAGTTGCTGTCATGGTGATTAGTGATTGGTAGAAGTTCTATATTGAGGCCTGCCAAGCAAATATATAATCGAGCATATCTATATTTGCGGGCATTTGGTTTGTTCTGCAATTTGTCTGGTATGCGTGGAATATTTGATGACTTAATTGCTTTGTCATTTCGTTTCACTTCGCTCATAGAGTAAGTTTAAACCATATACAGCTGGAAACTCTATGGAAAAGGGCTGCTTTTGTTACTGATTCTACGTGTTCTTGTAGCTTACCAGCAAGAGCAGTGATTACATCGGAGGCATTTAGTTGCAGCAGGTCGGATTGGCAATGTTCAAAGCTTGAGGTCGCTGCTATCATGTCTCAAAAGTAATGTAGATCTCCACTCGAATGGCCCTAGCTAAATTAAGTAAATGGGCCGGATCGTATTAGGTTCATTGAAATGAGAACATATATATATTCCTTGTGTAAATACATGGGTGTCTTGATTAAAAAACAATAGGGTTTCCTCTCCACGTCAAACAATAGTCGTGTTTGAACCTAAATGTAGATTTTGAAAAACAAATTCCTCAGGATAATATGCTTTTAGTTGTTCTATGAGGAAAAAAAAAACTAATCTCAATTAAACCCATGTTTTTACAACGGATATAATCAGCTAAATGCCA
>Ga0325403_1001553_pt1 | contig 19270 bp, 12 predicted proteins | sample PopdelMetagenome_19_FD_205665 | JGI IMG/M metagenome (GOLD analysis project Ga0325403, IMG submission 205665) | Populus deltoides microbial communities from Bellville, Georgia, United States - Xylem-PdKOR-R4 | ecosystem: Host-associated > Plants > Phyllosphere > Stem > Wood/Secondary xylem...
GGCTCACGCAGCCGTTCGGCTAGCGGGCAGTCACCTCACGCGTCCGAAGATCAACCACTTCTCGGACCACCTCCTCTCCCGTGTCCCACCACGCTACGTCCGGGTCGCGCCGTCGTCGAGGGGTTTCTCGCCCCTGCCACGATGGCGGTGTGAGCGACGCCGCCCCGAGCACCGCAGCACCCCTGCCCGCACTCCCCGAGGACGGCGACCGCGTGCTGGTCGTCGTGGCCCACCCCGACGACGCCGAGTACGGCACGGCCGCCGCCGTCGCCCGCTGGACGGCGGAGGGCAAGCAGGTCGTCTACGTCATGGCCACCTCGGGCGAGGCCGGCATCGACACCGTCGCCCCGGCCCAGGCGGGGCCGCTGCGCGAGCGCGAGGAGCTGGCCAGCGCCGAAGCCGTCGGCGTCGGCCTCGTGGAGTTCCTGCGCCACCGCGACGGGCGGCTCACCGAGGGCGTGGACCTGCGCCGCGACGTCGCGCGCGCCGTGCGCCAGCACCGGCCGCACCTGGTGGTCACCATCAACCACCACGACACGTGGGGCCCCGGGACGTGGAACACCCCCGACCACCGCGCGCTCGGGCGCACCGTGCTCGACGCCGTCGCCGACGCCGCCAACCGCTGGATCTTCCCCGAGCTCGGCCACGAGGGCTTCGCCCCCTGGGACGGGGTGCGCCGCGTCGTCGTCGCGAACAGCACCTCGCCGACGCACGTCGTCGACATCACCGACACCGTGGAGGCCGGGATCGCCGCGCTGGCCCTGCACGTGGAGTACTTCCGCGCGCTCGACCCCGAGGTGCCGGTGCGCCGCCAGGCCGAGGACGTCTACGAGCAGGTCGTGCGCCGCGACGAGCCCGGCTGGGCCGGTCGCGCCGTGCTCGCCGTGGAGCTGGCGCTCGGCAGCTGAGGCGCGCTCGGAGGGGCTGCTGGTCAGGGCTGGCGGCGCTCGACCCGCCAGGCGGCCGGGTCATCGAGAGGAGCCGGCCCGCCGGTCACCGAGACGTAGACGAGGCGGTCGTGCAGGCGCGAGGGGCGACCCACCCAGAACTCCACCTCCACCGGACGCACCAGGTACCCGCCCCAGTGCTCGGGCAGCGGCACCTCGGTGCCCTCCGGCCACCGGGCGGCAGCCTCGTCCAGGGCCCGCTGCAGGTCGGCGCGACCGGCCACCGCGCGGCTCTGGGCCGAGGCGTGCGCCCCGAGCTGGGAGCCCCGGGGGCGGGTGGCGAAGTAGGCGGCGCTCTCGGCGCGGGAGACCCGCTCCACGGCGCCGCGCACCCGCACCTGGCGCTGCACCGGGTGCCAGGGCAGCACGAGCGCCGCGTGCGGCACGGCCTGGAGCTGCTGGGCCTTGGCCGACCGCAGGTTGGTGTAGATGACGAAGCCCCGGGCGTCGACGTCCTTGAGCAGCACCGTGCGCGCGTCGGGCAGGCCGGCGGCGTCGGCGGTGGCGAGGACGACGGCGTTGGGCTCGACCACCCGGGGGGCTCCCGCTGCGGCGTCGTCACCCGCCACCTCCGCCCACCAGCGCTGGAACTGCTCCAGCGGGGAGGGCGCCAGGTCGGTGGTGTCGAGACCCCCCTCGGCGTCGGCCAGGCGGTAGTCGACCCGCAGGTCGTGCATCGCGTCGAGGTCCGCCCGCCCGTCGGCGGGGCCACCGGCGCGGACGTCGTGGGCCGTGCGGTCCGAGGAGGCGCTCACATGGGCGAGGATGCACGACCGTGAGCGCACGTGACCTGTCCGCCCCGGTGAGCGGCCCTGGGGCGCAGGCCCCCTCGATCCCGCAGTCGCTGCTGCCCAAGGACGGGCGCTTCGGCTCGGGGCCGTCCAAGGTCCGCGACGACCAGGTGGCCGCGATCGCCGGTGCCGGGCGCTCCGTGCTCGGCACGTCCCACCGGCAGCTGCCCGTGAGGTCGCTCGTCGCGCGCGTCCGCGCCGGGATGGGCGACCTGTTCTCCCTGCCGGACGGCTACGAGGTGGTGCTCGGCAACGGCGGCTCGACCGCCTTCTGGGACGTCGCCACCACCTGCCTCGTCCGCGAGCGCGCCCAGCACCTGGTGCTGGGAGCGTTCAGCGACAAGTTCGCGAAGGCGTCCGCGGCGGCGCCCTTCCTCGCCGCGCCCGACGTCCGCCGCTCAGAGCCCTTCAGCGCCCCCTCGCCCGGGGCGGAGACCGGGGTGGACGCCTACGCGTGGCCGCACAACGAGACGTCCACGGGCGTGGTGCTGCCGGTGGTGCGCCCGCAGGGGGTCGACGACGGCGCGCTGGTGCTGGTGGACGCGACGTCCGCCGCCGGCGGGGTGGACGTCGACGTCTCCCAGGCCGACGCGTACTACTTCGCGCCGCAGAAGTCCTTCGGGTCCGACGGCGGGCTGTGGCTCGCGCTGCTCTCCCCCGCGGCGGTGGCGCGCGCCGAGGAGCTGCAGCCCGGGCGCTGGGTGCCCGGCTCCCTCGACCTGCTGGCGGCGCTCGCGGAGAGCCGGCGGGAGCAGACGGTGAACACCCCCGCCGTCGCCACGCTGCTGATGCTGGCGGAGCAGGTGGAGTGGATGCTCGACCGCGGGGGGCTGGCCTGGGCGGCCGCGCGGTCGGCGGAGTCGGCCTCGCGGCTGTACGAGTGGGCCGAGGCCAGCCAGTACGCGCGTCCCGCGGTGCGCGACCGGTCGCTGCGCTCCCCCGTGGTCGGCACGATCGACCTGGACCCGTCGGTCGACGCGGCCGCGGTGCGGACGGTGCTGCGGGCCAACGGGGTCGTCGACGTCGAGCCGTACCGGGGGCTCGGGGGCAACCAGCTGCGGGTGGGCATGTTCCCCGCCGTCGACCCGCACGACGTCTCCGCGCTGACGGCGTGCGTCGACCACGTGGTGGCCGCCCTCTCCTGACGCCCCACGGCGTGGCCGACCGCCCGTGGTCGCGGTGGTCGTGGGCGACCGGCCACCGGGGTGGGGTCAGCCGGCGAGGTGGCCCCACTCCTCGGCGAGCTCCGCCCAGGGGCCGGTGGCCGCGACCTCGCCGTCCTCCAGGACGACGACGACGTCGGCGAGCGCCAGCGCGCTCCGCTTGGCGCTGCAGCCCACCACGGTGGCGCCCCGTTCGCGCAGCGCCGACCACAGCTCCAGCTCGGTGCGGGCGTCGAGGGCCGAGGAGACGTCGTCGGCGACCACGAGCTCGGCCTCGGTGGCCAGGGCCCGGGCCAGCGCGAGGCGCTGGACCTGTCCGCCCGAGAGCCGCACGCCGCGGTGGCCCACCAGCGCGCCGGTGCCGCCGGCCTCGCGGACGTCCCGGTCGAGCCGGGCGTCGCGGATGGCGCTGCCCAGGCTGACCGAGCCCCTGTCGTGGCCGAGGGTGACGTTGTCGGTGAAGGTGCCCGAGAGCACCCGCGGGACCTGCGCCACGTGCGCGACCTGGCCCGGTCGCAGGAAGAGCTGCGGGTCACCGACCTCGGTGTCGTTCCAGCGGATGGCGCCCTCGTGGTCGACGAGGCCGACCAGCGACGACAGCAGGCTCGACTTGCCGGAGCCGACGCGGCCCACGAGGAGCACCAGCGATCCCGCCTCGACCTCCAGGCTGACGTCGCGGACGCCGACGGTGCCGTCGTCGTGCACGGCCGTGACCCCCTCCAGGCGCAGGCGCCGCAGGGGCACCCGGCCCGCGGGCACCGGGGCGGGGGCCGCTCCGGAGACCAGGTCGACCGAGGGCGGCAGGGCGACGAGGTCGGCGCGGCCCGAGAGCTCGCTGGCCGCGCGCAGCCAGGTGCGGGCGATCGGCATCTCGACGACCGCCGCCCCCGCGACGATGCCGAACCATCCGAAGCCCGCGACCGCCGTCGAGACGGCGAGCGCCGTGCCCAGGCCCCAGGTGCCGGTCAGGTGCAGCACCCACGCGGTGACGACGCCGACCTGCACCAGCACGCCGGGCACGCCCTCGAGGAGGCTGCGGATGCGCTGCTCGCGCACGCTCGCCTCGACGCGGCGGGCGTCGACGGCCTGCAGGTGCCCCTGGACGGCGCCGACGGCGGCGGCCAGCTTCACCGTGCGGACCGCCTCCAGGGTGCTGACCAGCTCCTTGCCGAACCTGGCCCGCTCGTCACCGGCGACGCGCCCGGCGCGCCCGGCGGCGGGCGCACCGACGGCGGCGGTCAGCGCCGACAGCGCCAGCACGCCGCCCGCCACCAGCGAGGCGGTGGCGCTGGCGTTGAACAGGCCGGTGGCCAGCACCGCCGCGGCCCCGATGAAGACGTCGACCCAGCGGTCGCAGTAGATGACCAGGCGGTCGCTGTCGAGGGCCCGGGCCGCCACCTCGCCCGGGGGCGTGCGGCGCAGGCGCCGCTGCTCGGTCTGCCCGCGCAGCACCGCCAGCCGCAGGCGGAGCGTGGCCGCCGACCACCACATCGGGTAGACGCGGAAGGCGAGCGCGATGCCGACGGGGGTGAGCATCAGGCAGGTGGCCACGAGGGCGGCGAACCCCCAGGGGAGTCCGCCCCCCTCCGCGTCGAGGGACTCCACCAGCTGCCCCCAGGCCCAGCCCGTGAGCGCGCCGTAGGCGCCGAGCAGGGTGACGGCGAGGAAGGCGAAGGTGCCCACGAGGCCCCACTGCGGGTGCACCACGAGCAGCGCGGCGACGGACCGCGCCAGGCTCGGCCGCGGCGCCGGGGGCGCTGGGCGCGGGTCGCGGCGCTCGCGGCGGGTCACGAGCGCGGACGACGCGGACGGGGACGCCGCGGAGGCGCTGGGCTCCTGCACCTCGACCGCGGCTGCGGCCACCGCCCCGCCGGGGCCGGTGGGGTGCTCGGCCCGGGAGGACGTGCGCGCGGGGCCGACGCTCCCCGCGGCCGCCGTCGTCGTCCCGGAGCTCCCGGGCGAGGGGCGGTCGGCGCCGGAGGCCACCAGGAGGTCGCGGAAGGGGCCGAGCGTCGTGGCCAGCGCGGCGCGCGGCCCGTGCTGGACCAGGCGGCCCGAGTCGAGGACGGCGACCGCGTCGCACCAGCGGGTGGTGGACAGGCGGTGGGCGATGACCACGCCCGTGCGCCCCGTGAGGAGGCGCTGGGAGGCGCGGGTCACGAGCAGCTCGGTCTGCGGGTCCATGCGGGCGGTGGCCTCGTCGAGGACGACGACGCGCACGTCGCGCACGAGCAGCCGCGCGAAGGCGACCAGCTGCTCCTCCCCCGCGCTCAGCGCCGCACCCGAGGCGCCGAGGCGGGTGTCGAGGCCGTCGGGCAGGGAGGCGACCCACTCGGCGATGCCGAGGTCGGCCAGGGCCCGCTCCACCCGCTCGCGCGGGACGGGGGCGAACAGGGTGATGTTCTCCTCGAGGGTGGCCGAGAGCACCTCGGTGCGCTGGGTGACCACGCCGACGGCGCGGCGCAGCGAGCCGAGCTCGGTGGACAGCACGTCCTGCCCGGAGACCAGCACCGTGCCCGGCGGCGGCTCGACGGCGCGGGAGAGCAGCTTGGCGAAGGTCGACTTGCCCGCGCCGCTGCGCCCGACCACCGCGCACGACGTGCCGGCGGGCACCACGAGGGAGTCGATGGCGAGGGTGAAGCCCTCGCCGTAGGTGAAGCGCAGGCCGCGCACCTCCACGCCGTCGCGCGCCGGGTCCCCCGACGCGGCGGGCACGGGCGCGCCGTCGGACGGCTCGCGCTCGGTGGCCATGAGGGAGCGGATGCGCGTCAGGGCCCCCAGGCCCTCCTGCACCTCCGGCAGGTGGTTGGCCACCTCGCCGAGGCGACCCACGAACGTGGTGACCAGCAGCCACTGGACGATGAGCAGCGAGAGCCCGAGCTGGCCTCCGGTGACCAGCCACACGCCCGCGAGCGCGAGGGCGGCGAGCAGCGCGTGCAGCACCAGGCCGGTGCGCAGGCCGACGGTGGTGGCGGCGCGGCAGGTGCGGGCGCAGCGGCGCAGCACCTCCGCGGACCGCTCGGAGAACTGCGCCAGCACGTGGGCCTGGCCGAGGGAGGTGCGGACGTCGTCGCGGCCGGCGACGGACTCCTCCAGCTGCGTGGCCGACTCCGACCAGGCGAGCTCCTCCTCGGTCTTGCGGGCGGCCACCACCGGGGTCAGCTTGCGCACCCACAGGTAGGCCACGCCCGCGACCAGCGGGAAGGCGATCCACGCCGGCCAGAAGGTCAGGCCGGCGACGACCCAGGCGAGGACGGAGCGCAGCACCGCGCGCCCCATCTGCCAGCCGGTCTGGCGGACGAGCTGGGCGAGCTGGCGGGTGTCGTCGTCCACCCTGTCCAGCAGCTCACCGACGCCCTGGGACTCCAGCTCGGTGAGCGGCTGGCGCAGCGCGGCGTCGAGCAGGTCGGAGCGGAGCGCGCCCTCGGCGCGGCCCACCACCGTCGAGAAGCCGGTGCGGCCGAGCATGTCGAGCACCGCCGAGCCGACGAGCAGCACCGCGAGCAGGGTGACCGCCCCGGTGGTGGGGCCCTCGGCGAGGCCACCGGCGACCACGGTGCCGAGCGTCTCGGCCACGGCGGCGACCACCGCGAGCGCCACGGCGGCGGTGCTGCCGCGGCCGGACAGCCGTCGCCACGCCAGCGGCGCGTGCTCGCGCACGGGGAGACCTCCTGGGGTCGCGGACGGGGAGACGGCCCAGGCGGACGCGCCGGTGTGACGCTACAACCGGCCCGCGACGGCCCGCCCCTCCTTTTCCCTCCGTGGTCGTGGACCTCCCGGACAGGTGCCGGCGGCACTGTTCCGGAAGCCCATGATCACGAGGGGTGGGGGGTGAGGCGGTCGAGGAGCGCGGGGGCCACGCCCCAGGCGGTGGAGAGCTCGCGGAGCTCGGCGGCCGCGCGCTCGCGGTCGGCGGCCGGCACGGGGCGCTCGGGGCGCACCGCGCGCAGCAGCGCGTTGCGGGGCGTGTGCTTCGAGTCCACGAACTCGACCACGTCGACCCGGTAGCCGGCAGCCCGCAGCGCCGCGGCGCGCAGCGAGTCGGTGAGGACGTCGGCGAAGCGCTCCCGCAGGATCGGTGACGCCACCAGCGCGGCGCGCTCCGCCGGGAGCTCCGTGCGCGCCGTCCCGGCGCCGGCGGCCACCAGCTGGCGCTGCACGTCGCGGTGGCAGCAGGGCGCGGCCAGCACCACGGGCGCCTCCCACTCCACCGCGCGGGCGAGGGCGTCGTCGGTGGCGGTGTCGCAGGCGTGCAGGGCGAGCACGACGTCGGGCGCGCCGCCGAGCTCGGCCAGCGGGTCGGCGTCGGCGATGGTCCCGGCGGTGAAGGCGAGCCCCTCGACGCCGGCCTGCGCGGCGCGGTCGGTGGAACGGGCGACGAGGTCGTCGCGGAGCTCGACGCCGACGGTGCGGGCCCCGGCCGGGCGCCCCGCCAGCCAGCGCTGGGCGGCCAGGGTGAGGTAGGCGTTGCCGCAGCCCAGGTCGACGGCGCGCAGGGGCCGGTCGGCGGCGAGGCCCTCGGGCAGCGCCGCGGAGAGCTGGCGCAGGAAGGCGTCGACCTGGCGGCGCTTGTCACCCCCCGCCCCCAGGACGGCGAAGAGCGGGTCGTCGGGGTCGAGCAGGTGCTGCTTGGCCCTGTCGTGGGGCGCTGGCCCGGCGGCGGGCGCCGCGAGGGCGGAGGTCCCCGCCGTCGCCATCCCCTTCTTGGTCACGCGGACCTGCAGCGCCGTCCGCGCCCCGCCGCCGCCGGGCTCCGCGGAGGTCTCCACGTGCCAGCTGGTGAAGGGCAGCGCCAGCAGGGCGTCGACGGCGTCGCCGGTGCCGTCGGCGCCGACCGCGTGGTTGTGCGTCCGGACCACGGGGCCGGTGCGCTCGGTGACCTGGAGGTGCAGCACCCCGCGCAGCGCCACCGCGCGCAGCTCCAGGCGCTCGGGGCTGCCGGGGCCGGGCGGCTCGGCGCCGCGGCGGCGCCCCGAGGCGGTGGCGCGGACGAGGTGCTCGCCGTCGAGCAGGGCGGTGCGGACGCGCACCAGCGCGTCGTCGAGGGCGAGGAGGGCCATCAGGCCATCTTCCGGGGGCCGGCGGCGACGGGGGCGTCGGGCACCTGCACGGGGTCGAGCACCTCGCGGCGGTCGGCCTCGCCCTCGGCGGCGCGCACCTCGGTGGTGTCGTGCTCGTCGTGCTCGTCGTGCTCGTCGTGGCGCGCCAGGGTCACCTGCCCGCCGACCTCGACCACCAGGTGCGGCCGCGAGTGCAGGCGGTAGTGGACCTGCACCTCCTGGCGGCGGCCCACGACCACCACGACGACGGCCACCACGAGCAGCGCCGCGATCCCGCCGACGGCGATCGACCAGCGGGGCCCCCACGCCTCGCCGACCCAGCCGATGAGGGGCGCGCCGATCGGCGTCGTCCCGGCGAAGACCGCCATGTACAGCGCCATGACCCGGCCCCGGAGCTCGGGCGCGGTCGTCATCTGCACCGTCGCGTTGGCGGCGGTCATCAGCGTCAGCGAGGCCAGTCCGACCGGGACCAGCGCGACGGCGAAGGTCCAGTACCCGGGCATCAGCGACGCGACGATCGAGAACACCCCGAAGGCCGTCGCGGCGCCCACCACCAGGCGCAGCCGCGGGTGCTCGCGGCGGGCGGCCAGCAGGGCCCCGGTCAGGGAGCCGATCGCCATGATGGAGCCGAGCAGCCCGTAGCTGTCGGCCCCCAGGCCGAACTCGACCCGGGCCATCAGCGCGGTGGTCAGCTGGAAGTTCAGCCCGAAGGCGCCCACCACGCCGACCACCAGCAGGATCAGCACGATGTCGGGCCGGCTGCGGACGTAGGCGAGCCCCTCGCGGGTGGCACCGCGACCCCGCTTGCGCCGGGGCGCGGGCACCATCTCGCTGCGCCTCATGAGCGCGAGCGAGGCGACCGTGGCGGCGAAGGTCACCGCGTTGATCAGGAAGACCCACCCGGTGCCCACCGCGGCGATGAGCAGGCCCGCGACGGCCGGCCCGACCAGCCGCGCCCCGTGGAAGGAGGCGCTGTTCAGGCCCACGGCGTTGGGGAGCATGGCGCTGGGCACCAGGGAGGTGACGAAGGTCTGGCGGACCGGGGCGTCGAAGGCGCTCGTCACGCCGAGCAGCCCCGCGAGGGCGTAGACCTGCCACAGCTGCGGGTCGCCGAGGACGACGAGCAGACCGAGCACCAGCGCCCAGGTGCCCATCAGCGCCTGGGTCACCACCAGGACGGCGCGCTGGGGGAACCTGTCGGCGACGGCCCCGGTCAGGGGCCCGAGCAGCAGCTGCGGCCCGAACTGCAGAGCGGTGGTGATGCCGACGGCGACGGCGCTGTCGTTCGTGAGCACCGTGAGGACGAGCCAGTCCTGCGCGACGCGCTGCATCCAGGTGCCGACGTTGGAGACGACGGCGCCCGCGGCCCACACCCGGTAGTTGCGGACCGACAGGGAGCGGAAGGTGGGGCCGAGGACCCGGCGGGCGGCGGTGCGGGCTGTCATCGGGTGGCGATCTCCTGCAGCAGGGCAGCGGCGCGGGCGAGGGTCGCGCGGTCGTCGGGGCCGAGGGCGGCCAGCTGGCCGGCGAGCCAGGCGTCGCGGCGGCGCCGCGTCTCGAGCACGTGGGTGGCTCCCGCGTCGGTGAGCACCACCAGGAGCTGGCGACCGTCGTCGGGGTGGGGGGTGCGCCGGGCCAGGCCCGCGGCCTCGAGCGCGGTGACCGTGCGCGTCATCGACGGGGGCTGCACGTTCTCGTGGTCGGCCAGGGAGCGCAGGGTCTGCGGTCCGCGCCGGTCGAGCCAGGCCAGCACCGAGTACTGGGCGTCGGTGATGTCGGTGCTGCTGCGCTCGCGGCGCAGGCGGCGCGCCATGCGCATGGCGCCGACCCGGAGCTCGGCGGCCAGCGGCGCGGGCCGGCAGCCGGCGGGGACCGCCCGCTGCGCGGGGGCTGCAGCGGGGGTCATGTGATGAGCATAGGTCATTACTTGGGCTAATGGTAGCCGCAGGTCACCACCTTGGAACCCGGTGCTGCCGCCCCTGGGGCCCGTCAGCCCCGCAGCAGCGTCCCCGCCGTGCGGTACGCCTCCTCCGACACGGCGGCCGGGCCGCCGAAGACCACCAGCCGCCGGGGGTGGAGCCGTTCCACGACCGACGCCGTCGCGAGGGGGACCCCCGCCGAGTCGGTCGGGGTGAGCAGCAGCGGCCCGCCCAGCGCTGCCATGGCAGCGGCACCCGAGAGCGCGTCGGGCCACGACGCCCCTCCGGCCAGCCCGACGGTGAGCGCCGAGGACGAGGCGCCCGACATCTGCTCCGCCAGCTCCGCCGACGTCGCGAAGCGGTCGGTACCCGCCACCGAGCGCCGCTTGGCGCCGGAGAGACCGGCGGCCGCAGCGGCGCGGACGGCGGGGCCCCCGACCGCGACGGCACGGGTGTCCCCGGGGTCGTGCTCCGCCAGGTAGGCCTCGGTGGCCGCCGGCACCGCGTCGCCGTCGGTCAGCAGCACCACGCCGCCGGTGGACTGCGCGACGGCCGCCGCGGACACGCCGTCGGGGAAGTCGCGACCGGTGACCAGGTAGATCGGCCCGACGTCACCGGCGCGCCGCGTGGTCGCGCCGGCGACGGCCACCGCGGTCTCGTACCGGTCAGCGCCGCCCAGGCGCACCACGGCGCCGCCCGTCACCAGACCGTCGAGGTCCCGCTCCACGTCTGCGGAGACGGCCGACTCCCCGCCGAGCAGGTGCACGGTGCCGCCAGCGGCGGCCAGCCGCTGGACCTGCGCGGCCGCCTCGGGGGAGAGGCTGCGGCCGTCCGTCAGCAGCAGGGGACCGCCCACCTGACCGGCGAGGCGGGCTCCGGCGAGGGAGTCGGCCCAGGACGCTGCGGTGGCCACCACCACGTCGCGGGAGGCCCCCGCAGCGGGGGTGGAGAAGACCCCGGCCGCGGTGTTCGCGGCGGTGCCGACCCGCCCTGCGCCGGCCAGGCGCTGCGGACCGGGGGGCAGGACCTCCGCACCGTCGTCGGCGGCGGTGACGGTGGTGGTGACGTCGGCGGTGGTCCTGGCGCCGGTCGCCGTCGCCGCCGCGGTGACCCGCACCGTGCAGCGCCCCACCGCGAGCAGGGTGACGGTCCCGGCGGCGTCTGCGGTGCAGAGGGCGGGGGTCGCGGACGCGTACGTCAGCGCGCCACCCGCGACGCCCCCGCCGGGCCCGCTGGCGCTGGCGTTCAGCGCGAACGTGCGCACCCGGAGCGGCACGGAGGTCGGGGCGGAGGTCCGGACCAGCTGCTCGGCCGGTCCAGCCGCCGGGGCCGTGACGGTGATCGTGGCGGCCTGGGTGTCGTACCCGGCGGACGTCGTGGCCCTCAGCACGAACGACCACGACCCGACCGCGGCGGGGACGCCGGTGATGGCCCCGGTGGTGGCGTCCAGCGACAGCCCCGGGGGCAGGGAGCCCGCGCTGGTGCTCCAGGTCACCAGCGACGGCCCCGCGCTCACCGTCGAGGCGGAGGAGTACGCGACCCCCAGCCCGGTGGTCGAGGGCGGGGGCGGCGAGGTGACCCGGGGCAGGGTCCCGGGGGGCGGCGTCAGCACCACGACGACGTCCGAGCCCCACTCGCTCACGTAGACGGCACCGGCGGCGTCCACCGCGACCGAGGTCGGGTAGCCCAGGTCCGAGCCGGTCGCCGGCCCGGCCACCGGCGCGCCGCCGCCGAAGCCGCTCCGCCCTCCGGCGATGATGCTCAGGCGGCCGGACGCGTCGACCTTCTCGACGACGTTGTTCCTGGTGTCCGCGATGTAGACGTTCCCCGCGCCGTCGACGGCGACCCCGTTGGGCGCGAAGAGCTTCGAGGCCGTCGCCGGCCCGCCCGTCGTCGGGGGGCCGCTGGTCCAGCCCGAGCCGTCACCGGCGACGATGCTGAGCCTCCCGGTGGTCGCGTCGACCTTCGAGACCACGTTGTTGCCGGTGTCGGCGATGAAGAGGTTGCCAGCGGCGTCGACGGCCACCCCGGCCGGTGCGTCCAGCCGGGAGCTGGTGGCGAGCGCCCCCGGGGTGGGGGTCCCGGCGGTGAAGCCGGTGCCGTCACCCGCGACGACGGTGAGGGTGCCGGTCACCGCGTCGACCTTCTCGACGACGTTGTTGCCCGAGTCCGCGATGTAGACGTCGCCGTCGTGGTCGACCGCGAGGCCGAGCGGCTGCCGCAGCAGGGAGCGCGTGGCCGGCCCTCCGGGCGTGGGGGCACCGCTGATCCAGGGCCGGGTCATGTCTCCGGCGATGACGCTGAGCCGAGGGGGCGCCGCGGTGTCGATCTTGACGACCTTGCCGAGGGCCGCGTCGGTGACGTAGGTGTTCCCCCAGCGGTCGACGGCCACCCCCGCCGGGGTGGTCAGCTTGGAGCTGGTCGCGGGGCCCTGCGTGGGCAGGAACGTGGTGAAGCCGACGCCGTCCCCCGCGATGACGCTCAGGTCCGGCGGCGTCGAGGTGTCGACCTCCACGACCACGTGGTTGCCCGCGTCGGCGATGCGCACCGCACCGGAGGCGTCGACGGCGACCCCGAGCGGGTCGTGCAGGCGGGACGACGTCGCCGGGCCTGCGGTGGGCCTCCCCTCGACGGAGCTCCCCGCGAGGACGGTCAGCTGGTAGGGATGGGGCACCGGGACCGCCGACGCGGGGTCCGCCACCGGCAGCAGAGCTGCGCACGACAGCGCGACGACCGTCGCCGCACGGCGAGCGGGCGGGCGCCCCCGGAGCAGCGCGGGATGGGCCGAGCCGGCGAGGAGGTCTCCCGGCGGCGAGGTGCGCGAGTGATCCACATCTCCAGCGTCACACATGATCAACAGCGCGTGACGAAGGCGCACCGAACACCGCCCTTTCGGACGCCCCTGCCCGCGACGCCGTGCGTCAGGCCGGAGCGGTCGACGGCGTCGGCGGGGCGCCGCCGGCCGTCGCGGTGGGTGCCGCGGCGCTCGGTGCCGGGCTCGCGCTCGGCTCGGCCGAGGGGGCCGTGCCTCCGGGCGGACTGGTCGGCGCGCTGCTGGGGCTCTGCTGCTCCCCCGGGTCCGCCGCGGAGCCGTCGTCACCCCCGTCGGCCCCGTCGGCCCCGTCGGCCCCGCCCGTCCCCGGCACCGCCGTCCGCGACGGCGTGGCGACGGCGCCGGCGGCGCACCGCTCGCCGAGCTCGGCCAGCTCGTCGGGCCCCCGGGAGGAGCCCGCGAGCTGCTCCGCGGTCAGGAGCTCGGGCTTGCCGTCCCGGATGGCCGCCGGGTGCCACTCGCTGCCCACGACGCCGTCGCGGTCGACCTCGACCGTCATCACTCCGGTCTGCGTGCCCAGGGTGTTGCCCGGCTTGGCGTAGAAGTGGAAGTTGCCCAGGCCGTAGGCCACGAAGGCGCCGTCGACGGTGGCCGTGGGCTCCAGCACGTGCGCGTGGCTGCCCACCACGACGGCGGCGCCCGCCTCGGCGAGGTCGGCAGCGAGCTCTCGCTGCCGCTGCGTCGGGCACTGCATCCGCTCGGTCCCCCAGTGCAGGACCACGACCACCACCCGCCCGTCCGCGGCCTCGCCGCGCACGTCGGCGAGGAGGCGGTCGGAGTCCTTGGCGGTGGCCAGCCCCGCGGTGGTGGCGGTGGCCGTCCACGCGGTCTCGACGGAGGAGTCGATGACGTCGGTGGCGGCGATCACCGAGACGGGCACCCCGCCCGGCTCCGCGCGCAGCGGTGTGAACGCGGCGTCGACGTCGTCACCCGCCCCCAGGACGGGCAGGCCGGCCTCCCGGCCCGCGGCGAGGGTGTCGCGCAGGCCGGTCAAGCCGTAGTCCACGCCGTGGTTGTTGGCCAGCGAGACGGCGTCGACGCCGGCGTCGCGCAGCGCGGTCATGGCCGCGGGCGGCGCGCGGAAGGCGAACTGCTTGTCGACCCTCGTGCCGCCCGTCGTGACGGCCGTCTCCAGGTTCACCACCGCGAGGTCGGCACCGGCCAGGACGCCGAAGGCGTCGCCCAGGTCGGCGGTCGAGGCGGAGGCGCCCTCGAAGTGCACGTCACCGGCGAAGGCGAGGACGGCCGTGCCCGGCGCGTGGGAGCTCGTGGTCGGTGCGGCGCTGGCGCTGGACGTCGGGTCGGCCGCCGCGGGAGCGCCCGAGGTGCAGCCGGTGGCCCCGACGAGCACGCCGGCCGCGAGCGCGGCTGAGCCCAGCGCACGGGTCCTCAGCACACGGGTCTTCACGACGCGTCCCCGGCGGCGTCCTCGACCAGCGCGCGGGCAGCGCGCGAGGGGTCGGTGAGCACGGCCTCGACGGCGGCGCGGGCGTCCCAGCGGCCTGCTGCGAGCGCCAGGCCGCGGGCGAGGCCCGCCGGGCCGGTGGCGTGCACGCGCGCGGTCGGCCCGCGTCCGTCGACCCACCAGGTGACCGGCTCGCCGTCGACGCGCAGGTCCGCGTGGTGCGACCAGGCCGCCGGGCAGCCCGGCAGCAGGGCTCGCACCCCGGCGGCGACCTCGACGTCCGCACCCACGCCCCCCACTCTGCCCGGTGCGGCGCTCGAGGCGAGGGACATCTGCAGCGCGGCGGCCAGCGCGGTCGCCCCGGCCGTCCCGCCGACGACGCGGGCGCCGAGGTCGGTGCGCTGGGCCCAGCACGGGTCGTCGACGACGACCGCCTCCTCGGCGGGTGCCCTGACGACGCCCTCGGAGGCGTCGAGGGCGAGCACGTGGGACGGCGGGAGGAGCGCGCCCGCCAGGCCGCCCGGGGCCGGGTCGGCGAGCAGCGCCCGTCCGAGCGCGCGCCACAGCGGCAGCAGGGCCGCCGCGGCCAGCGGCCCCGCGAGCCCGGCCGGGACGCCGTCGGCGCCGGCCGCCCTGCTGTCCGCGGTCCGGGAGCCGGTGTCGTCGAGGACGCGCTGCCAGCCCTCGGCGTCGAGCTCGCCCAGGTCGGCGACCAGCCCGAGGGCTGCGGCGAGCGCCGGGTCGAGGGCTGCGGCACAGGCGGGGGCCTCGGGCAGGACGGCGGTCACGGGTGCCGAGGCCGCCGGTGAGGCCCGCCCCGCCAGGCCGAGCTCGTCGGCGAGCCAGGTGGCGCTCGGTGAGCGGAGCGCAACCCAGGAGCCGTCGGGCCGCACCAGGCGCACCGGCTCGACCAGCGCCGCGCGCAGCGCGGGGTCGGTGCGCAGGTGGGTCACGAGCTGGGCCTCGGCCCCGGGGCGCACGAGGTCGAGGTCGCGCACCGCGACGACGGCGGCGGCGGTGGCCGCCCGGCCCGCGGCGCGCACCGCGTCGTCCAGCCAGTCGTCGGCGCCTGCGAGGTCGAGCAGCTCTTCCGGCGGGTCCAGCAGGTCGACGTCGTCCCACCGGACGAGGGCGAGCGAGCTGGCCACCCCCACCGCGGTCAGGGCCTGCGCCCCCCACCGCTCGACGAGCCGCGGGTGCGCGGGGGCGACCTCGTCGGGGTCGAGCAGCGCGGCAGCCGGCGAGCCGGGCAGCACGAGCGCCGCGGCGGGCAGCACCTCCCCCTCGTCCGAGGGCAGCATCAGGTCCGCGAGCCCCGGGAGGTCCCCCGGGGCGAGGTCGCCGGCGGCCGCGGCCACCGCCGCGAGGTCGAGGACGGCGGCCGCCAGGGGGTCGACCCCGCCGTCGTCGACCCATCGCGCGCCGTCGTCCTCGGGAGGGCCCTCGGCAAGGGCTCGGACGGCGGCCAGCACGGCGGGGTCGGTGAGGAGCGCGAGCGCACCGGCGGGCCGGGCTCCCAGGGCCAGCAGGAGGTGCTCGGCTCCGGGGTCGGCGGCGACGCGCGGGTCGGCCAGGCGCAGCCCGCACCCGGCCAGGACCGTGACCGCCCCGGCCAGCGCGGGGTCCGGCGAGGGCAGCAGCAGCCCTCGGGCGCCGAGGGCGCTGCGGCCCCCTGCGAGGGGGACGCGGAGCGCTGCCAGCTGCTCGCGGGCGGCCGGGTCGACGGCGGCGGGCGCGAGGGCGGCGGCGGCGGCGACCCAGCGCTCCGGGTCGGACGGGAGGGCGTCGGCGACGTCGCCCAGGCCCACCCGGCGCACCTCGAGCACGGCCAGCGCTGCACGGGCGGAACGGGGCGCTGCCACCAGCCCGGCGACCAGCGGGGCGAGGGCACGCAGGGCGCGGGGGTCGTCGGCCAGGGGGCCGTCGTCGAGGGCGAGGGCCTGGTCGGGGCGCAGCGGCTGCACGGCAGCAGCCCCCTCGGGCGCGACCGGCAGCAGCACGGACGCGCCCCGCAGGGCTGCGGTCGCCGCGGCGCGGACGGCGTCGTCGACCCAGCCGGCGCCGAGGCCGACGGGCACCAGGGGCAGGACGTCCTCCCCGTCCGCGGCGCGCTCGGCGAGCAGCTCGGCGTAGGCGCTCCCGGCGGCGGCCAGCACCGCGCGGGCGGCCGGGGAGTCCGGCACGCGACGGCGGCCGGCGTCCAGGGGCAGGTCGGCCACGAGGAGCGCCGGGAGGGTGAGCGGCTCGTCCGTGGGGGTGGGGGCGTGCAGGACCCCACCCGAGGAGCTGCCGGAGGGACCGGGCGGGGAGGCCTCGACGAGGTCGAGCGCGAAGAGGTCGAGCGCCGCGGGCTCGGTGGGGCGGTGTCGCGGCAGCGCCCAGGTGAGGGACCAGCCGGTGCGCTCGGCACGGGCGCGCTCCTCGACCCCGAGACCGACCAGGACGTGCGCGGGCAGGGCCCCGGACCGGCGGAGCAGGTGCCAGCGGTCGCCGACGCCGGTGATGACGCGCGGCTCGGCGCCCCCGACCTCCACCCGGACCTCGTCCAGCGCCGGCAGTGCCAGCAGCAGCGCGTCGTCGACGGCGACGAGGGCGCGCTCGACGGCTCGGGCCGCGTCCTCGTCGCGCAGCACCACGACGACCGAGGTGTCGTACCCCTCCGGCAGGGCCCTCCGGACCCGCTCGGCGTCGGCGGGGAAGGGCAGGCGGAGCACCGGGACCGAGCCGTCGCGGGCCGCGACCTCGGCGTCGAGGTCGTCGCTGCCCAGCGCGGCCAGGGCCTCCCGGGTGGCCGCTGCGCTGAAGCGCACCCCCCGGGGGCCGGAGGCGGTGCGGGTGACCCAGGTGGCGTCGTCACCGGCGGAGAGCACCGCGGCCGCTCCCACGCCGAAGCGCCCGACGCCGCCCGCGCCGCCGCGCTTCGCCGACGCGCGCAGCGAGGCGAGCGCCCGCACCCCCGCGGCGTCGAGCGGTGCTCCCGTGTTGGCGACGACGAGGCTCGCGCCGCCGCGGTCGCGCTCCAGGCGCAGCAGCAGGCGCCCGGCCCCGCCTGCCCGGGCCGCGGCGTCAGCGGCGTTCTGCGCCAGCTCGACGGCCACGCGGTCGCGGTAGGCGCCGAGCGCTGCGTCCTCCTCGGCGTTGGCGTCCTCGCGGAAGCGGTCCGGCGAGGCGCGCCAGGCGTCCGTGACGGCGCGGCGCAGACCCGCCGTGCCGAAGGCGTCCTCCGGCACGGCGCTGGTCACGGTCTGGAGGTCGGGCGGGCCGTCAGGCCGGGTCGACGCCGCGCTCGTCGAGCACCAGCTCGGCGACGGGCTCCGGCTCCAGCACCACGTCGGTCTCGCTGTGGGCGCCGCAGCCGTGGTCGACCGAGACCACACGGCCGTCGGAGGGCGACCACTCGTTGGCGCAGACGCCGAAGACCGTGCTCAGCGGGCCCGCGAGGCGCAGGTAGAACCCGCAGGAGGCGCAGGCCGCCGACGCCGCCTTCGCGTGCTCGGCGGTGGGGCCGTGCGAGCCGGTGTACCAGCGGGTGGCGGCGTCGTCGCGGCCCTCGGGCGAGAGCACGCGGGGGCGGCCGAGGCCGAGCTCCCACAGGGCGACCCGGTCGGCCTCGTCGGCCTGGCCGGGCAGGTCGCCGGCCTCGGGAGCCACCGCGGTGTACCCCGGCTGCAGGCGCGGGTCCTCGGCGACGCGCGGGAGCACGTCGCCCGGGCCCACGTCTCCCGGGCGCAGGCGCTCGTCCCACGGCAGCCACGCGGGCGCGAGGACGGCGTCGGCGTCGGGGAGCAGCTCCACCTCGCTGACGGTGGCCGTCTTGGCGCGGGGGGCGCGGGCGAGCACCACGGTCCAGGCCCAGCCCCGGTAGCCGGGGTCGGTGCTGGCGAAGCGGTGGACGACGACGCGGTCGCCGTCGGGGGTGACGCCGAGGTGGTCGCCGACGGTCGTCGGGCCGGCCACGGGACCGAGCGCCGACGACGCCTGGCGGCAGACCTCCTCCGCCGCCGCGCGGGCGACGTCGACGGCGGCGGCGCCCACGGCGTCGAGCACCGGGCGGCGGGTGCGGGTGGCGGGCACGGCCTCAGGCCTCGAGGTCGTCGGCGACCTTGCGCAGCACGGCTGCGACCTTGCGGGAGCCGTCGCGGTCGGGGTAGCGGCCGCGGCGCAGCTGGCCGGACAGGCCCTCGAGCACCTTGATCAGGTCCTCGACGATGCCGACCATGTCCTCCGCGGGCTTGCGCTGGGCGGCGGCGACGGAGTGGGAGGGCTCGAGCAGCTTCACCGACAGCGCCTGCTTGCCGCGGCGGCCGTCGGCGACGCCGAACTCCATGCGCGCGCCCTGCTTGACGGTGGCCAGCCCGGCGGGCAGCGCCGAGGCGTGCAGGAAGACCTCCTCGCCCTCGTCGGTGGCGAGGAAGCCGAAACCGCGGTCGGCGTCGAACCACTTGACCTTGCCAGTGGGCACGGTGGGACCTCAGGACTCTCGTGTCGGTGGGGCGGGCGTCGGGCGGGCTGCCGTGCTGGACCGCCGGACGGGGGGTCGGGCGCGGCGTCGCGAGCCGACGTCCCAGCGTACCGACGCGGTCAACGAGGTACCCGTCGCTCCCTCCCGCGTACGGTGTCCCGGTGCCGGCCCCCCGCTCCCTGGCCGACGACCTGCGCGCACGCAGCGACGACGCGCTCGCCGCGCTCCTGGCCTCCCGCCCCGACCTGGCCTCGCCGGTCCCGGGTGACACCGCCTCCCTCGCCGCCCGCGCCAGCACCCGGGTGAGCACCCAGCGCGCCGTCGACCGGCTGAGCACCCCCGAGCTCGACGTCCTCGAGGTGCTGGTGGCGCTCGCGGGCCCCTCGGGCACCGCGTCGCTGACCGAGGTGGTGCGCGCGTGCAGCGCGCCGCGCGCGCGGGTGCTCCCCCACCTGCGGCGGCTCCTGGAGCTGGCACTGGCGTGGGGCCCCGACGCCTCGCTGCGGCCGACGCGCTCGGCCGTCGACGTGCTCGGCGCCCACCCCGCCGGCCTCGGGGCGCCGCTGGCGGAGGCCCTCGGCACCCGATCGCCGGCACGCACCCGCGAGCTCGCCGAGGACCTGGGGCTGGCGGCCTCCGGAGACCCGGTGGCCGACCTGGAGGCCGTCGCCGCCCACCTCGGAGACCCCG
>Ga0325403_1001554_pt1 | contig 19265 bp, 18 predicted proteins | sample PopdelMetagenome_19_FD_205665 | JGI IMG/M metagenome (GOLD analysis project Ga0325403, IMG submission 205665) | Populus deltoides microbial communities from Bellville, Georgia, United States - Xylem-PdKOR-R4 | ecosystem: Host-associated > Plants > Phyllosphere > Stem > Wood/Secondary xylem...
TTATGATTATTTACATCCAGCCACGTCTCAAAGTAATGATAAATTTTAATATTTACGTTGAATGGATATTTATTTTTGCACTATGTGTTAACCATCAAATATTCAAATATTATATTATAATTATAAGTCAACATATTTCTTTTATTTAATGGGAAATACCTGGAGGATAAAATACTTTCCACTGCCTCAAATTAAATTAATATAGAAGAAATATATATTGTACCAAACAAACAATCACTTGCTATTTCATCACTTATATAAGAGTTAATTTGGTATTAAAGTAACTTTTACAATTATAATTTTAAAAAATAAATTTAAAAAATACGTGTTTAATTAAAATTATTATAAGAAAAATAAATAAAAAACATTTATTTATAAATAAAAAATATATTATTTTAGCTTTAATAAAATTTAAGTTTAAAATATAATTATATATGTAGCTGTTACATAAAATAAAAATTATTTAACTCACCAGATGATTTTTTATCCATATATAGACATAAAGCAAAAGATACGTAGTACCGAACTTTCTCTAAATCACACTAGGATGCCTGAGTTGGTATTTTAATAATTAGATTCGTATTTATATTAAACTTTGGTCTTATATTTGCATATATTAATTTTTGAATAAAATCTGTATAATACATGGAAATTAAATCAATAATGTAATTAAAAAACATTAACTTTCACTTCAGGCTTGTATAATTATTAATTTTAGAATTCGTGATATTACTCAAGATATATATAAATTAACTCAAACACCAATATTAAACTAAAAAAAACATCAACATTATTACCAAAAACAAAAACTCTCCACTCACCATCCAAGACACCATGTGTGCATTACAAAGGATAAGCTACATTTTCACTTATATTTTCAGTTCCCAAGTTCAAGGACTTCTCGATACTAACCTAAATTTTTGAAAACTTTTCTATTTGACCCTTGCTATCAAAAACAAATATTGAGCTCACTTTTGAATTATTTTATTTAATTTCAAAATGCAAGAGCATTTTTGTGAATGTGAGAATTTGGAGAAAAAAATAGAAAAAAACATGGAAAAAGGGCAAAATATAGACAGAGTGAATTTCCGCAAAATTTCACAAGATATTCCTCAAAACTATTTAATTATTCTCTCCTATATCAAAAACAATAAAATAATTCTTTATTTGATTTGGAACATCCTCAATTTAATATTTTTTTCTTAAAAAATACTTTCTTTAATAGAAAAAATCCCCCCTTTACCTAACACTATTTTCATCATTATGTTTTTTTAAAAATAAAAAAAGTATAAAACTACCAGTAGAACTGAATTATGAAAATTTTAATCCTAAGACTACAAGTACCAATCAATCAACTTTATTAAACTACAAGGACTAAATTATAACTTACTCCCAAAACTAAAATTTCTCAATGGATAAAATGGTAAAACCACGCTCCAAAAACCTTTCCGTTACGTCTCTTCTCGGATCTCACAAAAATCATAAAAACCCAAACCCAAAAAATCCCTACCTCCCCGATCGCACGGACAAATCCGATCGCCGATCTCTCCTTCTCTCCGATTTTCCGGTACCAGAAAAAATCTCTCCTTCTCATCAATTCCTCCAAGATTTGAATCAATTTTGATTAATTAGAACTTTATTTTTTTAATTAATTTTGATTTGATTATTTTTGATGAACTGAATATCTGTAAATTCAGGGTTCACAAGAAGGGAATTAATTAATTAATCATGGCGGCATCGGAAGAGAACAGTGCATTGTTTCCGATTTTTATCTTAACGATAATGGCAATACCTTTAGTGCCATACACAGTTATGAAGCTATGCCGAGCCGCCTCGAAGAAGAGTAAGAGTATTCACTGTAACTGCTCTGAGTGTGTGCGGTCTGGCAAGTATCGGAAATCTATATTTAAAAGGGTGAGTCAGTCAGTGAGTTAGTAAAGTTGTGTTTTCTTGTTCATTTTAGGGTTATTGTGTTGTAATTGCTGTTTGTTTTTTTGGCAGATTTCGAACTTTTCGACCTATAGTAACTTGACGTTGATATTGGTTTGGGCTGTCATGATATTTTTGGTTTATTACATTAAGAATATGAGTCGTGAGGTAATTGTTTGGAAATGAGAAGGTGTTGGTTATATGTTTTTTGTTGAGGTTTTAGTGATATTGGGGTTTTGTATGTTGGATTTGATGGGGGTTTTGTTTTTGGTTGTTTTGATTAGATTCAAGTTTTCGATCCGTATGCTATTCTGGGACTGGAGCCTGGTGCTTTGGATTCGGAAATAAAGAAGAATTATAGGAGACTCTCTATTCAGTACCATCCTGATAAAAATCCTGATCCAGGTTGATGGTGTTTTAGATTTTTCGGTTGTATTTGTTTTATCTTTGAACTGTCATGGAAGACGGGTTTTGAAGAGCAGCGTCGGTATACTAACTGTATTCTTCTCATTTCTTTTACCTTTCCAGAGGCCAACAAGTATTTTGTAGAGTTCATTACGAAAGCTTATCAAGCTTTGACTGATCCAATATCGCGTGAGAATTATGAGAAATATGGTCATCCTGATGGTAGACAGGTGATGTTCTGCTGCGTCTGTAAGAAATAACACATATTTGCCTACAAATGTTTTTCTTGAAATAATTCATTTTTTGAAACTAATGTTCATAAAAAATTCTTCCAGGGTTTCCAAATGGGCATAGCTCTTCCTCAATTTTTGCTTGATATTGATGGGGCATCTGGCGGAATACTTCTACTTTGGATTGTTGGGATATGTATACTCTTGCCATTGGTGATAGCTGTAATATATCTTTCAAGGTCGGCCAAATATACTGGAAATTATGTCATGCACCAAACTCTCTCTGCATACTATTACTTCATGAAACCGTCTTTGGCCCCAAGGTAATTATTAAATACAGACTAAGTAATTATTTGGAATTGTACGAGCAACTTTTCTTCTGTAAGCAAGAGCACATACTCTTTTTTTTTCCTCTGAATTTTACTTGTGAAAATAGTATTCCAAACCATGACCTTATTGGAGTAAAATGGACTGATTCCTACCAACATGGTGCCAATTTAGTGGTGGTTCAATTCCGTGTAAAGTGTATTAAGTAGAAGTTATTGCCTTAGTATGGCATTTCACCAGCAATTCTATGTAAGCACAGTTGGTATCGCAAAGTTGCCCCAGCTTACCAATTTTAATGCCTTCTCTGAAGTTGGAATCCTAAGTGCTAGAATCAGTTGTTACTTTCAAATTTATTTTATCTAGAAATAAGAAAATAATCATAATCTCTGCTAGATTATGATGTCCAAGTGTCGCTTTTGTCAAATGTTTGGGAAATTTCTCCTCTTTCTGGAGCATCCAATGCATTTTACCCTTATCTGTAGAAATAGATGTTGGGCAGACTTCAAGATGGTGTGAAGGGCATAATAAATACTTTTATTGCAGAGTACAATTTCAGTAAATATTTTGCTATTTTCATTATAACCATGCCAAAATACATAATTATTGCATTTTTTTTTATTTCCCTTATTTTGGAGAATCCAGTTCTGATTCCCTTGTATTTGTAAATCTTTAGACACACATCTTTTTCCTTCCTAATATGATCTTTTGTAGCTCTACATCTTTGTGTATCATGGTTGCTTATCATGTCATGTTATGACTTGACTATGCAGCAAAGTAATGGAAGTCTTCATTAAGGCTGCTGAATATATGGAATCTCCAGTTCGCAGGACTGATGATGAACCTCTTCATAAGCTGTTTATGTCTGTCAGGAGTGAATTGAATCTGGACCTCAAGAACATCAAGCAAGAGCAGGCTAAGTTTTGGAAGCAGCATCCTGCATTAGTTAAGGTAGCTTGATTGTTAGATTGTGCAACAATGAGCAATCCTAGCACTGAATTCTTATGAAGTTAATACAGTTATTAATCTTCATTTCTGTTCAGACAGAGCTGTTAATTCAGGCCCAGTTAACACGCAAATCAGCAGACTTGCCACCAACTTTGTTGGGGGATTTCAGACGTGTTCTAGAACTCGCACCTCGTCTTCTTGAAGAATTGATGAAGGTGGTCTTACATTCTGTGTTCATTCTTCAAGTTGATTTTGAAACTGAAAAATGAAGGATTATTCTGTTGGGTCATTAATAAATGTGATACATAAACCATTTGCATGTCTTACGTAGCTCAAAACCTTTGCTTTGCACAAGGCAAGAAGTGGTATTAAGTGCAGACTGCCGAGTGGTTCCACACAAAGCAGAATAAAGCTTTCATTGTAATTTGGAAACCATTTGAACCACAATCTTGGCATATTTGTGAAGTTGTCATTGGAAAATTTGTCTCTAATGGAACTTGAATGGGCCTGCCTTCTTTGGTACTTGTTTTTTTATAGGTAATGAATGTTTCCCAGTAAGATATTTGTCTTCCATGCATCACGGTTGAAGTTAAGCACACTTCTCAATGTCATATAGAGTAATAAATAGATAGTCGACTGTATGTGTGTGTCTGAGGGATTACATTTTTGTTGAATTACTTAGATACAGTTGTACGAGAAATGCACGTGAAAAGTAGATGAGAAATATCAGAAACACAGTTTCTGTGATTATATCCAAGGATGCTGGTCTGGTGTCCTTTAAGGATGACTCCTTGAAGGATGATTATATTAACATCACTTATATTACTTGGTGATGTTTATTTGTCTCCTACTGAAATGACAAGTTGCTAAGAAAGGTGTTATTACCTTGTGAAGTTACATTGGCCAAAGTAGAAGAGATGAAGTGGAGTCATTTGCTTCTCTTTCACTCTTTGTTACCTTTTCAAATGCAGTAGCTTATGTGTCATTCTGCTGTCATTTTCCACCGATAAGTGTTTCTTTTCATGCTGTAAGCCATTCAATAAGTAAATTACTAAAGTCTAATTCTTTACCTACTGAAATACTAATTCTTTTCTCTCTATTCAGATGGCAGTCATACCACGCACTTCTCAGGGGCTTGGATGGCTGAGACCTACAACCGGGGTTGTTGAGCTCTCTCAATGCATTATTCAGGTGTTGATTTTACCCTATTTACTGGTTATGGTTATAGATAATTGAAGCCTAGAGAAACTTTTTACAAATATCACAGATAAAAAGTCGATAATCTACATTTCACTAGTTATTAGACTTTAATGGTTTCCACAACAGTGATTTTAGTTCTTTTATGTCTGGTATTCATAGAAATGAAAACTTGTCAGTGGTAGAGCCTGCTATTTCTCATCACGCATTGTTGATTTCCTCAAATTCTCTATTCTTCTTTTGATGCAAATGTTCTCCATCCTCTCTGAATATTTTTACATACATGGTTGCATAATTATTTTTTCAGTTTCCAGTAATACATAAATTTTGATGGTTGTATTGTCAGTGCACTAGTCCCTGCTATCTTCAATTTGGCTGTCCCTATTGTGTTTCTTCTGTTTTATGCTCATTTCAGGATTTAAGTAGTGAGGTTTTGGAATCTAGTTACGCTTGACTTGGGAAACCTGTTTGGCTGTCTTCTCTCATCTATTTGAAAACCTGATTGCTTTTTCGCTCTGCTGTATACATATTTGCAAGGAATCATGAATAGTTTGTATTCTCCGGTTCCCATCTTTGCTAACCACTGCCATATGATGGTAACCTGTGCTGGATGATTCAACATGCTTTCTTCTATTCTACTGATAATTGATGATTGACATGATTCATTGGTTAACTGTGATACAGGCTGTTCCTCTCACTGCGAGGAAGGCAACAGGTGGATCCACTGAAGGTGCACCCTTTTTGCAGCTGCCTCATTTTAGTGAGTCTGTTGTCAAGAAGATAGCACGCAAGGTAGGTGGAAAAATTATGTCATTTTGGAATACAATAATTCAATAGCCTTTTGCGAGCTGTGAATGTGAACACTTCATTTTCTTGCTGCCCATGAGTTCAGAAACTAAATTAGTATACAGCCTATGAAGCATTAGTTTCATACTTATCTATTTCTGTTTGTGTGGTTTAATAACAAATATATGCTTGATGCACTGACATCATTTTTTGGTTCCTAGACAAATATCATTTCTGTCTGGTCCAGATGAAGAATTTTCTCCCTTCAAATTGACAATAATCTTTTATTTTCTTTAGTTATTGGTCTCCTGTTTTCTTCTTGCTTATGAGTTTTGCTTTCTGATTGCAGAAGGTGAGAACATTTGAGGATTTCCGTGACATGACTCTCCAAGAACGTGCAGAGTTGCTTGAGCAAGTAGCTGGATTTTCCTCTGATAAAGTACAAGATGTTGAGATGGTATTGGGAATGATGCCTTCTGTAACAGTCGAGGTTAGATGTGAGACCGAAGGTGAAGAGGGCATACAAGAGGGTGACATTGTTACCATACAAGCTTGGATAACACTCAAACGTGCTAATGGTCTAGTGGGTGCACTTCCCCATGCACCCAACTTCCCATTTCACAAGGAAGAAAATTTCTGGTTTCTGCTTGCTGACCCTGTCTCAAATAATGTTTGGTTTTCCCAGAAGGTAAATTTTATGGATGAAGCTTCAGCTATAATTGCTGCTTCCAAGGCAATTGAAGATACAATGGAGGGTTCAGGAGCTAGTGTTAAAGAGACTAGTGCAGCAGTTAGAGAAGCAGTTCAGAAGGTGCGGAGCGGCTCTAGGTTAGTGATGGGCAAGTTCCCTGCCCCAGCAGAGGGGAACTACAATTTGACATGTTACTGCTTGTGCGACTCTTGGATTGGCTGTGACATGAAGACGAATTTGAAGGTTAAAATTCTGAAACGAACACGGGCTGGGTCTCGGGGCGGTTTGGTAACTGAAGAGGGACCCAATGCGGAGGATGGAATTGAAGAGGAAGAGGAGGATGAAGAAGAATACGATGATGATTATGAGAGTGAGTACAGTGAAGATGAGGAAGACAAAAAGGATACGAAGAAGAAGGGCCCTGCTGCCAATGGCAAAGTGCATAAAAAAGACTCGAGCTCAGAAGGTTCAGGTTCAGATGAGGAATGAAATATGTTGTTTTGATTGTCAATGAATAAAATTAACCATTTTTTTTCTCTTATAAATTATATCGTGGAATAACTTGAGCAACTGCGGTAGTGATGGTATCTGTCTCCCTTCTAGCTTGGCGACAGAATGCTTCCATATTTTTGATACCACACACTGAGTTACAGACTGATTTTAGCCCATTTAAGTTTTTTTGTTTCTTCGGTGATCATATTTTGTGCTTGTATGGAAAAACAATATCTGGGCCGAGGATGTCATTGTATGTGACAATTAGAGGTGGTAATTTCTAGCTGGTTGCTCAACTCCACTTTGGGAATATCAGTGTGCTCCCTCTCTTGGGCATGCAAATCTTAACCCTACTTATCTTTTAGTTACCATCTCAAGATGGATAGAAAATATGCTTAGGATCGAAGGGTAGTTGCTCTCTTGGAAGAAAAAAAACACAAACAACGATTTCTGAAGGAACATGTTTCTACGTAATTTTTGTTTTGAAAATAGAAGTAATCATTTTAAAAATAGTCTAGAGATGTGTTTTTTAATTAAACATGTTTTATATGTATTTGTCATTTTTATCTCGGAATACTAATTAAACACACTGGTCTTTGAAGTTTGAAGATTTACCTATCGGTTGGATATATAAAAAAATTCCCACTTCTCAAAGCACAAATTCTTGAAATTTACCCTTTTAGTTGGTCTTATTGAAAGGAGTTAGGTGGTTGTATTAGTCACTAAATGACTTGCAGAGTGCCCTTTGATGGCAATAAGACGATGAAAAGAAAAAAAGAGAACGGGGCAAGTGAATATCAATATTCTTTGCATTTTCACTGACTGTTATGCAACTAGAATACAGGGAATCCATTCTATTTTGAAGATGCTTCCATATTTTGACGTGTAGAATCATTTCATCTTCCTCTATCACTACCCTTTCTCTCCTTCCACGTTCCCGGAGTAACTTCGGTTCCAGGAGAGTAACTTGCACACTAGCCATTCTGATTGATCCATACAAGAAACACACTGGCAATGGCATATGCCAGGACCTTGAATTGCAACCATCCAGGAACGGGTTATCTGATGGGCTTGGACATGTTTCTTGGATTATGGCCCTGAAGTCTTTGAGCAGCACTACCGTCTGTTCTTTCAGTATCGCGACCGTCAGTTGTTCAAATGAATCTAACTGGAATTGCTGACACCTGAAGGTTGATTATGCTCCCAATGCAATCGATCCTGATTTTGACACTCAGAGAGAGAACTGTTAGCTTCAACACTAAAATCATTGGAACTTAAATTGGTTTCCACGTCGACTTCATTCGCATCTATGCGAATGCCTACTTCACTCTCATCATGGAAAGCCTCCTCATCCTCACTTGCAACATCATTGATGCCATCCAATTTATTGTCATGGGAAGCCTCCTCATCCCCACTTGCAACATCATTAATGCCATCTAATTCATCATCATGGGAAGCCTCCTCATCCCCACTTGCAACACTGTTAACATCACCAGCTTCATTGTCATTCTTTGCTCGAACCCTGACACGCTTCCCTTTGATGTATCGGTAAATCCATTTCGGTGGTGGATATTTTTTCTTTAATTTTTCATACTTGTCCATCATACCCAATCTCTGGAAGACATTTCCCACCATGTTGACAATTGAAACACTTGGGCGGAGACCTAGCTCCTCCATATCAGCAAATATCTGCAAGAATGAGAGATCAAATTAATATACCAAAGTAATTCAGGTATTCCAATATGAACTACTATCTGGTTACTGCCATATAACATTGTTTCCAAAAGCAAGACAAGGATATCCATCATCCGCATCATATTCAGGGTCATTAAAAGATCATGTTGATTGAAATTTTCTAATTGAAACAATAAGGAGAACAAAACATAAATGGAGGGATTAATTCAAATATTAATCTGAAAAGTTACTGCTAATCATGTGCCTCACAAGAGAGGATTGTACTAGTCATTAGCATAGAATCTGGCATAATGTGGCTAACTGACACACTATTCCCAAAACCATCCAATCATCAGGTTGAAACCTATGGGATACAAGAATATATCCACAGACACTGGCAAGCAACTTAATTCAACCATGAGAAGTCAAAATGCTTGTATTGCAATAGTTCAGTTTATCTCTAAAACTGTGGCATCACTACTATAACATTACTGGATTAGATAGAATGAGATAGGACCGGATTATAAGACTTGATCCTAGTCAACCTGTAGAATCTTTGGGCTACTGCTCAGTGAGAGTACATCACTGAATCCTGGTGTTATGAATAGATTTATGATCTGATTAATTGATAGATATCACTATACACAATACATACGATGTCTGTGGGGTGTCATAAAATCAACTTCCATGTCTTCACTGTAACAGAACACGACACATAGAGACTTTCTGCTCTATAAAACCTAGTCATTAATTCTACAAAAAAAACTAAAAGTTGCAGGAAAAAGGAAGATGGCATGCAACAATACCTCAAATATCTGGTCATGCATGTCCCTTTTGTAATATATAGAAATCATTTTATCAAACATCATTCGAGGCGTGCCTTCCAAGTACTGTGAAAATAATTTTGTCCAAAGCTCTTCAACTTCATCAAGTCTTCCATCCTCAGCTAAAGCATTCATTAATGTGAAATAAGTTCCCATTGTCCTTCCTTGCCCTTTGCTTAACATCCACTTGGTGACCTACAATCCAATATTTTCTTTAGCCGATAAACCAAGATACCCATTCCCATAGATAGCCACAGAAGGAAATGTGAACAAAAAGAAAGAAAAAATTGGTCCCCAATACGGCAATACCTGAATTATCCTCTTCCATTCTTGTTGCTCCTCCAGAGCTCTTAATGCTTTCTTAACTGCAATTAGTGGGAACTCCAATTCCCAAGCAACAAAGGAATCAAGAGCCCCGTACACTTCCTCCTTGACATTAGACAATCCCTTTATCTACATAACCACAACCCAAAATCAATTGGCATCTCGATATTGCAAAACATAGTCCCATTCCACTAATTCCTTAGTGCTTCAAAACGACATTCTAACATGTTTCTCAACCTTGAAAACAATGCCTGAAATTCCAAATCCTTGTCCAACAAAAAGACAATTTGTCCCAAATCAAACACAAGGAGTACCAAAAAACAAGAAAAAAAAACCTACACAATCAACAAGCTTTACTGATTTTGAGATAGTCCCAATTCTCCTTTTTGTTTTCCAAACTCGCGGATATCTTGGTCGTGGACCTTTAGCAGCACAAACCTATAAAATTCATCAACAAATCCAAATAATTACTAAATAACACAAAAACACCATTTCCCATCGTAAACAATTCAGTTCAAAGAAGAAAAAAAAAGCTTTACCACAACACAGCTTTTGGTATTCCTGGTAGTATCAAAGGACTGAAATCTATTTGGAATTAGTGGCAACGAATATCTTAAACAAAGCATCCTGCTTTAAACACAAAAAAATGAACTGATTAGCTCATAACACAACTAGTTCTTCCAGACCCAGATACCATTTTTGTTCTAGTTAAGGTTTATGTAGTAAAGTTCTGAAATTTCTAACACTAACTATATGAAACAAACCCATGAGCACAGTTACAAATGTAATGTGTTTGTTTGTTTTCAAATTTTAGACTTTCTCAGCAAACAAAAAGAATTAAAATCAGAGAGAGAGGAAGTTACCGGGCAGAAGTTGAAGAAGGAGAAGCTGTAATGGAGAGAGTGTGAGTGTCAGACTGGAACACTTGTTATGTTGATTTTCTTTTCTTTTCCCTCTTATTTCTCGCTTTTTATTTCTTTCTAGCAGCCAAACACAAGATGGATAGATAGACAAATGGATAGATATTTCATATTTCCTTATTTGCACGCAACAAAACGGTGCGTTCCATCTAGAGAAAGGATTCCCTACAACCAGCTCTAGAGCTTCCTCTTTGTGCTGATTTGATGCGAAAGCCTTCATTTGATATGATCAACACAAGTTATTTCCCATGTTGATAACATAAACTGGATTTTATTAGCCCTAATTTTATGGTCCTAACTCCTAATATGAATTATTTATATTGTTTATATATTTGATTAAATGATAAGTAAATTTATTGTTTTTTAAAAATTAACTTAATAAATGAGTTTACTTTATCATATAAGATTCAAATCATAAAAAATGTAAAAAATATAGTTTTTTTATAAATATAATAGCATAATTATAAATGATTTGTTTATAATGTGATTTGAAGAATTTAATTTTAGTAAGTCAAAACTAACTTGAAAAGTAACCATAATAAATGAAATTAATTAATATAATAAGAGTTGTTGAAATATATAAAATTATTATCGATTAAATTTTGAATTTGAATTAAATTAGGTTAAAATAAAAATAAAAATAAAAATAAAAATAAAAATAAATTTAATATGACTTAAATAACTTGAATCTTTTTTTCTTTTTCAAACAATATAATTTTAATTAATTCAAATTAATATGGGAAACATGTAAGCCGAGCATTGGAACAGGCCACGTTTAGTAACTCAGTACAAAACCAAAGGTGATGCACCACGTGTCCAATAGGAGGAGATGCAAGTATATGAGCATTTGCACAGAATCCCAACCTACAATCCTAATCCAGTCATCCTCAAAAGCAGCTTCCTCTTCCTTACACGGATATTTCCAAGCTAAGCTCCCTAGCCTTAAAAAAAACAGCAAGCAAACAGAAGAAAGAAATGATGATGGCCATGGCAATGATGATTGAAACCACCACAGCCGTCCGATTCCCCGCCTCCACCACTCCTGCTGCAAACTTCTGCCCCTCCTTGCCCCGCAGCAGCTCTGTCATTCTTTGGTAACTAAATATCAAATTTTCACGAGCTTTCATTTGTTTTCAAGTAAGAGCTTAAAATGCGAATATCTTAGCAACATGTCATAGATCAGAGATTCCATTATAGAGTGTGTGTTATCCAGTTGTACTATCATTATCACTTGCATTCTGTAATAGCTTCATTCTTTGTTTTGGTTTCATTTTTACTATTGGAGCAAGGATTTTGATAGTAATCTCTGATTATTGATATGACAATCGGTTTAGATTTCCTTTTTGTTCTTTCTGTTTCTTTAGAGCTTGTAATGTGGGGATTTTGCTGAATAAATTACACTAAGGCCTGCCATTGTACTGTGTTGAAGTATTTTTGTTATTGATTCTATGTTTTATTGTGCTGGATACTGTTTAAAGTCTAAATTTTTACTGCGTGTCAAGAAAAATAAAAGTGGGTTTTTAGGATCAGTGGAAATGCACCTTTTTCTTTTCCACCTCCTTGGGTTCTTAATTTGAAGTAAATTGGGAGTTTTGGGGTAGAAAAGTAAGTGATGAACCTGGTCTTGTACTGGTTAAGCTTAGCATGGATGTGTCTCTGCATAAAGAAAGGAAATCAAAGGTGGGATTTTTTGATGCTTATGTTACCATCATGTACAAGCTATAATGAAGGGGTAATGGTATGAAAAAGAAAAAAACTTTGGGAGATGGGAGTAAATGATTCTATGTTAAAAATGGCTTGAAAAACTTGAACTTTGTGTGTGTTGATGGGGGTTATATATGTCTAAGATGGCGGGAGAAGGTGTGAATTGTCATCCTTTTGGTGGAATTCAGGAGTAAATGCTGGTCATGAAGTGGCTGATGGACAGTTTATAGAGTAGTTAGAGATGGCATGATCTGATGGGTTGGTTTTGATCAAGGCGTGAATTCGAGGGTCTTCATATATCATGGAGATCAGCTCCAAAACTGAGTAGATTTTATTTGGGCCTGGTGTCACTCAATCCTGTGCTCAAACTCATGGAGCCTGTTTTTCTCAAATGTTGATTTGAGCTGGCATTCTCCATCTACACATCATAATACAATTTGCTCAGCATTATGGTTTGGTTACATATCAGAAAGTGTGCGTTGAAGAGGTGATTTCGCAAGTAATAGTATTTAAACTTGAAAGGTGAAGGATGTTAAAAGGAACACAACATTTTCATTGTTAGAAATTATATAAAACAATCAACTTCCTTCCAATTTACTTGGAAGCTCAAATAGCCTTATTTTGACAAAAGATCAGAGCTCCTAAATCCTCCATTACCATTTTCTATCATAAGAGTGACAATTTTTGTTCTTAATTTTGCATGCATATGGTTCATATTTTTGTTTTTATTTCGTCAAATTCTTTGAAACCTTGTATAAGCACTAGCTGATATTAAGGACAAGTAGTTTTTGATATCAATGCAGGAATAAATTTCGAAGACTAAATGGCGTTTCTTTCTTAAGAAGGAGCAGTCATTTAAAGAGTAAGATTCAAGCGTCTGCAGAGAATTTAGATTCAAACTTGGATTCTTCGAAGCAGAATGGTAAACTGCAATACCATCCATCTGAGGGGATTGCAGAGTCAACATCAGAAACAAGTAGTGATGCTATGCTTACACCTCAAGAAACATGTAGGACTATTGTTGAGGTATCAGTTTACATTTTCTAGCCATCACTTCGATGTAGAATGACTTCTGCTGCTCCTAGTTCATTTTTCTGGTGACACAAGTCTAACCCCATGTCAGCACTACGGAAAATAACAATATCACTTGAGTGTATGACCCTTCACATATGAACAACATCCAAACCATCAAGATAGAGCTCTTTGTTGAGAATTTATGATCTATATAAATGATGGTTGCATATTGAGTTCAAAATTGAAAATCTGCAAATTTTATGGTCTCATGATTGATGCTTAAGCAATGGTGATAATGCTGATAACTAGACCATGCTGAAATGAACTTTTCAATATCGCCCATCTAAGAAGGTTAGTTTGATACTAGCCTAATAATTATAAGAGATTAACTGGGGAAAGTTACCCCCTTGATTGCCTTCTGAACATTTTTATATTACATCTTACATCAAGCAATTATCCTTCATATAAAGCTAATTTCTAAGATCAGTACCACCTGCTTAAAGAAAAAGCAGACTAGGAGATTGAGTTGGAAAGGAATAAAAAAGAAAAAGAAAAAGAAATCATGTATAGGTTTTCTTGCAAAGGATTATATATTTGTTACGAATCCAGAGCGGATGAGAAATGCATTCAGTCCTCATAAAATCAAGCTGTTACGACTTTCACTATATCACAAGTCTTCATGTATATTGATTGTTATTTTATGCTAGTTTGCAGAGCTAATGTTGCCTGTAGTATGTTATGTCAGGCGAAAAGCAAAGCAACATTAATGTTGACTGGTGTGATCAATGATGATATTCATGAGAACATTATCTGGCCAGACTTGCCTTATGTGACTGATGAACATGGGAGTAAGTCAAGCCCGTGAAATTCAACATTGTCTTGCACGCGAACTTTAATCCAAGTGCAGAAGTGTTGTTGCACATTGAAGTGCTAATTTTTTCTAATACGTTGCAGATATATACTTTCAAGTGAAGAATGATGAAGACATTTTGCAAACACTTACTACAGAAAATAATTTTGTGGTATGGAATGTATTTTTTGGCCGGATATCCTGTGAATTGCTTTAATATCTCAAGTTGATGCTAAGATTATGTAGGAAAACTTTTTTGTGACAAAATGTGGCATATTATTTTTATTGCTTGGCCTTGTAACTGACAAGTGGTGGATATTAGCAATATTGTGTCCGTTTACTACATTGACGTGCCAAGTTGGTGTTCAGATTATGAAGAAAACCTTCTCTTTGGATTTTGAAAACAAAATGACATTTTCTCACATATCTTTTGGCATTCTAAATTTTTTATCAGAGGGGAAAAGAAAAGGGTTGACACATTGCAATGTTTAATGAAGGGGGGAATTCAAATGCCCCTTATTTTCTTGCGAACTTCTTGAGTTTACGAGGTTTATGCAAAATGCAGCAAGCCATTATAGGTTTTGATGCCACGGAAATGCTCAGTGAGATGGAGTCATTGGGTACATCAGAAATTGATTTTGGGGTTGAGGAAATAGAAGAGGAAGATAGTGATGTTGAAGATGGGGCCAATGAGGATGACGACGACTATGATGAGGTTTGGTTTCTCTTTTCTTTTCAGTCCATTCTTGCTGTTGGGTTTTAGCTTTAAAACGTAGAAGTGTTTGAATTTTGTTTTCCGCAACACATTTCTTTGTCTTGTTTGTAGGATTTGGTGGCTGTTCTTGATGACGATGATGATGAGGAAGATGATGATGATGAGGCACTTGGAGACTGGGCAAAATTAGAGACTATGAGCTCTTCTCATCCAATGTATTTTGCCAAAAAGCTGGCTCAGGTGCTTGTCCCTTGTGAATTTTTGACCTGATACACGCTTAGGAAGAATATGTAAATTCCTTTTGTTTTGTATCGGTGTAAAGATCATCAATAGTTTCTTTCTTACTTGCAAAGTGTATTTTTTTTAGTCATCATCATGAAATTATGGAATTCCCATGATTTGCGGCCTTAGCTGAGTTCTTACATTTCTATGTTATTTCTTATTTGGGTGTCGTAGGTTGCTTCAGATGATCCTATAGACTGGATGGAGCAGCCTCCTGCTGGTGTAGCTATCCAGGGCCTTATTAGACCCGCCTTCATGGAAGAGCAATCTGACATCCAGAGACATATGTCTGGCAATCAGTCTCATCATGCTGGTACAAATCAGGTTGGGCAAAGCATGGAAGGCAAGCTAGAAGAACCTGGTGTGATAAATGGTCATGAACATAAGTCAGGATCATCTGAAGATATTTCATTGTGGCGGGAGGAATTGGAAAAGGATGAGGTTCCAAGTAGTGGAACTTCATTTTACAAGCTGGAGATGATTAAAATTCAGCTGATTTCAGCTCATGGACACCAAGTATGTTCTCATTTTTTTTTGTGGACATAAATTGGTAACATATGAGAAAGAAGTTGTCACAAGGAACTGATTCTCCTTCTCTTGTTCTGTAAAGACTACAGTTGAAGTAGAAGACTTTAGGAAAGCACAACCTGATGCGATTGCACTTTCGGCAGCCAAAATCATATCTCGTCTGAAAGCTGGTGGTGAAAAGATTACGCAGGCCTTTAAATCTCTTTGTTGGAGATGCAAGGGTATCCAAGTGGAGGTAATACACATAAGTTCAGTTCATCAGTAAATGTTGAACTACACCGTGTGAAAATTGTCTTTCAACTCGAAGTTTATAATTGTTTGTTGAACTATTGCCTTTCTTGCTCCTGTCTGAATGTTTAGTTAGGCAACCCATTGTGAAACATAACCATGCAATTTTCATGCTTTTTTTTCTTTAAAAAAAAAACAAAAGAAAACCTCGGACAACTCCGAAGCTCTTGAAAATATTTTAGATTTTGATATTTAGTTTGTGTCGCTGGACTTAGATTACCTGAAGCATCAAACAATAATTGATTTTGCTGTTGCCGTCAAACAATAATCCATTTTTCTGTTGCTTACTTTCATTTTATAAATAATCAGTTTTCTTATTATATTGCAGGAGGCAACGATTATTGATGTAGATTCTCTTGGATTTGATTTGAGAGTTTGTTCTGGAACGCAAATCCAAACATTGCGGTTTGCGTTCAATTCAAGGGTATGTGCTTCTGTAAGCAATTGTTTCTGCTGATGCCAATACCTGTTGATCAGCTGCATTTAGTTTTCTAGTCTTGCTATTGTTTCTGGTTCACTTCAGATTTGGCCTTCCTTTACCCATGACATACTTCTTTCTCTCAACTCCGTTGTTTCTGCAGGCAACCTCAGAATATAGTGCTGAAAGACAACTGAATGACTTACTATTCCCAAGGATCCAAAGTAGGCTGCAGAAAAAGAACACTGCTCAAATGCCATAACCCAGTTTAATTCTGGATGGCTTGTGTCGAATTGTGAAAAAATTCCATGCAGTTTGTGTTCGTATGTATTTTTCAATTGCAGCATGCCTGGCAAGAAAAACAAGCTAGTACTGATCATTGAGAATCCATTTTTCCAAGCTGCTTAAGAGAACTCCTTATAGTTTGTATTCTTATGCGTTTTTTCAGTGCCACTAATGATTAATGAGAAATCCATTTTTTCCAAGCTCCCTTTTGCTATGTTGACAAGCTAGTGAATACATGTGCTCAACTCTCTCTCTTTGAGAAAATCAAATTTGAAAAAAAAAATATAAACCAAAATACTTAACTAGGAAATTAAATTAAAACTCTACAACTTAACTTGGAAATAAGTTCGCTACAAGTCACTGTTGAAAATCTCTCATTGTGCAAAAATATCATCACTTTATCTCTTTCTTTGAACACTTTAGCGCACGACAAACTTTGCTCAAAGATTGGTACTGTTCTGTGTTATATATTTCACACCATTGAACCAAGGTTAAAGCTTCGGCACCAGCAACAATTAACAACAGCAAACCTTGCAACATTAATGAAACGGTTGCTTAGACCAATTAAATTGGATGGTGAAACGAGACTTATTAATATAAATAAGAAAAATTAGCACCCTCAGTATTTTTTGACTGGTAATTAATTTGTGGTGAACTCATGGATCTCAAGGTCGCAATAATATTTTCTTGATTACTTCGAAATATATATATGATCATTCAAGATAAAAATTTTGTCTTCAAGAAACACTGTCCATCTTTATTATCATCATTCTCTTGAAATCCTGATCTCAACAACAAGGACTTCATTGAACGAATGTGTAGTTTATTACATCCAACATAACCACTGTGTCCCCGCCCTCAATGCCTTGAGTTTGCTGCTTGAGCTCATCAAGGTGCAAGCATGGTGTTCTCCGAAGAGGATAAACCCTTGCATTGACACCCATTGGCTGACGAACATTAGCAATCTGCACAAACAGGGCATTTTTCGCCTATACACAGTCTGAAGCCTTATGGCATCTCAAATTGTATACATGAAACCTTGCAGCTGCCAAATGTGAACCTGACAACCACAATATTTTCACAATTAATTTCAAAATATACTAACTTTTTTCTGAAAAAAAAGAGAAATGTAAAGAAAGTATGAAGCAAATGTATGATTCGAGAGAGAAACTAACAAGCTGCAATGGTGAAAAGGAGGACTAAAAGGCCAGCTTGAGTAGTGAAGACTTTTCCATATCTTTTTTGGTTGACGAGGAAATACCAATTTGCTTGTTTCTCTTGCTTTGTATATTCATTCCATGCACATGCTCTTCTTGATGCAATGTTATATATAAAGGTGCAGTTGTACGGACGTAAATGGAAGTGTGTGTGTGTGTGTGTGTGTGTGTGAGTATTAAGTTCTTTCTATATATTAATTACTACCCTGATCGATCGTAAATCATTTCATTATATAAAATATTATATATTGGCAAATTAATAAGAGATATGGAGTTAGATATATATATGAATCCAATCTATTTTGATGACTTATAAATGGATATTGTGCCTTGAAATATATATTGCCAAATCTATATATATATATATATATATATATATATATATATATATATATATTTTGACATTAATGAACGATCGATTATGGGTTTAGCCATGACTTCCTTTCCAAGCAAGTCTATCCTCTAGGTTATGTTGGTATGGTGTTTCATGATAAAATGATAAATATAAAAGAGATAAAAAAATTACTTTATTAAAGAGATAGAGACATGTATAAAAAATAAAAGTTTGTTGAAATAATTTTGAAAGGGAGACATGTCCCTTTTATTTCCTTGTCTTTTTTATTTTAAAATAATAACTAAATGCTATTCTAATGAAAAAAATGAATTTAAAGAGTAAAAAACATGAAAATAATCTATTTCTAAAAAGATAGGATTGAAAATAAAATTATTTTTTCAATTATTGTGATTCATCCCACCACCATTACTACCATAGATTATTTAAAAATATATTTATTATTATGAAAATAGAATTACAATTGTTTTGGAAGAAGATGGTTGTTTATATATATATATATATATCTTGAATATAGGAGTAAAAAACTTTAAAAATATTAATTTAATATTTTTTTTATTTGAAAAACAATCTAAAAAACATTTGAAAAAAAATACACGGATCTAGAAAAGGCCAAAAGAAAAATGGTAGGTGACCCCGTAGCCTTGCCTACGAGGAAAGTTGCGGGTAGTGGCTCCAAAAAAAACTAATTGAAAGAAATATTCGGATGAAAAAAGTCACCCTATCCGATGATCGCGTGTCAAAGATATGCATCATATACCCTTGCCTATGGCGTGTGAAATGTTGGTTGGATATATAAAGAAAGCAAATGTGATCGGACAAAACCATCCAAAACCCGGGGGGGGGGGGGGGGGTACGAACCGACGAC